>Ga0247742_10001959_pt1 | contig 13778 bp, 14 predicted proteins | sample UWRJL208509C2_FD_180944 | JGI IMG/M metagenome (GOLD analysis project Ga0247742, IMG submission 180944) | Plant litter microbial communities from Arlington Agricultural Research Station in Wisconsin, United States - UWRJ-L208-509C-2 | ecosystem: Environmental > Terrestrial > Plant litter >...
GATTTCCCCCATTTTCTGGGAGCTTAATGAACCAGGGCAGGCTTATATGTCATACAATGCTGCCGATTCTACCACATCTAACAAAAAAGCAGGTAAATATATCGTTAGCGGGCAGGGATTCCTTGTAGCTGCTAATGGTGCCGGTAAAACACTAACCTTTAAAGAAAGTCAGAAAATCAGTTATCCGCCCGCTTTTGTATCAACCAATACCACTACCCCGGCATTGATCATGAGCACTCCAAAAGATATGGCTAAAGTGCTTGCCTCTGAAACTCCGGCACCAATGCTCAGTGGCCTTCACTTGCAAATGAGGCTTGATAGCGCCACCAACACTCAATGCGGTATTTATTTTGACAGCAAATGGGATGATAATTTTAATATGATGGAAGATGCTGTTGACTTAGATGGCGCTTCGCCTAAGGTTTATATGTCCAGCTTTACTAAAGATAATATGAGAACATCAATTAACCAGTTAGCGGCATATACTTTGGGTAAAAGAATAAAGCTTTTTGTGAAGGCTACTACAAGCGGCATTTACCACCTTGACCTTGCAGATATACAAAATATCGATACCACTAAATATAGGTTGTACCTCATTGATCATTATGCTAAGGATTCTTTAGATATAGGCACAAACAAATCATATACCTTCAATCTTCTTACCTCTGATACTACTACATTTGGCTCTAATCGCTTTGAGTTGGCTATCAATAAAATACCTACATCGCCCTACAGTCTTGCCTCTTTTACTGCTCAAAAGGCATCAAATGGAATATTACTAACCTGGAGGGCATACAATGAGGGGAATAATATTCTATTTGACCTTGAAAAACTTCTGGATAACAATAACTATTCCTCTTTGTATCAAAAACAATCTAACGGTGTAACCATCTATAAGTTTACAGATCAAACCCCCAATACAGGGAATAATACTTATCGCCTTATGCAAACAAATTCTGAAACGGGTGCTTCTGTTTACTCCAATCCGGTAAGCATAATTTATGACAAGGCTGCCACCGGCACATTTAATATTTATCCTAATCCAACTGTTCAAATCATAAACGTCAATATTAGCAGCGCCAAAATAGACTCAGCACCAGCTTCTTATAAACTCAATATTTATGATGCTGCCGGGACACTTATCGTACAAAAAGACATCTCAGGTAATTCCTGGTCACAAAATGTAGCACAGTTTAAACCGGGCGTTTATATGATGGAACTTAAAGTTGAAAATGGCACATCGCTTGGAAAAGCCAAATTTGTAAAAAATTGACACACCTTTCTCATGGAAATAACTTATAATAAGGTCTGGGCGTTTATTGTTTTCTTAATTACTGCACCTATTACGACATTTGCTCAAGGATCTGGTGGAGATTTACCATGTAATGGAGACGATCCCCTGAACTCAGATTGCCCCCTCGATACCTGGGTTATCTTCCTCTTTCTAATCGCTCTCATCTTTACCGCCCTCCACCTCCGTAATAAACAAAAATCCCTTCAGCCGTAAGGGCGCTGAAGGGATCTGAGATATCTTTTTTCTTTGCAGGGAGATTAAAGTTTATCCTCTTTTGATCTGTAATTGACTTAGTTGATTTATTTGCAGTTGTTTTAGCACACCGTCAACCACTTTGGGTAATTCGTCAAGGGTTCTTTTGGGGTTATGCAGTTCGCCTACGCCGAAGCCTCTCCATACCAGTCTGCGGGTATTGCGGTCAATGATATCAATGATAAGGGTACCTTCTTTATACGGAACCCGGGCATAACCGCCACCGCCGTATGGGTAACCCCAACCGCCCCAGCCGCCACCCCAACCTCCGTAGAAGCCGCCGTAAAACGGACGATATCCATAGCCCCAACCCCAGCCCCAGCCTCCCCAGCCGCCGCCCCAACCTCCGTAGAAGCCGCCATAGTAAGATGGGTAAAATTCAGTTTTAATGCCACGGCCTGTTACGGTTGAGTAACTCACCAGCAGGTCGGGATCGTTTTCCTGTAATCGTAAACCTTTGATTTGTAGTGCGGCAATGGCTGCTTCTTTCACGCGCTCATCGGCAATTTCTTTTTTCACAACGCCGCCAGCCTTGTTACTCACTTCGGGTGGTAGCCAGGCAAATGTACGGTAAGATGAAAGATCGGTTTTGTTTCGGGCTGCTGTATAATAGTTGTAACTGCTGCAAGCAGACAGGGCAGAAACCAGCAATATTACCAGCCCTGTATAGATAGCTCTTTTCATGATCAATTAACTCCCTTTATATTTATTATGTTAGACTATATAATAAAGAAAGGTTTAATTTAAATAATTATTTATTCAAATTAACGAGCTGAGCATATAACTTTTCTGTAGGGAGGCCCACTACGTTGGTGTAAGAGCCATTTATACGTTGGATACCTATCAATCCAATGCGTTCCTGGATGCCGTAGGAGCCGGCTTTATCAAGCGGATTATACTCATCTACATAACTTCTGATCTCCTGATCGCTCAGGTTGCGGAAAAATACTTCCGATACATCAAAAAAATTATTATAACGCTGTTTGTGTAGCAGGCAAACCCCGGTAATAACCTGGTGAACCTTACCTGATAATATTTTCAGCATTTCCACAGCATGTTCCGAGCTTTCGGGCTTGCCCAGGATAAGGCCATCTATGCAAACAATGGTGTCGGCGGTGAGTACTACAACATCGTCGCCTACGGTTTGATCAAAGGCTTCGGCCTTTTTGCGGGCTATGTATACTGCTACTTCCTGCGGCGTTAAACCTTCCGGATATGACTCGTCCACATCTTTTAAAACAACCTCAAATTCCATATCCATCAGCTTCAATAGCTCTTGCCGCCTTGGCGATTTCGATGCCAGAATTATCTTTGGGATATTGTTATGCATGTTTTTTGAGATTAAAGATTTGAAGACAAAAGATTAAGGATTTTTGAATTTTGACTTATTCAACTACCAGCTGTAAGCTTGCTTGCTCATCCACTTATCCTGAACTTTAAGCACTTTTTCAATAATATCGCGGGCGCAACCTTTTCCGCCGCCAAAAGGCGAAACGTAGGCGCTTACTGCCTTTATTTCCTCAACCGCGTCGGCCGGGCAAACCGGCAGGCCGGCAAGCTTCATTACTTCCAGATCCGGAATATCATCGCCCATGTACAGTACGTTGGTGGCTATGATGGCTTTTTCTTCCAGGTATATTTTAAAGCGTTGCGATTTGGTATGCGTACCCATGTAAACATCCTGTATTCCCAGGCTGTTTAAACGGTACATGGCACTTTTAGAGCGGCTGCCAGATATAGCACAAACATTATAACCGCATTTTACAGCCAGTTGCAGGGCATATCCATCCTTAATGTTAAAGGCCCGGCTTTGCTCCCCTTTATCGGTTACAAAAACGGAGCCATCGGTCAATACGCCATCCACATCAAAAATAAGTGTGGTAATATCTTTTAATTTATGTAGAAATGATTCCACTTATCTAATTATTGAGTTAGTAAATTATTGGGATTAGTCAGTTTAAATGCAAACTGACTACTGAAAACTGCTAACTGCCAATTATTGATTATCGCGCCACTCATATACCCAGGCCGACTGGATTTGCTCCAGGTGGCCTTCATTTGATTGGGCCCTTGTTCCTGCAAAGTTTGGCAGGGTCAGTACCCATTCTAACAGTTCGGTAAAGCGGATGCGGTATATTTTGGACTCATCAAAATCGTTACCAAACTTTTCATAAAGTTCAATAGCAATATCTTCATAGTCGTTCCAGTGAATGGGTAAGGCAAATTTATTGTCTGTCATGTTGGTATGGTTGTACGTAGTAAATTTTACGTTGTACAGTTCTTGTTTAGTTTTTTATCCTTTACGTATAACGCACCACGTTTTACGTAAAACTTCAATTAGTGCCCCAGAAATTGTGACTGATCAGGTAATGTTACCTCAATATCACCATCGATAATTACGCACTGGCAGCCAAGGCGTGAATTAATGCGCGGATTTACAGCTCTGTCTATAAAATCTTCCTCTTTATCAGCTATCTCCTGAATGTTGTCCATCCCCTTGTTCACATAAACATGGCAGGTACTGCATCCGCAAACACCGCCGCAGTTATGCTGCAGTTCAATACCATTTTCCAGGCACACATCCAATACAGATTCTCCTTCGGCTATAGGCAGTTCAATACTTTCGTGCCCTTTTTCCTCAAAATTTATCTTTACTTTAAATATGTTCATTTAGGCAAAAGTAACAAAATTACTTGTCCCCGTGTGGTTCATTATTGTTTTTGATAATGCCCTGACTTAACAAAGTATATATCTCCTGCAATTGCGGCTGATTGCTAAGCAGTTGCAGGTGTGCATCCATGGTAACACGGTCGTTACGGACAGCCGGCCCGGTTTGTACCAGCTCCGGAAGCTGTTCCTGTACCTTCTGCGCAGTTTCCATAATCAGTGGTTTAAGCATATTAAACTCCATATCGTGTTCGGCAAGCAATTGCTGGGCTATCCCGTATAAATAATTGGGGAAATTACAGGCAAATACTGCCGCCAGATGCAATATTTTACGGTTGGCCGAGCTTACCACATAAACGTTATTACTGATAGTGGCTGCCAGCTGCTTTAAGAGAGCGGTAATACTGTCGTCCGCCCCTTCCACGCATAATGGCACCGTTAAAAAATCAACCTCTTTGCTTTTGCTAAAGGTTTGTAGCGGATATAAAACCCCGGCGTAGTCTGTAAAAGCCCGCACTGTGCTCAAACCCGTCGCGCCCGAGGTATGTATTATTAGCTTCTGGTGTTTTATTAAAGCCTCAACCATGCCTGCAATGGCATCGTCTTTAACCGAAATAACAAATATATCGGTATCGGGTAAAATGGTGTTTAAATCGTCTGTAGCCTCTGCTCCTATGTGATAAGCCAGCATAGCGGCATGTTGTAAATTACGGCTGTAGACCTGTATAATGCGGTGACCCGCATTTTTAAATGCGGCTGCTATATGCGTAGCCACATTCCCCGACCCTATAATAGTTATGCGCATATATTTTTCATAATTAATAGTAGTTACCAACAACTATGGGCTAAATATTTATGTATTTTGGTGAACATCATCTTATTACCTTATGAAAATACTAAAAGTAAGCATCATCATCATCGTATTTCTGACGGGTGTCACGGCCCTGATATTGTTTGGCTTTTACAAATACAATGATAAAGAGAAAAAAAATTTAACCGCCGCCGAACGTAAAAATATTGGCGGCGATTTTATTAAATTGAGTCAGGGTATAACTCATTACCAACTTGAAGGCCCTGCAAACGGGCAGGTAATAGTACTGATTCATGGCTTCAGCGTTCCGTATTACATGTGGGATGGCACTTATGAATACCTGGTTAAAAATGGCTTTAAGGTATTGCGCTATGACACCTACGGCCGCGGATACTCTGACAGGCCCGATGCTGTTTACAACCAGGAGTTTTATAACACGCAGCTATTGGATCTGATAAATGCACTCAAACTTCAAGGGCCGGTTAACCTGGCGGGCATTTCATTTGGCGGTAAACTGGTTACAAATTTTACCTGCCGGTACCCTAACCTGGTAAACAAGGTTATTTTGATTGACCCTGTATACGAAATTTCGCGCCCTACCGCTCCAAAGTTTTTAGCCCTATACAATGAAGCCGTAAACTCTGACGAGCGCGCTAAAAATCAGCTTAACGATTTCTTAAACCCTAAAAAACATCCGGACTGGGTAAAAAAATATTTACCGCAAATGAGCTACAAAGGTTTCCGGAACGCGCTGATATCTACACTTTATGATTATAAACCGGATGGCCGCCAAAGTAATATATGCCTCAACAGCGCCAATAAAAAAGTTCTGCTTATATGGGGCCAACAGGACAAAACCTTACCCATCCGCCTTAGCGATTCTATACGCAGCGTACTGAAGGTTGATTTTTTCCCGGTTGCTGGTGCAGCCCACCTGCCATCCATAGAAAAGCCAGATACGGTGAACAGTAAAATTTTATCGTTTTTGAGGGGATAGGAAACGTAAACCACAACTATTAGCTTGTCATTTCGACCACCGAGAGAAATCTTATGCGTTATACAAACAGAGAGTATGCTTGTGGTATAAGATTTCTCTTTCGCACAATGCTCATGCCCGCCCATGCTTCATCGAAATGACAAACTTTTCAGACAGTAAAGGAAGACGCAATGCAAACCTACACCCCATGCGTCATTGCCTGGTGCCTCAATGACGTATGGAAGAGACGGAAAAACACCATCGTTTTGTAGGGATTGAAAATATTTGTGATATTGGGTGAATGATGCCTAAACTAATATTCACCCTGCTTTTTCTATTAAACCTTAGTTGTTATGCAAGCAACCATAACAGAAGTAATAATTTTGCACTCAAAGCAGATACAAATTTTTCTATTAAAAAGGTTAAAAAACAAGCCCCTCCTACACTCACAAAACTTCAACGTTTGAAGAAACTATGGAAGCCATCATATGACTTTTGTACATTTACTAATCAATACACAATTAAACAACGTTTAAAAAAATACCCTTTCTCAAAAGTTGCAAAAATATTAGCTGTATCATATTACGGAGGTGCACAGCCGAACCCTGAAATACACCTTGATGGCAGGCAAGAGGATACACTGCTTCATAAAGATGACAGATCATCTAAGGGCCTTGTTGTACTTAAAGATAGCCTGGATCGCTCTACGCTGTATGATATCAAAGAATTAGATCAGAACCAGATTAACCGATTGACCAACATAATTTACAATACCGATTACAAAAAGAAAATAGGAATAAATGCAGAGGATAGGGCATCATGTTACGAACCACGTAATGCGTTCATTTTTTTCGATGAGCAAGGAAAGGTTTTTGATTACCTCGAAATTTGTTTCGCATGTCGCAGATACTCCTCAATATCGGATAAATTAACTATCGGCGTTGAGTGTACTCAAAAATATGAGATCCTCAGGAAATACTTTATTAGTACAGGCGTCAAATATGGTACAAAGAAAAACCTGGTTGGCTATAATTGATTATACTATAATGCAAACGAAGCAATCCTAAACTTACAAGAAAATTTTGTATAGTTTAGAGATTGCTTCGTTACTCGCAATGACGCGTTGTAGAAAATGCGGAATAACTTAAAGCCCTTACGCCACCTTCACTTCTTTTTTCCGGCGCCTGATTGACAGGAAGAAACCGATTACCATGATAACGGTTCCTGACCAGAAGAAATTGATGTAAGGGAACTGGATAGCCTTCATTACAATAAATTTCTTTTTGCTTTCGGGTTGCTGGTAAACAACTATCTCTACCTTCTTACTTTCAGGTATTACTTTGCTAAAACGTAGTTTTAAGCCGGCATCCTCAACCTTGCGGGCAAAGTCAAACACATTGCCGTTCTTGATCATATAAATAGGATCGGCCTCATATTTTTTACCGTGCGATACAATTTCAAGCTTGGCGCCAATGGCTACGTCGCTATCTGCAAGCGGAATATTTTGCACTTTAGCCTCTTTGTTAAGGCTTTTCAGTAAAATATAACCATCCCGGTATCTAATGGTATCGCCTGGGGAAACTTCATGGCTTACCGGGGCATCATAGTTCTTATCATCGTCAGCTTCGTCATGCGCAGATTCAGCACCACCACTCGGCCCGCCTAAAGCAGCTGGCACAGGGTAAAACATGGTAATGTGCGTATACATATCATGCAGCAGGTAATGTTTGGTATCGGGCGCCGCCGACATCTGGCCACGGTTAATAAGCGCCTTAGGTTTCAGAACAAACTCGTTCTCCACTTTTCCGGCAGCATCAACCTTTTTGTAATCTACCTTAAAATAAATATTGGGGGTAGATATAGAATCGCCGGTGTAGGTTACCAGGAAGTCGCCCATTTTTACAGGCTGATTCTCATAAACCAATATATTTTCGCGTGGATTTTGCTCTTTGGCAAACTCCGGCGAAAAACCTTCGCCAGTATTGTTTATTGAGATCACGTTCCGGGTACCTGCCGCAATAATGGCACCTACCATCAGCAAACCAAAACCTATGTGTGCTATAGCCGAACCAGCTAGTTTCACCTGCCCCTTAAATGCGTCGGCCAGTATTTTGCCATTGGCGATAACCGAATATACCGAGCCCCACATTACCAGTACAAACACAAAGCTAAGCTTATAAACCCCGGTAGCATAAACTACCAGTGCGGTCACTAAAGCTGCAAAAAGCAGGTAAATGCCCGTGGTGATAAAAAAGCGGGTAACATCTGTTTTTTTGTATTTTAAAAACTGGGCTATCCCCGTAAGCAAGGTTACTATGAAGGCAAACGAAGATTGTATAATGTTATAATGCTTAATAATGTCAGATGGGGGCGCTATCTTGGTTTTAAACATGGCATTCCAAACCGGTACCGAAGTTACCACCAGGAGGTGAAAGCATGATAAGCCTAAAAATACAGCTCCAACAAACATCCAGAACTCGCGTGAATAAGTTTCTTCATCCTTTTTGGTAATAGGCATTTCCTTCCATCTGGCTATCAACGGTACCACAGATAGTACCAGGAACAGCAACACGCCTATTACCAATTGCCAGAACATGCCGTTATCGGTAAAGGAGTGAACAGAAGTATCGCCAAGGATACCGCTGCGTGAAAGGAATGAAGAGTACCAAACCAGCACAAAGCTGATCAGCACCAAAAAGGTAGCTGTAAAATATGAGTGACCTGTATTTTTATACACCACCATTACGTGTACTGCGGCCACCATGGTGATCCACGGGAAGATAGAGGCATTCTCTACCGGGTCCCAGGCCCAGAAACCATCAAAATTAAGCGACTCATACGCCCAGAACGAACCCATGATAACGCCTGTACCCAATATCATACAGCCAAACAAAGCGTATGGTATGGCCTGGCCAACCCATTCTTTATATTTTTTCTGCCAAAGACCAGCCATCGCGTAAGCAAACGGCACCACCATAGATGCAAAACCTAAAAACAAGGTTGGTGGGTGAATAATCATCCAATAGTTTTGCAGGGACGGGTTCATACCCTGTCCGTCTTTTATGAACGACAGGTAATCAGGATTTGAGAAAATAGGGCCTTCCAGCGCGTTTCTTAACAACAAGAATGGTGAACTGCCTATCCTTACACCAAATATCTCCACACCCAAAACCATGGTACCTAAGGCTACTTGCGATAAGGCAACAAAGGTCATTACCGGACGTTCCCATGATTTTGCTCTCCATATAAGGATATTACCTAAAACAGCCTGCCAGAAACTCCACAGCAGGAAGCCTCCCTCCTGTCCGTTCCAAAAACCCGAAACAATGTAGTAAACAGGTAATGAACGCGAGGTATAAGCCCAGGCATAGTGATATTCAAAGTAATGATTGTATATTACATAAAACAGGCATACGCCCATGCCCAGAATAGACAGAGAGCTGATGTAAAACCCGATACGGCCAAGACGCTGCCAGCTGCTGTCGGCTTTACCGGCATCATCTTTGGTTGAAAAGTAATAACTGAGGAATGATAATAGGGCGGCTCCGAATGAAAGAACTATAAAAAACTGGCCAATTTGCCCGGGCAAAAGGTGTTCACCTTTAAAAACTGTATCCATCAAAATGATTTATATGCTGGCTTGTTTAGCCGTAGCTTCTGTAACTTCTAACTTATCCTGCGTGTATTTTGAAGGGCATTTCATGAGTATTTTAGAGGCATGAAATTCGTTGCCAACCATGGTACCGGTAAGCACCAATTGCTCCGAACGTTCAAAATCTTCAGGTTTGGTACCGGTAAAAATAACTTTGCGTTCCTCGCCTTTATTATCTTTCATGTAAAATGAAAAATAGTTGGCATCCTTGGTGGCATCATAAAACAACTCTTTTGATTTGTTTAAATGACCAACAATATGCAGTTCGCTTTTAGTTTTTAAGGCATCGTCAAAAGAGCCGTAAGTACTGGAGTTTGAGTAAACACTAATGATAACCGCTATAGCCACTGCTATAACAACAAGACCAAAAATTGCACTTTTTTTCATCTGCGGCTTATATATTTATAAATCAGAACGCAAAAATACAAAACGTTGAGCTAATAAAGTTTATTACAAGACATAAGTGTTATTTAGAATTATTCTTGATTAAGGATTTTATGGACTATTGGGCTTGGGAACAAAAGACTATTAGACTTTGAGACAAAGGACTATTGGATAAGGGATGAAGGACTTTTGGGGATAGTGATTGGCTTGAGAACAAGTAGAATTTGGAAACAATAAAAAAGATGAGGAGGTGCGATTCCCTCCCGTGAGAAGGTGCAGGGAGTGCTTTCATCGATATTCAAACACTTACGAAGTTTTAAAAACTTCGTAAGTGTGCTAAGCATTTTTGCGGGCTGCCATGTTGAGCCCTGCCGAAGCATGGTGGGCCGTGTTTTTATTCTTATATTTATTATCATCAATGAGCAACCAAAAGATAATCAAACCTGAGTGGATTCCGGCAGCTTATAAAGATGGTGAGGAACTGGCAGTTAAGCCTTCGCAAAACCTTCTTAATAATAAACCTTCGGCTTTGTTGTACAAAAGTATGCTGATATCAAAAAGCACATTTGGGCTGAAGAGTAAAAAGCGAACACACGATTAACTTACCACAAGCGGGACGTATGCGGTAGCGCGAGGTTCAGACAAAAACAAAATACTTTTACAAAACAAAGAGAGGTCGGATTCAAAGAACCCGACCTCTCTTTATAAACTTTTGTCATTCTGAGGAACGAAGAATCTATTCATCAGCGTACATATCTCCAGCAAATCCTTCGCTGTCGCTCAGGATGACAATGGAGAGAATATTTACGGCCAGATACCTAAATTCTGGTATGATATGGCTATTTTATTGATGGCACCTACCATAGCTGCGCTGCGCAGGGTACCGATATCAGGATTATTTTTGTAGATCTCCCTGATCTCGTGGTATGAGCGGATCATGGTATCTTCCAGTCCGGAGTTTACCAGTTCGAGCTCTGATGCACCCTTAATAATGGTTGAGCGCTGCATTGGCGTTAATGATGTACCGGTAATGCCTTCAACCATGTTTACCAGGTTAAGGTTTGAGTTTTCTTCAAACCTGCGGTTCATACGGCCAAATGCCACATGGCTCAGGTTTTTAAGCCACTCAAAATATGATACGGTTACACCACCCGCATTGGCATACATATCCGGTATGATGATACCCCCATTGGCATAAAATATAGCCTCAGCCTCTGGTGAAGTTGGGCCGTTTGCACCCTCGGCAATAATTTTAGCCTGAATGTTGCGGATATTATACTCGGTGATCTGATTTTCCAGTGCTGCCGGAACCAGGATATCACACGGCTGCTCCAGGCCTTCCATGGTGTTTTTAAACTCATGCAGGGCACCGGCATAACCCAATATTGATCCGGTTGCTTTGCGGTGCTGAAAAACAGCTTCCACATCAAGTCCGTCTTCATTGTAGATAGCGCCTTCAAACTCGCAAAGGCCAACAATGATAGCTCCAAACTCGGCCAAAAACTTAGCCGAATAGTAGCCCACATTACCCAGGCCCTGTACAATTACCCTTTTACCGGCCAAACCTGGCAACAAGCCCAGCTTCTGCATATCCTCACCAACGCTAACACACTCGCGAATGGCAATAGCCACACCACGGCCGGTAGCCTCACGCCTGCCTGCAATACCGTGCAGTGCGATTGGTTTACCCGTTACTGCGCCCATGGCATCCAGCTGCCCCGGGTTCATGGTGGCATAGGTATCGGCAATCCAGCTCATTTCACGCTCGCCCGATCCATAATCTGGTGCGGGTACGTCAATGCTGGGGCCAATAAAGTTTTTCTTGATCAATTCAACCGTGTAGCGGCGGGTAATGTTTTCCAGCTCGCTTACAGTATAATTTTTAGGATTTATTTTGATACCGCCCTTGGCACCGCCGAAAGGTACGTTAACAATGGCGCATTTGTAGGTCATTAAAGCGGCCAGCGCCATCACCTCATCTTCATTAACCATTTCGCTGTAGCGGATACCGCCTTTTGTTGGCGACTGGTGGTGCGAATGTTCTACACGCCATGCGTCAACCACCTCAAAGCCATTGCCCCTGCGGATAGGAAAACGAAAACGGTAAACACTGTTACAGGATTTAATTTGATCTAATAAACCGGCGTCGTGTTTGGTAAACTGCGCGGCATAATCAAAGTTTTTACACACATCGCCAAAAAAGTGCGTGTCTTGGTCAGCGACTAAAATATTCGTAGCCATAGTTGTTATATAAATATTAAACTCTTAAAAAAGTACTCAAATTTGATACTATTTTTATCAAATTTGCAAATATTTTATAGTTAGTGTCTTATATACACATCTCAACAACCCCAGGAAAACTATGTTTAAACAACATAGATAAATTTTTTAGACTACTTTTCTTTTTCGATTTTTTTTAATCTGCGATCGATAGAGAACAAGTAAAAAGCCAGTCCAACAAAAATAATGGCAATTGTAGCCACAACAACATAAATTTTCCCCGAACTGCGTAAAACATCGGCCATTTCAACACGCTGGGCCTGCTGCGCAAAAACATTACCAAAACCCAACATCAACACCAACAGAACTGCTAATTTCTTCATTAATTTATTTCGTTCTTTTTATACTCAATTAAACGGATACGATAGCGGATAGATGCTACCCATACCCCCATAAAACTCCAGGCTATAAAAGCCGGATACAATACAATACGCATGTGATTATCCAGGTCAAGCTTACCAAAAGCAGGATTACCACCATTACCAGGATGCAATGAATCTGTCATCCGGGGTAGCACCATAATCAGCACTATCATGATAGGAAAAGCAAAAATGTTATAAATGGCCGATATTTTGGCCCGTTTCTGTTCTTCATCAATAGAGTTTCGTAATACAGAATACGCGCAATACAATAAGTAAGCTATTGCTGCACTGTTTTGCTTGGGGTCATTACTCCAAAAATCGCCCCATGTATATTTTGCCCAAAGCATGCCGGTTATAAGTCCTAATGTAAAAAAGAACAAGCCAGTATTAACGCACTCTACCGCTATCAGATCGTACTCCTCTTTACCTGTTTGCAAATACTTTATACTATAATAAACCGATATGGTAAAAACCGTGAACATAGCCATCCACATAGGTACATGAAAATAAGTATTTCTGATTGTTTCGTGAACTATTGGCAAATGCGGCACATCAAGCAAAATACCCGCTATGAGTGTGTAAAGAATAACAACTACTACTGCTATCTTCCACCATGTTTGATAAATAAATTTCATATTGATGCAGCAAAGGTAGTGAATTAGTTTATTTGTTCATTAGCTATTTGGTTCATTAATACCGCCTGTTTATTGGCAAAAAACGCAAATAATTCCATCTAATCACAATAGTTATTTTTTGGATAAAGTCGATCTGCAACATCCCGCTCCGTCGCATAAATGGGACGGTAATGAATAAAACCATTTGTCTTGTTGTGTTTATTATTGCCGTTGGCTTCAGCCAACGGATTCTGAATAAAATCATAAGGCTTTAGCCAAACCTAATCTTCCGAACACAGGTTTTAATCGCCAGGCTCATAATCAACCGGTAGCAGATCGGCCAGTTTGGCTTTTGACCAGGTGCCCTCATACAACGGACTTGGGTTTGATACCACGATGCCGTTCATATCAAACAGGATGTATTTATTATACAGGGTAATGATACTGGTTTCAAAGTTGCCCATATCAAGGGGGCGGTAAACATCC
>Ga0247742_10001960_pt1 | contig 13774 bp, 13 predicted proteins | sample UWRJL208509C2_FD_180944 | JGI IMG/M metagenome (GOLD analysis project Ga0247742, IMG submission 180944) | Plant litter microbial communities from Arlington Agricultural Research Station in Wisconsin, United States - UWRJ-L208-509C-2 | ecosystem: Environmental > Terrestrial > Plant litter >...
CCTCCTAGGGAAGAATATGGGGAAGAAAAGTTTTGCACCAAATATGGCAGCGAGTACACAGAGAATGGTGTATACTGCCGCGGTTTCAATGGGACGGTTATTGCATACCGGAACGGTGTAATTGGATATGACTTCAATCTTGGATTGGTGGGATTCGTATTTGGAGAGGGAGAATGTTGCCGTGCACTAGATTTGGGAGGGAAGGGAGGTTCAGCCTCTCGAAAAGGAGAAGGGAGGAGAGGTGTACCTCTGCAGCGAGGCTTATGAGCATTGGTAGCTGGTACATGACTACGATCCATTGACGCGGGCATTCAGCATAGAGATGTAAGGAAGGAATTAATGAAAGACCCACCGAACATCTCTCGAGAAAGGTGCCAATGTCAATCGAACATACCAGCAAGTCCAAACGATCCCCAGCTGATTTCTCAAAGATCAAAGCCCTGAATGACTGCCATCCGGCTTGTTCGAGTGCAGTGGTATCGAGTATCTCCAAGTTTGGCGGTGGTAGCAGAAGCTGAGAAAAGCCTAGGTTTCGACTTCAATGTAGACACGAGAGGTGAGAAGACCTAGTGGAGATTTGGTGAGCATTTGGGCAGTTGGACTGGGCAAGAAAGGAATGGACCTAGACTAGGACACTACAGGAGGCGGATGTTTCAGTTAGCCAAGGAGCTTGACGATCGAAAAACGATGATCATGTCTGTAATTGGAGCGCCTGTCTGTTGGAGCTCGAGCAGGGAGAGGAACGCAGTGCGAAGATACACAGGGACAGAGTTTCAGACCTGCGTTGCCAAGTGCGTTGTGAGGAAATAGAAGGAGTTCCAGGAGCGATGGAGTGTAACGCTTTTGCGTACCTTTCCCGTAGGCACATGTCGAAGAGCCATGTCTTCGTTGGTGAAAGTTTAAAGTCCGCCTGTTTCCAACTCCGCCTCATCCCGCCCCCGCCGTCTCTTTGGAACATAGAAGTGTGAGCTAAAGTACGAGCCTTTCCGGTCGCCGAATTCCAGCATGGTATATAAATCTTTCTAACCCAAATTTGAGATTTCAATTGATATTATGCGTAACAAATGACTGAACAGCATCGTTCTCATCTGAAAATTGGGGATCATGGTTGCGCCAAGGGCGCGCTTCAAAAATTTGAATTCCTGGCTGGAATTTATGCTCAAAGCGGGCTCTCAACATGAATGTCGGTCAGACTTTGAGTGTCCTCTTGGACGTACTTTAGCTGACCCTGATGATCATTGAGCGCGGCGGACTGTCGACTTCCACTTTCGAAGGTTGATTACTGGTTAGAATTGAATAGGTCTATTCAGTTTTTATACTATATATATACGTTATACACGGGTATTGACTGGCTCTTCTCAGCCAAGCACAAGATAGTTTCAAACATCCCTACCTCTGGAAATTTGCTTGGAGGCTTTCCCACCTAAAATATCTCGGAGATTATAGTCGAACTGTACTTTGGATACATAAACTCGACGAGAATGAATCCACTTGACTCGCTCAATCACAACTAATCCTCACTGTTACCAACGGGGTGTCAAGGAAACTAACGTAGAGGATAAACAAGGGCTCTGTCGAAAACTTCCCAGTAGTCTGACATCTGACCGGGTCTAATTAATTATCCAGGAACCAGGGCAGTTTAACTCCGAATTGAGCACTGAGCGGCACGAGACATTGACAACAAATTGTGTATCGATCAACACGATTTAATTTTGCGGCGCTGATCGTCTTTGTTTACCATTTGGGCCGTACTCACCAACTATGCTACTCGGGTGAAGGGAAGTTCTCCGACGCGCCTCTGGTTGCCCCGCCATTACCTCAATAAGGTCAAATACTGTTTTTACAGCTTCAAATGCAACGAAAGAGCTGGAACCTAATCAAAAGATGTCTCACCGATCGTGTACCGAATAAATAATAACACAAACTGGTTGATCATCCGCTTAGGTTTCGGTATGGGTCTTCGAACCACTCATCAGAACGCAGGATCGCTTTGACATCGGAATTGGTGGCCTCACTCAGGGTAGACTCAACACCCGGCAGAGGGTCACAAAGGAATGTATTATTCAGGGAAACTTTCGTCACCGAAAACCCGAGCTGCATTTAGGGGCAGGTGCACCCTGAAGCATCCCTCCCTTCATTGTCAGTCATACTTAAACAAGGCCATTGCTTCCTCCACTTAGTTTCGTCGCTTCCTCCCTTGTTCGTACCAGCTCTTCCTACGCGACACGCAATGAGAGTTCTAGCCGTCTTCGTTTCCCTCATCGCAGGTGCCTCTGCGCTTGGTGTCGGTGTCACCCTCACATCCCGTGAAACAAATGCCCAGCGGTTTGCACGTGGACTACCACCGCTTCCTCCTATTCGAAGAAGTTCTCTCGTTGAGGGTAATCCTCGTCTGCTGATATCGTCGCATGAAACTGAAGCCTTTCCTCCTACTAGCGGCACGTAGAAGCGGCCCGTCGAGTGTTCCCGTCACCTGCGACAATGATGCAGTGCTTGTGTGCTGTGCGTACTCAACTGCTTTTTATAATTATCGTTGTCCCCAACACATCTAATCAATATCCTTCACAAATCTAGGCGGACAAGTTGGGCCCTTTTCCTCGAGTGCTCCTGCCCATGCGATCGCCAACAAAGAAGGCCTAACGATCGACCCGAACACACCTATTGGAACTGGATGCGACTTAAGCTCCAACTCAGGCACCTGGTAAGCATTCGTTAATATCTCGGATTTAGCTTCTACATATATTATTTTCCTATGATAGTCCCCATCAGCGCGCATGCTGCCAAGATATGCGATACTCTCCGTCCCTTGCTATCCAATGTACAGAGGGTAAGTTCAATTTGCTCCATTTCACGAGCCGTCAGTCTTACAGTTGTATTCCGTTTCTAGTGTGAAGCGCATAAGTACCTAGAGTATGGAGGACGGTCCCCACCGTCACTTGTAAGGGATATATCGTACTTCATCCCTATTTCATCTTCAGGAACTATCTACTACATTTCCACTCTTTCAACTTTGTCATCCCGGTCCGCTCCTTCGATGTTAAGTTTTTTATATACCCTTCCGGTTTGACAAGTAGGACACTACGTAGACCAGTCTTTTTTGAATCATATCTCTATCATCATTTGATGGATAATCTTACAGCTAGCTTATTGATTGTCGTTGCAGAAGTAAATGTTGTCACCTCGGCTTCGCCAGTTTATAAGTTTTTTTGTAAAGCTAAGAATGGGTGCCTTCCCGTAGCGCTAACTTGATTTCTAACTTCAAACCGCCACAATCAGCCGACTTGCCAATGCCAAATCGGTCGCGCTAGGCGTCCGTGCGAACGCTGAGGGCATTTCTAAACCTTAAGTCCCTCTCTAGATTCTAAACGCTCAAATGGACCCTGCCCAGCTGATGGCGATGCCTTTTCTGTCCGTCCCGCCCTGTTTGGGTGAGCGCTCTTGTCTTGGCATTCTTCCTCCTCTCCTCGTGTTATATCTTCCGGGACTTCCAAGAAGGGCATTCAAGTTAGAGCAACATTTGATGCCCGGGATGTCGTTGTGGTTTGGAAATATTCTGCACAGGGCCATATTCAAACTCCGAAATTCAAGGTCTAGAGATAGATATTCGTTCCAACCTTACGGAAAGGCACCCAATGGCGTGTGTGAGTCACGTCTCAAGCCGAACGATGAAACTCTGTAGGTTAAAAATCGTTTTTTGGATTTGATTCAGGTACATCAAACCTGCTGCCAGTATCTTGACTGACATATTGAATTGTGTCAAACCTACGTCCTTTCTGCGCCTCTAATCACCGAGAATTATTGCTGGACAAACATACCTCGTGGACCTAACCGAAGGAGTCTCCTCCGACTTGATACCCGATGTGCTTGGTGTGCACCACATATATCAGTGATAGAACCCACAAATCTTAGCAGTTATTCCATGATTGGTTCCAATATACATAGCATTCAGGTTGCCAGGTGTGGTATCATCAGCCTCGAAGCTTAATCGAGATTGATAACTTTGATTCCTCCTGCCATTGCTGTCTGATCTCAGTGAATGGACTGGTGTTTGACTATCTTAAGCCACTTTCGCCGTACTTTGAATCCTTTGCAGTAGTGCGGCTGTTCATGAAGTATTCTCTGGCTCTCCTTTGGATGGGTGGGCGACCAAATGGATAAGTAGATCTACGAGAGTTTGTTCATTTTCCACACCCTTACCTAACGTCCCACATATGCGTCGGATCGCAATTTTGAGCTACTAGAGCCTTTAGTAAAGTTGTAAAACATATTATATGCAGTTCCAAAGCGGTGATTTGCGGTTCCGCCGAAGATATAGCTATACTAACCAGATGAGATGTGCTCATTCTCCCCGTCTCGTATCAGCCTCTTATACTCGAGCTATTATCATTTAAACACTAAATTTTGTTAAAAGAGTAAATAAACATTTCTTGCGCCTTTCTAGATGAGGTCTGACAGCTCAGCGCTCACCACGCGTCTTCCATGCAACAAGAGCAGAGTGATTATGCGTCGACTACTGGCCTCTGTGTCAACGATCACTGTTGACACAACCTGAACGCAGTGAATTTTTTGATTGCTTTCATAACCTGCGCCCGAAAGCTTCAAACCTCAGGCCTCAGACCTCAGACCTAGTAATTGGCTTTGAGCTCGAGGGTAGTAAGAACCAGACGCAATTGAACGATAGTTGTGCTCAATGCGTAGAGTGTGGCCTGGATACTTTGCAGAATTGACAGTTTGCATGCAGTTATCTGGTTGGTTGTGGGCATGCAGATTTATGGTCGTTAAAATGGAAACTCCAGGAAACTCCAGGGAAGTCTATGAGGCGCCATTACGGCACAGACGCCGGACCTCTCATTTTAAGTTCTTCAATCACCCATCAATAATCAATGAGAACCATTGCGTCGTGAGAAGTACTTTGATCATTATAGTTTGAGAGCGCGTAGTGGTTTTTTTTTGAGTTTTTACAAGACAAAAAACACCCACAACCAAAAGCTTCGAGTGTCCAAAGACTAGTCCAAGTATGGCAATATATTTACAGAAATGTGATCTCACGGGTTTTTGGAGTTTTCTAAAACTCCAAAAATAGAAAAAAAAAGCCGTCAAAACCGGAAACCAAATGGACGGCACGCTCGTCGCTGAAAAACCTCCTCTCCAACCATCATGGCCACTATTTGTAACGGGAGAATATCGACTACACTCCCCTACATCAAGGTTTATGGGATACCCGAACTGGACCTCGGCGATTTGGACTGTGCTCATTCTGCTGGTACGGCCGTAACTGACGGGTCGGATTCGGACGCGAGCACCACAGCAAGGGCCGAAAGGAAGAACTTGAGCCGAGCCGAACTATGCTGGGCCAAATGGGACAAAATTCCCGCGCACAAATACATGCATAGCGCAAAAACATATTTGTGCTCAAGTTACCAATCCGCCTGATTCTAGGTGGTTCTACCAGCTTTAAGGTAAGAAAAGGTTAAATTCCATAGGTTTTGAGAGGCTGGTTGAGTCAATCGAGATTTTTTGAGAGATCTAATCGGGCACGTGACTAAGGCTAGATAAGATTAATTAAGATAGACTAGCTTGCACACATATTATTATGAAATATGAAGGAAATATGAAGGGAATGATTGTAAAATATATATTCATTGCTCATCTATTGCTACTTCTCTCATACTGTGCAAGCGAGCCTTGTCGAGTGGATTGCTATATCGGGCAATCGGGAGGCGGTCGGCACATGTTTCGTTTTTGGACATCACGTGCTCTCCCGACGACACAACGGCTCTTTATCTCGTCTTCCTCGGGGCTTCCCTTTCACTGTAAAAGGTTCAGCCAAGGCGGGAAACTCTTAAATAATGTTTCTGTCTGTATTTTATGGGTTTATTATTAGTAAAGAATATGTATATATCAAAGTTTAAATTTTATTTAATTGCGCACAATGCTTGAAATTGCGCTCGTGGCTACGAAAGTCACTGTACATGGTACTATACCCCGGAAGAGGTGATATTTATGGTTTTATAGCTAAAAAAGGCCTCTGCAATGTTGCGCCGAGACATACCAATTGCGCGGGAATTTTGTCCCATTTGGCCCAGCATACCGAACCTTGCTTCATCACCAAACAGACCGCATATTCTCATAAAAAAGCTCATTGGGTCAACGCTGTACGCAATGATAAACATAAAAAATTCGAGGTGGTATGCTTTCGTCTCTTGTTTCCAATGACAGTGATAAAGATGATGAACTAGGAATACTTTCTCAGTTCCCTTGGAATTGTCGGTATCAGGTTCAACCTGAATTCCGCCTCCAATCTTGCTCCTCGTGAGTCGGCCAGGCAGCTCATCCGTTTCATAGCCACCTGATCGTTCGGCAGTGGACCGCACTTTGCACTATGTACTCGACAAGCTTGGTTTCTTCGCCGTTACATGTTCCAAGACAACCCTCCAGGCAATGATCAACGTGGTCGACCAGGAGAATGTCATATGGCAACAGCGTATCAATGAGGGAGAAGCATATATGAGGCGTTTTCCTGTTAGTGTCTGATCTAGGTATTCAGGTTCAACGCTCTGATCGCTTCTTTCTAGCTTCGTCAACCTCCTTTCTCAAATGCGGAATATGAGCTGGTCGTCCTGCAACCTCACCATTTTCTGCAGAAGGGCGCCTGCCTCGTGATCTACACTCCGCAGGGGAGTATGGTGGACGGCAAGCCATATATGATTAGTGAGGATGGTGCCCTGAGGGAAAATGCCAACAACGACTCGGCACGACTCCCCGCTTTCACCAGTTACCAACGCCAAAAGCCAGAACACATGCTGAACCCTCTCCTCGTTGTCATTAATGCCGAGATGGTCTTTCGTCGCTTCCAGAGAAACCCACATCCGCTGTGCGACGACTATCAGGAGCTAATCCAGTTGACCATCACTTTGGTGGACAAGATTTATTACCAGCCGTTGGTTGACGAGATCATGGAGACGCTGGACCACTTCGCTTCCTGTGCGGAGGTCCAAGATGTGGAGATGGCAGGGAGTGTCGTTGACTTTGGAAGGCAGACAGGGGGCGAAGCAGATAAGACACTAAGTCGGAAGGGCGGGGTTGGACGGACTGGGGGTATGGTCGAAAAACCTGGGCCCGGAGCATCCCATGACGAGGTCATCGAATACCAGCAGTATCTCATGTCCGGATGCGGTACGCCCATTTTCCGAATTCTGTGATTCCCCACTCTTACTTTTCATGTGCGAGATCATGATAACTCTGACTCTGACGAGTGGGATGACGAATTGGAAGACTAAGAACTGGTACGACGAAAATCCGCTTACGACCCCTGGGTCGCAACTTCGTATGTCATTCCATTGGTCCTCATCCGGTTTCGTCGCGGTTGCCTTACATCGTGATTAGTTAGCGTCGTCGAGAAAGTCCAGCAATGGCAGAATGCGGACTCATTAGATCCAACTGTCGAAAACCGATGGTTGCATTTGTCTTAGACTGGAGAATGACTCAAGAACAATTCCTTGCCACTCGTAGTTTTAAACAGCGAGATTATTCAATATAGCTGTTTTTATCTTAAAGGCCTGCGCTGAACACCCTCGTCGTGATCTTCGCCGCCGCCTTCTTTCTCTCCTACTTCTTCCTCGATACTCCGCAACTGCATCTACATCAGGGACCACTTCTTGTCACACTCCACTTGCAGCGTCATGCTCATCATTAGCTATCTCGACACATTCAAGGGTCCCAGCCTCAGGCCTCAGCCTTCATCCTATCGCTACTTTTGCTCGTTTCCACTTCTCCACGATATTCTTCCGCGTGCTCTCATCAACCCCCACCCTCTTCCTCTCATCCTCCTGAACCCTCTCTCCTCAGTGTCAGCCTTTGCTCTCTTCTTGATCACCTGAGCAGCTTCTATCCGCCGCTTCCGATGTTTCTTTTCATCACGAACGGAGACTTGCGTTTCGATGGACACTTTGAGCCATGCAAAAGCACCTTACCGGCGCTTTTGGCTGATACGTACACCTCTCCAACTTAATTTGCCTGACAGTTGAATAAGCTTTGTGTAAAGTCGCCATAGTCAGATCCCTCCTACTCTATCAACGGGTATCGAGGCGGAGACGCTCACCGGCACCTCTCAGGGCTCTCTAGCAGGAGATGTATTGGATAAGTATGGCGTTTATGGCTTTCTTTTTGGGACAGTTGTTGTAAGCCTGGCGCCCAGTCTTACTCGCGTTCGGACACTTTAGTACTATCACATGCTTCGTTGGACTCGTATAAGTACCAGTATCGTAGCGATCGCATCTTCCTGGAATACGCTCATCTACTGTACACCGATTATTACCTGCATCCCGAGGAATACACCATGGTCCTTCAAGCTGCGAGACCGTGCCCAGTGAGCCCTATAGACGACGGGCTTTCAGTTATTCACTGCATCATCGGAGTCTCCTATAGCTGGGCAGTCTATCTGATCCGTTCGATGTTGTGATCCGGTCAATTGTGAGCCAAACACCAAGTACGTCCACCGAATGAAGTCTCGTGGTTATCCTCTATAAACTAGTAGAGGTTAAAGATGTAAGATGGCGAGTGGGAATGATAGCCAATGTCGATTAAACGGTGTTAAAGCACAAACAACGATTGATGGATATTATGGCAAGATGCAGTAGGCAGTTAAGCGAGTACATGGAAGGAAGGTATATGTACTATGTACTATGTAACTATAGAATCGTGAAATGATACAGTCGTAATGATGTAGGGAATGAGATATCGATATCATGAACAAGAATGGAGGGAGGAGAGAGATGGAGATAGTAAATCAATGCAGCGAACCCGACACGCAAGGAATTGGTCGAGCTACTCAGACACCCGCACCGATATGAATCGACTCCTTTTCCCTCACACCTCCACCAGTGCCAACACCAGAGTGTCGGTTAATAGGCGTCTCGTCATTGGCAATCGTAGATGGCGCACTGGATGCTGGAATGTCACTGGCGTTGGCGTTGTGGGCGTGCGTGTGTTTCTCGTCGTCAAGGTCGATGACCGCCTTGGGTGCCGTACCGTATTTGGAGTCGTGCGCGGATGCGATGAACATGATGATTGTGCTGTACGAGATGAGAATTGCGTGTTAGTATGGGAAGGAGATCAGGTGGGAAGACGAAAGTGGATGGGGCAGTATTAGATGGAGGTCTGTTGAAGGCGAAAGGAAAGGAAAGACGACGTACGAGGCGACAGTCGACAAGAAAGCAGGCCAGATGAGCACCACCCAAGCGATGTTCTGGGGGAAGTGACGATACGCTAGAGTACGAAAGTGAGGTTGGGTGTTAATCTCGAATCTGACGAGAGATAGGCTATAAACGCACTGAGAGGTGGTCGATAGTATACATCAGTGTACGAGTCTGCGGCGCTTTGGCTTACACCCGTTATATATGCGGAGCGCGTTGCAACCACAATCTAGAACATGCATCACTATGTCAGGAAACCGATCTAACACAGGGAAGAGAAGAACGACGCACTGTACTCATCAATGCACCCGCCGCCATCCCGGTGCAGATAACCACCGCGAGCGCCTTCTTAGTCACATCGTACCACCTCGGGTACGTCCTCCTGGGGAAGAAAAGGAGGAAGAAAAAGTCTGCTCCGAATAGAGTGGCGACGAGGACGCAGAATACGATGCACACTATCGCTGCGTCGATGAGGGGGTTGTTGTGCACCAAGGCGGTGTAGTTGGAGAGAGCTTCGATTTTAGATTGGTGGAATTCGTATTTGGAGAGGGAATATGTTGCTGTGCACTAGATTGGGGAGGGTCAGCCTCCGGAATGCGGAGAAAGGAGGAGAAATGTACCTCTGCGGCGAGGCTTATGAGCATCGCTAGCTGGTAGATGACTATGGATAGTGAATGTAGACTGTCAGCATGGAGAATGAGAGAGAAGAAGGAATGACGCACCGAACCTCTCCCGACGTAGATGCCACCGTCTATCGAACATCCTTGCATGGCCAAACGCGCTCCAGCTCATTTCTGAGAGGTTGAAGCCCCAAATGACTGCCATCCTGCTTGCTCGCGTATAGGTGTGCGATGCAAGTATAACGTATCGGTGGTGGTGGTGCGCAGAGGTTAGAAGGCCTGGCGAAGAGTTAGAGGGCGACGGTGTTAGAATAGGCGGATGTTTCAGTCAGCCAACGAGCTTAATGGCTGGTCACGCCTGTAATTAGTAAGCGCCGGTCGGTAGCTCAAGAAGCAAGAGGGAGGTGGTGGAGAAAGTACACACGCGGGGTAGAGTTATATAGGACCTGCACAAGGCTTTTACATGGGCGATGACGAAGCAGGAGGAGCGGACACCGGAGTGCTGCACGAGATCGGAGCCAATCTATTATTCAAGCTGTTGATTGGTGGGGCTCATATATGAATTGTGGGGCCATTGAAAGTCAGTAGGATCTTCAATTGAACGAATGACGTTCTTGTTTTGTGGTCATGAAAATAAGCGCTTGTATCAAGCAGTGAACGTGCCACGGAAGTCAAGGAAAAGAGCACGAGCTGTGGCTTGGCGTCGAGTCGGCTGTCTGACGTCAATATTCGCACGGTCTCGCCGGACAGAAACAAAGGTAGCATTAGGTGAATAATCGATCCTAGAAGTCCTAGAATTACAAGTCCACGAATATACGCTGTCCGTCGCAACATCAAGCTACCGTTCCTCTCCTCGCGCTGTCCCGCTCCTTCATCTTCCTCGCGACATGAGAAGGATTCGGAGAGAAAAGCCACGCAAGCTTCCAAAGTGTCTTTTTACAAAATTTCAGTGATTTATGCAGCCGACTCTGACTCGGCTTCGCGTCTCAGGGCTTTTTGGTACAATCATTCGATGACCATCGGGAGGACAGAAACTATGAGCGTGAGGAAATAGGAATAATTAATCGCGCCTAAAAGAAAGTCAAATCCAACAAGTACAAGTATTGTTTGAGTGCATGGGTCTACGCTGTCCGTCATTACATTAAGTTGTCGTCCATCTCCTGCGTCTTTGTACACCGTCCCGCTCTTTGATCTTCCTCGCTACGTCAGCTGGGTTCGGAGAGAAAAGCCAGGCAAGCTTCCAGAGTATTTTCTTGGCTTTTGCCAGTGATTGATATAGTTGATTCTGAGTCGAGTCCAAATTTGAGGTACCACCAGGATCTGGCGGCGGCGGCTCGGAGTACGTCGCAGGGAGGGTTGTTGCTGTTGCTGTTGTCGCTGGGTTTGTTTCGAAATCGGCCATTCTTCACTAGAGGTTTTATCCTCTATATAATATCCCTCATCGCGAGACATTAGAGAAGGCTGGCTGCTTCGGGAGAACGTTGGGATCTGGGCCAAGTTCCGGCACTGTGTCCCCGTGCCGGACTTCTCTTTCTCCGAATTCATTGGCGAACCTTGAGTCTCGATACAAAGCGACATGCTTCGAAATACTGGATCGGCAAGCCAGTGCTGTGTGACCTGCATCTTGGCCATGCGAGATAAAGAGTTGTGTAGAGAAACCTCTTGGTCATGACCACTATTAGGTGGAATATGCCCTGGGACGGAAAATTCTGTGAGTTGGTGTGGTCTTTGAGATAGATGAAGACCTCCTACAGGGATCTGACCATCCCGGTGTCTGCATTATGCTGAGTGCAGGGGAGAACGCAACATTAAGAGGCGTGCGGGAGCGAAGCTTAGTTGCTAGATCAGAAACGTTCAGGCAACTCGTGGTTGAGATACATGGATCGTAAAAAAGGTCCATGGAATTAGAGCATCTCCTATATTTCGCCCTGGATGAAGGATTAAAAGGCGGCGTAAGAAAAGCCATCTCAGGCAGCCAACGCAACAGGTATGAGGGAAGGGTGAGTAAATAACACCTTCCGCCTTTGCCTTTTGTACTTGAGCAGATACGGTCAACTCAGCGCGCTGCCAGTGTGTGAATTCAAAATGTTTCGACGTTACTTGCCTATGTGTTCACTCATTTTAGCTTTGATCTCTCAAAGTCTGCACAGGATTGATAACTACAGATGTATCATCTGATCCAAGTAATGTAGTCACTGTACTAGGATCTCAGGACCGCAGTCGGTACTTAGTAATCAATTGAAGCTCGGTGTGTGCGTCGCCGTGAAGGGGTCTTTTGGGAACTCCTACTTTTCCCTCTATCCATTCGGATATCGGTTGACTGCATGGATTGATAATACTAGTAGAGGTAGAAGTTGAGGCGTTGGCTGATACATCAATAATCATCCAAAGGCGGTGTCGTTTAATTGATGAGTTAAACATGAGTAGTATACGCTTCGCCGCTTTGGTTTGTTGATTCTGAGACAAGACTCGACCACTTGAACTTATCGCCTTATAGGCACTTAGGCACATATTGGCGCGTGTATGTTTTTCGCGGTTTTCCAACATAGGTAGCAGCGATGTCGCACGTACACCTGCAATGGCCCTGACTGCCATATCCCCGTCTGAACTCAACTTCCAAAAGCAGACGAGTCTGAGAGTGGCAAGGTATCATTTTTGAATCCTCCTTGAGTCTTTCTCTAGACGATGAGCCTACGACAAAACGCAACCATTGGGCTTCGAGAGTCAGGAATAGTGCGCCGCAAGCTGCCATTGTTCGACCTTCTCGATGACGCTAACTAATTACGATGTGAGGCAATCGCGACTAAACTGGGTGAGAACGGATGAAATGACATACCAGGTTGCAAACTAGGGACTGTAAGTGGGTTTTTGTCATTCAACTCTTGGTCGTCCAACTCGTCGTCCCACTCGTCTTCGTCTGAATCAGAGTTATCCTGATCTAAAACATGAAATTTAAGGGCGGGGATTTAGAGCATCCGGAAGATGGGCGTACCGCATCCTGACATGAGATACTGCTGGTATTCAATGACCTCGTCATGGGATGCTCCGGGCCCAGGTTTTTCAACCACACCCCCAGTCCATCCAACCCCGCCCCTCCGAGTTAGTGTTTTATCTTTCTCACCCTCTGGCTGCCCTCTAAACTCATTGGCGGGCCCTGCCATCTCCACATCTTGGACTCCGGCACGTGAAGTCAGTTTCTCCAACGTCGGCAGAAGCTCGTCAACCACCGGCTTGAAATAAATCTTATCCACCAAAGTGATGGTCAACTGCATCAGCTCCTGATAGTCGTCGCACAGCAGATGTGGGTTTCTTTGGAAGCGACGAAATGCCATCTCGGCATTGATGATAACGAGGAGAGGGTTCAGCATGTGTTCCGGCGCCCTGCCTGGGTGGCTAGTGAAAGCCGGAAGTCGTGCCGAGTCGTTTTTGGTATTTTCCCTCAAGGCACCATCCTCACTAACCACATAGAGCTTGCCGTCCACCATATCCCCTTGCTTGGTGTGGACTGTGAGGCCGCCCCCCTTCTGCAGCAAATGGTGTGGTTGCAGGACCACCAGCTCGTATTCCGCATTCGAGAATGGAGGTTGACGACGCTGAAAAGAGCCGATTAGAGCGTCAAACCTGAATCCCTAGATTGGACACTTACAGGAAAACGCCTCATATATGCTTCTCCCTCATTGGCACGCTGTTGAAATATGGCATTCTCCTGGTCGACCACATTGGTCATAGCCTGGAGAGTTGTCTTGGAACATGTAATAACGAAGAAACCAAGTTTGTCCAGTACATAGTGCAAAGTGCGGTCCACTGTCGAACAATCAGGTGGCTACAAAACGGATGAGTTGCCTGGCCGACTCACTAGGAGCAAGGTTTGAGGCGGAATTCAGGTTGAATTTTATACCGACAACTCCAAGGTTTTTGAGAAAAAATTCCTAATTCATAGTCTTCGTCATTGTTGTTGGA
>Ga0247742_10001962_pt1 | contig 13765 bp, 5 predicted proteins | sample UWRJL208509C2_FD_180944 | JGI IMG/M metagenome (GOLD analysis project Ga0247742, IMG submission 180944) | Plant litter microbial communities from Arlington Agricultural Research Station in Wisconsin, United States - UWRJ-L208-509C-2 | ecosystem: Environmental > Terrestrial > Plant litter >...
CTTGCACCGCCGTCGCCAAGCTCAAGGGTGCTCAAGGGAACCACAACGATGCAAACCAGGATTCTGTCGGCCGCGCTAGCCGGTCTGCTCACGATGGCCGGCCTTCCCGCGGTAGCTCACGCGGAAGACCTCATGGACATCTATCGCGAAGCGGTGGCCAACGACCCCGTGCTGGCCAGTGCCGATGCACGCCGCCTCGTCGTGGCCGAGGGCGTACCTCAAGCGCTTTCCGCACTGCTGCCGCAACTGTCGGCCGGACTGAGCCTGCAGCAATTCCACCCCAGCTTCTCCAACGGAACGAACAGCGATGGCACGCCGAACACCGGCGGCGATGGCCACAGCCGCGAGCGCGACCTGAACCTGTCACTCAACCAGACCGTCGTCGATCTCTCCAAGTTCGCCCGCGAGCGTCAGGCTAGGCAGACCCAGGAGGCGCAGGAAGCCACGTACGAAGGCGAGCTCCAGGATCTCTACGTCCGCTCGACGAGCGCGTACTTCAACGTGCTGGTCGCCGCGGACCAAGTCGAAGTGTTTCGCTCCTATGAGGACGCGTACAAGCAGTCGTTCGACCAGGCGACCATCAAGTTCGACCAGGGTCTGGCACCGGAAGCCGACCTTACGCAGTCGAAGGCGTACTACCTGTTGATTAAATCGGAGCGCGTCGACGCCGAGAACACCTTGAAGGATGCGCGACGTGCCCTTCAGCAGCTGACCGGCAAGGAGCCGGGAACGCTGAAGACGCTGCGCGAAGATCTCCCTATGGAGGCGCCGACACCCGATAACGCCGCTGCCTGGGTCGATCAGGCCATGCGCCAGAATCCGTCCGTGATAGCGGCGAACCATCTGGTGAGCGCAGATGAGCACTCGATCAATGCTGCGCGTAGCGGGCACCTTCCCACGCTCAATGCGGCCGTCGGTTACGACAAGGTCGGCGCCTGGTCGAACGCGGCACGCGGCACGGCCGCCTATGGCCCCGGCAGCACGACGGTGGGCCTCGTGCTCACGGTGCCGCTCTTCAGCGGTGGCCTGACCCAGTCCCAGGTACGCCAGGCGATCCACCAGCGTGACGAAGACCAGAGCGACCTCGAGTCGGTTCGTCGCCAGACGGCGCGTGACACGAACAACTATTTCAACCTCGTGGTCGCCGGGATCGGGCAGGTGAACGATGCGCGCGATGCGGTCGACGCCGCGAAGAAGTCACTGGCCTCCCTGCGTGCCGGTTACGACATCGGTACGCAGAGCCTGACCAACGTGGTCGTCGCCATCGAAATCCTGGCCCAGATCCGCACCCAATACACCGCGCTTCGCCACAACTTCATCCTCAACAAGCTGTTGCTCAAGCGCAGCGTCGGTGCCGCCGAGCTGAAGGACATCGAGGAGATCAACCGCCTGCTGCAGTAAGATCTGGCAAGGGAAGACAATCAGGCGGCGACCCGCACTCCATGGCCATAGAAACAGAACGCCTCTCTATCAGAGAGTTTGCACTCGACGATGCGTCTTTCATCATCGAGTTGCTCAACGAGCCGGACTTCATCCGGCACATCGCCGACCGGGGCGTCCGGGACATCGCCGGCGCCGAGAAGTACCTGTCGGACGGCCCGCTGAAGAGCTACGCCGCACACGGCTATGGCCTGTATAAGGTCGCATTGAAGGCCAGCGGCGAGCCTCTCGGCATGTGCGGCCTGATTCGTCGCGACACGCTCGACTTCCCCGACCTCGGCTACGCTTTCCTGGCCCGCCATTACCGTCGCGGTTACGCCAGCGAAGCCGGCGCTGCCGTGCTTGCACACGCTCGCGCGGAACAGAGCGTGGGCACGGTGGTGGCGATCACTTCGTTGGACAACGATGGATCGATCCGCGTGCTGGAGAACCTCGGCTTTCGGTCCGAAGGCGTCATCGACGTGCCGGGTTACGACACGCCGAGCCGCTACTTCGTCAACGATCCTTGATGCCTCAGACCTGGCCGATGCCACCATCGGCCATCAGGTCCGAACCGGTCACGTACGAGCTCTGATCCGAGGCGAGGAAGACGGCCGCATTGGCAATCTCGTCCGCATGAGCGAGTCGACCGAGCGGGACCATCGCGTGATACATCTTCTCCAGGTCCTCACGCGTCTCCGTCTGCGAATCGAGAATCGGCGTATCCGTAACGCCTGGGCTGAGCGTATTGACGCGAATGCCACGATCCTTGAACTCGGCGGCCCACGTGCGTGCATACGAACGCAGCGCCGCCTTGGTCGCCGCATACGCCGTGTGGCCCGGAATGCCCATGCCATGCATGGCGGAAGAGACGAGCACGATCGAACCGCCACCGGTCATCATCGGCAGCATCTTCTGCACGAGGAAGACGGGGCCGCGAGCCATGAGGTTGAACGCCTTGTCGAAATGTTCCGGCGTGAGAGTGTCGATCGGTGCCTGTTCGGTGAACCCGGCATTCGAGACGACGATGTCGACCGTGCGCCCCTCGCTGCGCACGACTGACGCCACCCGATTCAGATCGTCGAGATTCGCCGCATCGGCCTGGATGGCCGTCACCTGACCGCCGATACGCTTCACCGCTTCATCGAGCTGGGCCTGACGGCGGCCGAAGATGACCACGTGGGCGCCCTCGGCGACGAAGCGATGGGCGATCGCCAGACCGATACCGGTGGTTCCGCCGCTGATGACGGCGGTCTTGCCTGCTAGGGATGACATGGGGGCCTTCCAGGGATGCGTGAATGATTCCAACAGGCTAATCCCCGCCGCTGACGATGATAATCCGCGTATCTTCCCTATGATTGATTCCCGAAACGAATCGCTGGGAGACCTACGATGGATCGGTTTCACGAACTCAAGGCGTTTGTCGCCGTTGTCGAAGCCGGTGGCTTCTCCGCTGCCGCGCGGCGCATGGGCGAGTCGCAGTCTGCCGTCAGCAAGGCCGTGGGTTCACTGGAAAAGCGCCTCGGCGTCGCGCTGTTCATTCGCAGCACGCGTAACGTGAACCTGACCGACCAGGGGCAGCGCTATTACGACCGCACCAAGCCACTTCTGGCCGAACTGGACGAAGCCGACGGCGAGACGTCCCGTACCACGCTGGATGTGTCGGGTCTGGTCCGTATCGCGGCGGCCTCCACCTTCGGTCGCCTGCACGTGCTGCCCCTCCTGCCCGAATTGCTGGCACGGCACCCTGGCTTAAAGGTGGATCTCATCCTTTCGGACTTCGCGCGTGACATGGTGGACGACCGCATCGACCTGGCGATTCGCGTTGGCGCCGTCAGCGAACCCGATGCGGTAGTCAGGCGTGTGGCGGGCACGCCGCTCGTCTGCGTTGGCTCCCGCCAGTACTTCGAGACGCACGGGCTACCGACGACACCCGCCGACCTGGTCCATCACAACTGTCTTCTTTACGGCGGTCTCGCCGAGTCGGCCAACTGGCCCTTTGTCGGTCCCGAAGGACGGTTCAGCGTCGCGGTGCGCGGCAACCTTTCGTCGAACAGCGTGGATGCCATTCGCACGGCTGTGCTGGCCGGTGTGGGCATCGGCATGTTCGCGGGTCTCTCACTCGTGGACGAACTCAGTCACCCGGACGTCGTGACGATCCTCGACGATTTCATCGTCGATGTGAGGGACGTCAGTCTCATCTGGCCGAAGCGCCGCTTTATCCCCGCGCGCGTTCGCCAGGTTACCGATTTCTTCGCCGAAGCCCTGCCGAACCGAATTTAGTCGCGGCAACGGGTCGCGCAGTCACGTTTATCGACGGGGATATTCGGCAAGAATGCCGCCGACATTCCGGCGTCAAGCTCCCGCCGCTGCATGAGCCACGTACGTTACGACGGCGCGAAGAGACGCGGTCAACTGCGCCATCGCTGGATTTGTATCGTGATGGCGCAGCGCCGCACGAGCGCCGGAAAATGGTCATCGCTGCCGTATTTGCGCGAAGGTGCAGAAAATGCATGACCGTGTGCAGCGCCTTGAAAAATCGCGCCAAGCCCGTCGCCGGAATTGTGCATGCGTCGCGGAGAGCGCTCGCATAGGCTGACCGCGCACGTCGGCCTCATCGATCGGGGGCCAGTCCGGCGTCGTTCCAATGACGTCCTTTATTAGCGACCCAGACAACTGGCGTCGTCGCTGAAGTGCGGCCGAAATTCCTGGAAGGGGAAGGGTCGCACCGACCGGGGGTGGTATGAACAAGCGTCACGTAGGTAGCGTTCGCCGTAGTCCGCTTGCCAAGGGAATTTATCTCGCGATTGCATCGGTACTGGCGATGCCATTGCTGAGTGAACCCGCCTACGCCGACTGTATCCAGGCCGGGGCGACCGTCACCTGTGCGAACGGTACGTCGTTCGTCAATTACGTGATACCCACCAATGGCGTCACGATCAACGTGCAATCGACCGGCAACCTGTCGGTGCCTCTCCTGCTCGGTGGGGCGGCACTCACGGCGTCCGGCAACGGCATTACGCTGAACAACGCGGGCATCATCGATCCGTCCCTCACCGGCGGACTCAGCCTCGGTTCGTCCGGTGCCATGCTGGGTAACGCGACCGTCGGTGGCAACACCATCAACGTCAACAACACCGGCACCATGAACGGCGTGTTCGACGCCACGTCGCTGCTGGGCATCGGTGGACAAGCACTGGTCGTGCAGAACGCCTCGGGCGGCGTGGCCAACATCGTCAACGACGGCACCATGGGCGTCTCGCTCCTCGGTCTCGGGACGATTACGACGGTGGCGGATGCGCCCGTGATCCTTTCCTATGGTGGTGGCCGAACGACTCTCACCAATTCGGCAGGCCGCACGATCACCGGTCGGATCGGCTTCGCCGCATCGGGCGCGGGTCCCAATACCTTCGTCAATGCCGGGACGATCAACGGCAGCGTCTACATGGGCGACACGCCGACCGGTAACTCGTTTACCGCCGTGAGTGGTTCGAACGTCGTCAACGCCGGCTTGGGCGTGAACCTCGGCATTCTTTCGATCAACGTCAGCCTGGCCGGCGCAGGCCAGGTGGACGGCGGACTCGGCGCCGACAACCGCTTGCTGCTGCAGAACTCCGCGACCGGTACGGGATCGGGAACCGGCGGCGTCGTCTCGACGATCAATGCCGCGAACTATCTGCACTTCCAGCATCTGGTCGTGAACAGCGGCACCTGGAACCTGCTGGGTGCCGCCGTGAGTGGCGATGCCACGATCAATGACGGCCTGGTTAATTTCAACAACGCCGGTGTGTTCGGCACCGGCCAGATGACCGTCAACGGTGGGGCTATCGCGGCGTCGGCTGCCGGCCTGTCGCTGGCAAACGCCATCAATCTCAACACCGGTCGACTCGAGCTGACCGGCACCAACGCGTTCGGCCTGGCGGGTGTGATCACCGGCGCGGGCGGCCTCACGGTTACCAACACGGCCGTGGTCACGCTGGGCGGCGCGAACCTCTTCAGTGGGGGCGTGAACCTCAACGCGGGTGGGTTGCTGCTGGGTAATGCAGGCGCGCTGGGGACGGGTGTCCTCACGGTCGGCGGCAACGCCACCCTCAACACCACAGGCGCCTTCAGCCTGGCCAACGCCGTCGCTGTGAATGCGGGCAGCACACTGACTCTTCCGGGCACACAGGCCGTTACCTTGAACGGTGCGCTTTCAGGCGCAGGCAACGTGGTGAAATCGGGCGCCAGCACGCTCACGCTCGGCGGGATCGACAGCATGACCGGCGGCTTCTCCCTCACCGGCGGTTCCCTCGCCGTCGGTGTCGGCGGCATGCTGTCGCCGGCACAGGCGATGACGCTTGCCGCTGGCACCACGCTCGATATCTCCGGCGCCGGTGCCAACCAGGGTATCGGCTCGCTGGCCGGTGTCGGCGGCACGGTGAATCTCGGGGCGAGGACGTTGACGCTCGGTGGCCTCGGCAATACCAGCTACCTCGGGACGATTGCGGGCACCGGCGGGCTGGTGAAAGTGGGCGCGGGCGTCCAGACCCTGGGTGGGACCAACACCTTCTCAGGCGGCGTTGCGCTGAACGGTGGTGGCCTGCTGCTGGGTAACGCGAACGCCCTCGGGTCGGGTGTTCTCAGCGTCGGCGGAACGACGACCCTCGATGTCACCGGTTCCATGACGCTTTCGAACAATGTCAGCCTCAATAGCGGCGGATCGCTGAGCCTCCTCGGCGGCCAACCGCTGGTGCTCGACGGCACCCTTTCCGGCGTGGGCAACCTGATCAAGAACGGCGCCTCTCAGCTGACGCTGCGTGGCGTGAACACATTCAGCGGCGGCCTCACCGCGAACGCAGGTGGCCTCCTCCTCGGTAACAGCAGTGCCCTTGGCAGCGGCGCGCTGACCGTCAATGGCGCCGTGACCCTGGATGGTGAGGCACAGCTCAACCTCGCCAACGACATGAACCTGGGCGCCGGTGGGGTGCTGAACGTGCTCGGTGGTCAACCACTGACGTTCGGCGGTGTGCTCGCGGGCGCGGGTGGGCTGACCAAGAGTGGTGCGTCGACGCTGACCTTGACGGGCGCCAACACCTTTACTGGTGGGCTGAACATTGCGGCAGGGACCGTGGCACTCGCCGGTGGCGGCCACCTTGCGGCGACCGGCAACGTGACTCTCAGCGCGCCAGGAGCCGGTTTCGACATTTCCGCCGCGACGGGTGCACAGACCATCGGTGCCCTGTCGGGTGTCGCAAGCACTACGATTACCCTCGGCGCCAACGCGCTGACCTTCGGCGATGCGACGAACCAGACCTACGCCGGTGTCATCTCCGGTACGGGCTCGATCACGAAGACGGGGTCGGGCACGCAGACACTGAGCGGCGCGAATACTTTCAGTGGCGGTGTGACTCTCAATCAGGGCGGCCTGCTGGTCGGGAATGCGGGCGCGTTGGGCACGGGTGCGCTCACGGTCAATGGGCCGGGAACACTCGACAGCACGGCGGCGCTCACCCTCGGCAACAACGTCAATCTCGCTGGCGGTGCACTGAACCTGCTCGGCAGCCAGAACCTCACGCTGAACGGCGTGATATCGGGCACGGGCAGCCTGACGAAGAACGGCGCTTCGGTGCTCACGTTGAACGGCACGAACAGTTACAGCGGGGGCACCACCCTCAATGCCGGTGGCCTGGTGCTGAGCAACTCGAATGCCCTGGGCACCGGCCCGCTGAACGTGGGTGGTGCCGTCACGCTGGGAAGCACCGCCGCGGTCTCGCTCGCCAACGCCGTGAACCTCGGTGCAGGCAGTGCCTTGACCCTGCCGGGCACACAGAACATCGCCTTGGGCGGCATCATCTCGGGTAGCGGCAGCCTCACCAAGAACGGTGCCTCGCTGCTGACGTTGAATGGCGCAAACACCTTCTCCGGCGGCTTGACCGCCAACGCCGGTGGCTTGCTTCTCGGCAACAGCGGTGCACTGGGAACAGGCGCGCTCAACGTCGGCGGCCCCCTCACCCTGGATGCCACGGCAGCGGTCTCGCTCGCGAATGCAGTGAACCTCGGCGCCGGCAGTTCACTGACGGTTCTCGGTAGCCAGGATGTCGCCCTGGGCGGCGTCGTGTCGGGCACCGGCAGCGTCGTCAAGAACGGCGCCGCGGTGCTTTCGTTGAACAACGCCAACACCTTCAGCGGCGGCGTGAACCTCAACGGTGGTGGCCTGTCGCTCGGCAACAACGGCGCGCTCGGCACGGGTGTCCTGAATGTCGGTGCGAATGCGTCGCTGGACGCGAGCACCTCGCTTGCCGTCGCCAACAATGTCGCTCTCGCTGCCGGCGCGAACCTCAACGTGCTGGGCAGCCACGCACTGACCCTGGCCGGCGCGCTCTCCGGCGCCGGTAGCCTGACCAAGAACGGCATCGAGACCCTGACGTTGAGTGGTCCGAACACCTACACCGGTGGCACGACCATCAACGCCGGCACGCTGGCGCTCGGCGCGGGTGGCAGTCTCGCCACCAGTGGCGCAGTGACGCTGGCCGGCGCGGGCGCCGGCTTCGACCTGTCCGCCGCTGGCGCGCAAACGATCGGCGCCTTGTCCGGCGTCGCTGGCAGCACGATTGCCCTCGGCGGCAATACCTTGAACTTCGGCACCGCCGCGAATACGACCTTCGACGGCACCATCAGCGGTAATGGCGCCCTCGTGAAAGCAGGGGCCGGCGTACTGACGCTCGGTGGCGCGAGCACGTTCAGCGGTGGCCTGACGGTGAACGCAGGTGGCCTGATCGTCGGCAACAACACCGCGCTCGGCACGGGCACCCTGACGGTCGGCGGTGCGACGACGCTCGATGCTAGCGGCCTGGTGACCCTTACCAACCAGATCACGCTCAACGCGGGCCTCACCGTCCTCGGTAGCAACGCGCTGACCCTCAACGGCAACATCGTCGGTACCGGTGGACTCACCAAGAACGGCCTGGCAACGCTGACCTTGAATGGTGCAAACACGTTCACCGGCGGCACGAACATCAACGCCGGCACGCTCGCGCTCGGCGCGGGCGGCAGCCTGGCCAGCAGCGGCGTTGTGAACCTCGCCACGGGTGCGACGTTCGATCTCTCGGCAGGCAACGGCACGCAGACGTTCGGCACGCTGACTGGCGGAGGCACCGTCAATCTCGGCGCGAACACGATCAGCATCGGCGATGCGACCAACGGCATCTTCAGCGGATCGATCGCCGGCACGGGTGGGGTGATCAAGGAAGGCACCGGCACCGAGACACTCACCGGAACCAACACGTACACCGGCGGCACGCTGATCAATGCAGGGACGCTGGCGATCGGTGCGGGAGGCAGCCTTGCCGTCACCGGTGCGGTGAACCTCGCGGCGTCCGGAACGGGCTTCGACATCTCCGCGGCGGGCAACCAGTCGATCGGCGTGTTGAACGGCGTGGCCGGCAGCACGGTGACGCTCGGTGGTAACACGCTGACGCTCGGTGGCATCGGTAACGGCGCTTACGACGGCGTGATCGCCGGCACCGGCGGCCTGGTGAAGAACGGCCTCGGCGTGCAGGAGCTCGGCGGCGCCAACACCTTCAGCGGTGGCGTCACATTGAATGCCGGCGGGCTGTTGCTCGGCAACAACGGCGCGCTCGGCACGGGCGGGCTGACGGTCAACGGCGACGCCTCACTGGACACGAGTGCAGCGCTCAACCTCGGCAACACCATCGCGCTGACCAGCGGCAACCTCGACCTGCTCGGCAGCAACGCGTTGACGCTCGGCGGCACGATCTCGGGCGCAGGTGGGTTGATCAAGAACGGCGCGTCGACGGTCACGCTAACCGGCGCAAATACGTACACCGGCGGCAGCACGATCAACGAAGGCACCTTGGCGATCGGTGCGGGTGGCAGTCTCGCCGCGACCGGGGCAGTGAACTTCACTGGCACCGGTACCCTGGATATCTCGGCGGGCGGCAACCAGAGCATCGGTTCGCTCGGTGGCGTCGCGGGCAGCGCCGTCGCGCTCGGTGGCAACACGCTCACCTTGGGCGGTGCGACCGACAGCACGTTCGACGGAAGCATCAGTGGCAGCGGCGGGCTGGTGAAGAACGGCGCCGGTGTGCAGACGCTGGGTGGCGCGAGCAGCTTCAGTGGCGGTGTCGCGTTGAATGCCGGCGGCCTGATCGTCGGCAACAATGCGGCACTGGGCACGGGCGCGCTGACCGTCGGCGGTGCGTCGACACTCGATTCGGCAAGCGCGATCACGCTCGGCAACAACGTGGTGCTCAATGCCGGCCTGACGGTCCTGGGCACGAACGACCTGACCCTCAACGGCGACCTCTCGGGCACCGGCAGCCTGACCAAGGATGGCCTCGCCACGCTCACCTTGAACGGTGCGAACACGTACACCGGCGGCACCTACATCAACGCAGGCACGCTGGCGCTTGGTGCAGGCGCGAGCCTCTACGCCAGCGGTGTCGTGAACCTCGCCTCGGGTGCGACCTTCGACCTCTCGGCCGGAAATGGCACGCAGGCGTTCGGCACGCTGATCGGCAGCGGCATGGTCAACCTTGGCAACAACAACCTGATCGTCGGCGGCCCGACCGACGGCACCTTCAGTGGCGGCATCGCTGGCACGGGTGGCCTGATCAAGGAAGGCACGGGTACCGAGACGCTCACCGGCACGAACACCTATACCGGCGGCACGACGATCAATGCGGGCACGCTGGCGATCGGCGCGGGTGGCAGTCTTGCCGCCACGACGGCGGTGACCCTCACGGCGGCAGGCACGGCGTTCGACATCTCGGCGGGTGGCAACCAGTCGATCGGGGCACTCAATGGCGTCGCCGGCAGCACGGTGTCCCTGGGTGCCAATGCACTGACGTTGGGCGGTGTCGGCAATGCCAACTTCGATGGCGTCCTTACCGGCGCGGGCGGAAGCCTCGTGAAGAACGGTGCTGGCACGCAGACGCTCGGTGGTGCGAACACGTTCACCGGTGGTGTCACGCTCAACGACGGCGGTCTCGTCGTCGGCAACAATGATTCGCTGGGCACCGGCGCATTGACCGTCGCTGGCGCGACGTCGCTGGACGCGAACGCGGCCGTGACGCTGGCGAATACGGTGGCACTCAACGCCGGCCTGACCGTTCAGGGCAGCAACGACCTCACGCTCGGTGGTGCGATCACCGGCGCCGGCAGCCTGACCAAGGACGGCGCCGCGACGCTGACGCTCACCAACGCCGATACGTATACGGGTGGCACGATCATCAACGCCGGTACGCTGGCCATCGGTGCCGGTGGAAGCCTGGCATCGACCGGCGCGGTGAACCTGGCAGGCACCGGCACGTTCGATCTCTCGGCGGGCGGCAACCAGGCCATCGGTACGCTGGCCGGTGTCACCGGCAGCACGGTCGCGCTCGGCGGAAACACACTCACCCTGGGCGCAGCGGCCGATACGACGTTTGACGGCAGCATCGTCGGTACCGGCGCGCTCGTGAAGAACGGTGCCGGCACGCTTGGCCTTGGTGGCGCGAGCAGCTTCAGCGGTGGCGTGACCTTGAATGCCGGCGGCCTCAGCGTCGGCAACGATGCGGCACTCGGCACGGGCGCACTCACCGTGGGTGGCGCCGCGTCACTCGATGCGACGGCGGCAACCACGCTGGCCAACGACGTCGCACTCAACGCGACGCTGACCCTTCCGGGTAGCAACGACCTCGCGCTCGATGGCGCCATCTCGGGCACCGGCGGTCTGATCAAGCACGGCGCGGTGAGACTGGCCTTGAACGGCAACAACACCTTCAGTGGCGGCACGACCGTCGACGGTGGGACGTTGGTCGTCGGTAGCGATACGGCGCTCGGTACCGGTGGCCTCGCCATCGATGGCGCCACCCTGGAAGCCGGCGCCGCAGTGACGCTCGGCAACGACGTCACGGTGGGCGGCAACGGCGTGACCGTGCAAGGTCCGGAGAGCCTCACCTTGAACGGCAGCCTCAGTGGCAGCGGTGGCCTCGACAAGGAAGGCACAGGCACCTTGAACCTCGGCGGCTCGCTCGCAGGCTTCAGCGGTGACCTGACGGTCAACGGCGGCATCCTTAATGCCAGCAACCCGTACACCGGCGGGATCTCGGTCGGCGCGAGCGGCACGCTCAACCTCGGCGGCAGCGGTAACGCGGTGACGGTGGCCGGGCCGATCGCCGGTACGGTGAACCTCGGCGGCGGCAGCAACCTGACCCTGGGTTACGGTGACCTCCCGGAAGTGACCGGCACGGTCAACGGCACGGCGCCGGGCTCGACACTGAACATCACCGGCAATGGCGAAGCCAGTCTGCCGGGTGGTTCGTTCAACAACATCAGCAACCTCAACGTCGGCGCGGGCACGTTGTCGGTGGATAGCGGCACGTCCGTCACGTTCGCCGGGGGCAGCACCATCGGTGGCACGCTGGTGGTGAACGGCAACCTGGGCGGACCGGCCACGATCAATCCGGGCGGCGGCCTGGTCGGCGGCGGCACGATCACCGGACCGGTGACGGTGGATGGCACGGTGGCGCCGAGTGGCATCGATGGCGCGTCGGGTGCGGCCGCGGGCAGCGGCACCGCGGGCACGGTGCTGACCGTGGGCGGGCTCACGCTCGGCGCCGGCTCGACCACGCACATCCGCACCACGACGGGCGGCGTCAGCGACAGCATCAACGTCAACGGTCCCGCCGCCGTCGATGGCCAACTGGTCGTCGCGCCGGCTGGCGGATCGTACGGGCCGAGCACCACGTACACCATCATCAATGCCAGCGGCGGCATCACCGGCACCTACGCCAGCGTGACCAAGAACGCCCTGCCGTTCCTGGATGTGGGTGTGACAAAGCAGGGCAACCAGTTGCTCCTCACGCTGAGCCAGGCCGGCCTGGGAGAAGGGACGGGCGGGACGCCGTTCGATCAGTTCCCCGGCCTCAACGGCAACCAGCAACACATGGCCGCGGCCCTGCAACACGTTGCGATCTCGGGCGGCGATCCCCTGCCGACCTTGCTCGGCTACGTACGCGGCCTGCGTGCCGACCAGGTGGTCCAGGCTTTCGATTCGCTCACCGGCGAAACCTATGCCTCCGCCACCAACGCCGAACTCAGTGGCCAGAGCCAGTACCAGGACTCGCTGTTCTACCGGCTCAAGCTGCAGCGCGATACCGGCGAACAGGGCTCCGCCGTCTGGGCCGAGCCGTATACCTCGAGCACCAACTTCGACGGCAGCGCCGAAGTGGCCCATACCGATTACCGCATCCACGGCGTGATCATCGGTGCCGACGCGCCAGTGACGCCCGACCTGCGCCTGGGTGTGCACGCCAACGTCGCCAACTCGCGCACCGAGGTGGATCGCCGCGGCGACTACACCGATGTGGACCAGGCGTCGATCGGCCTGCACGCGCTCTACTTCAACCAGCAGCAGTGGTGGGCGGAAGGTCTGGCCTCGTATGGCTGGCAGAACGCCGACAGCAATCGCCGCATCGTCGTCGGAGCGTACGATCCGCAGGCTACCGGCCACTACAACGGCAAGACGACCAACGCGGCGCTGGAAGGTGGTTACCGCTTCGAGGTTGGCAAGGCCATGCATCTCGAGCCCTTCGTCGGCGCGTATTACACGAAGGTCAAGTACGACGCCTTCACCGAGAAGAACGCGGGCGATGCCGACCTTCGTGTGAGCCGCAATGAGGCCAGCAGCCTGCAATACGGTGTGGGCGCGCGACTGGTCGGCGACGTCGACCTCGGTGTGGAAGGCACTCGTCTGCATCCCATCGTGATGGTCCGCTATCTGCACAACACGAAGAACGATCCGGTGACGGTGAACAATGCCTTCGCCGGTGCGCCGTCGGACAGCTTCGTGGTGGAAGGCTCGCGACCGGTCCGGAACCATTGGCAGGCTGGCGTCGGCGTGAGCTTCGACATCACGCCGAAGGCGAGCACCTTCGTGTACTACAACGCGGATGTCGCGTCACACAGCACGAGCAACGCGGTGAACCTGGGGGTTCGCTGGAACTTCTGATCCAGCAACAACGCCTGGATCTTGGGAACGCCTGCATTGGCAGGCGGTTGTAGGAGCCGATTCATCGGCGATAGGGGTTGAGGCAACCTGGCTATCGCCGATGAATCGACTCCTACAACGAGCGGGTTCCTGCGGTAGAGCAGGTGGTTTAGCGGACCGACTTGAACGCGGCTCGCAGTTCTTCCGCAAACAGCTGCGGCTGTTCCCAGGCGGCGAAGTGCCCGCCCTTGCTCACCTGGTGGTAGTAGAAGAGGCTCGGATACGCGGCCTTGCTCCAGCTTTCCGGTGCCTTGTAGATCTCGTGCGGGAACACCGTGATGGCGACCGGCACCTTGATCTCGTTGGTACGCT
>Ga0247742_10001963_pt1 | contig 13765 bp, 11 predicted proteins | sample UWRJL208509C2_FD_180944 | JGI IMG/M metagenome (GOLD analysis project Ga0247742, IMG submission 180944) | Plant litter microbial communities from Arlington Agricultural Research Station in Wisconsin, United States - UWRJ-L208-509C-2 | ecosystem: Environmental > Terrestrial > Plant litter >...
ATTCAATAGCATTCGGCGTGCGCGTCACATCACGGTACCAACTCTCACACGCTCGCCGAATGCTATTGAATTGTTCACATACAGTGCTTTGCATAATTCCGTGAACACGCAAAATTACTTCTCCGGGATCACGTGGTTATGCCGATGAGCCGGCCCGTACTAGTTAACCCTGCGGTCATTGAGAGCTCGAATCGAACGTCATCGGCCTCATAGAATTTCAGAATCAGTGTGTGGTGCTGAACTTAAATTACCAAGCCTCACCAGATGGTGTTTTCAGGTAGATGAGAGCCAGTAAACTGTACAGTGAAGTCATACCGTTTGACCAACATTTCCTGCAGTTCAACGTTGAAAGTACCAGGGATCTAGAAATTCCTGCTCAAAAATATATACGTGGCCGATATTTTGAAGGAGTTCTGCACCAGCTGAGTCTTCAAGGCTCCAAAATCTACGAGAGGTCACTTCGGCATGTCGGCCTCTCCAAATTGGGGTGACGAGCGCACCCACGTGACTCCGAAAAACAATTTCCTGTGTTCCGGAATTATGCAAAGCACAGTATTTCCCGATGTTCAGGTTTGTTTCTTGACCCTCATCATTCCTTCTGCTGGCTCAGTAGGTTCCACCCCATCGCCTATACTTATTCGATTCCTTTCGTTCACTATGCAAGACTCCGACCGAAGAGGCTTCTGGACATACAAGCTTCACGCTATTCTCCGTCCCGCATCTCGTGCCACGGGTCCTAGTGCGGTCAATAATCCAAGCATGAATCGCCATCCAGCTGGAGAAATCTGGCGACACGTTCTTTCCAAGGCTCTCTACGAAGACCTTAGGCGGGCAGATTACGGCCTTCGAGGCTTCGTTCGCCTTGAGCACTGGGGACTCAGCGGTACTCTGCTTTACGATATTCCTGTGTCTCCGGCAGCTGTTCCCGATGGCGTTGTCAAACAGGAAGTCCACATTAATCTGAAGACTGTGTTTGGCGATATGGACGATCCGAAGAACCACGGAATGCATATGGATGACCTACTCGATGCAATCGGTGGCAAGGTCGTTTATTTTCCCTCGTATGCCTGCACATCCTTCATTGTAAGTTCTGAATTTGACGGCTTAGATGCTTTATGGTTACATTTTCTCCAGATCGGCCAAACCATGAAAGCCTTTTTTCTTGAGCAGCCTGCCTTGTGCCCGATGCTTACCCAGGATGGATTCTCGGTTGCGAATATCGCCGCTACTGGTTCTCCGGACTTTCTCTCAAAGCCATCTCTGGACGTGGATCTCTCAAGCGTAGGCTTCATGGATGGCGACGATGACTTCTTTTCTGGCATTCACTATCTGTCTGATTTGACGGACACATTCTTGCGTGATAGGCTGGACCAGGACGACCCTCTTCTGGCTCTCTGCGTACGAACATCAAAATTTGGTCTCACACGAGACTCGCCTTCAGACGGAGAAGAATCGGACGACAGCCTGAAGGATGACAGTGACAGTTCGCTCTCGACGATTGATTCTGCTGGGCTCATCACTCCTCTCATGGGTATCTCTGACATTGATGCTTCTGGTGATACAAATGCTCTAGTTGAATGCTTGCACTCGAAGGTCACCCCTGGCGATACATCCATCTTCAAGGTCGCTGGACTCGTGTCGTTCTTGGATGTTGAGGAAGGGGAATGAAACATCGTCGACCTGGTCGGGAGTACACAACGTCCAATACTATTGAACCACACTCTTTTAGATATTTTACACAACGACAGAGCTACATCATCTTCAGCGGGAATATAATATTGAAGTTAAATGTCCAAAGATGCCATAAGTCCTGCAACTAAACTGGCCTGTAGCGAAATGGAAGGGTACACATTTAAGAGAAAGTCTTCTTTCACGGATATTCAACGCCAGCGGCTTTCATGAGGTCGGCGACTTCGACGTCTAGTAGAATAGGTTAAAGGCCTCTCGAGAGATACTCAGATAAGTACTCACGATCTTCGGTGTTCCGCATCCGAGATGAGAAGGTGCAGACATTCCCTGAATAGAGATGAGAGGCGCAATAAATATGATGTCATTGACTCACCGGGCCCGAACACAAAGTCGCCACCTATCTGGCCAATATTGCCTTGTTTACCAAGCATAGAAGGGTGTAGAATGCCGCGCTACATTTTCGAATCAGTGTGTTGGTCCAAGAGGCGTACTAGAGGCATTTCATACCCACATGCTCTGCAGCGTCTGTAGAGCGAGGCCTGATTTTAGATAACCCGGTCTCTTCTGCCCAGCCGGTGTGCCTTGAAAAGTCTCGATGGTCATACCGAGCGCCTTGTATAACGTCCTTGATGGATCCGCATATATTTCTCCAGAAAAGTGAGTGATATCTACATTCGACTCTTTAATTGAGTACGGTTCATGAGGTCGGAGTGAATCTCACCTCTATAGACTGCAATCACACTTGCTTCGCCGCAGCCGATGATGACCACACGAGTTCCCGCTCTATCAAGTGCGTCATTCGACACTGCACCAAGATCTTGAGAGTACGACTGGATCCTGGATCAGTTCACTTGAACTCTAGACGCATGTTTAGCAAGCTCACCTGACAGGCCTATCCATCGAGTACAAGCAGGACGAGTCAATCACAAAGAATCACCGCCGATGATAATGGCATACCCCGCATCCAAAGTGACCTAAGTAGTAGCGCCAGGTTATTCTATGAAAACAATGGGATTTGTTTGCTGGAAAACATACGGATGAAGACGACGATGGTCTTCTGTTGCTCGAATAGAGATCCAAACTTGACTTTCTCTCCTTTGGAGTTTAGGATATCAATATCCGAGGCTTCCGAGATAATTTTGTCGTCTGGAAGTGCTTTGAAGTCTGTCATGTCGGTACAGTGAGGTGGTAGCAGTTGTTCAAGAAGCCCTGGCTCGGAAGTACCGTGCCGGTCATCTCCCACGCCCCACCTTGAATTCGAACCGAGACACCCATGTATCCACTCTTTTGCACTATGCCCCACCCTCTATATTTCCTCCATTCTACACCATCTCACAAGTCTAACGTATTGCAACTGAGGCCTTGCTACCATGTCCTTGACTGCAAGTGGCCCAGAAGCTCAAGATGCGCTCTTCGAGAAACCTCCGAAGGCCCATGTCCCCGCAGCCTTGGCTAATGCTTCCATGAGACTCGATTTTCCTCCATCCTACGTTCTAGTAGGAGTTTACAGACTGTTTACCGACAAGCTGCTGTACAGGCCAGCATGGGACAAATGCCGACATGCAGCGAGACGTGGTGCCATTGTCGGAGCCATTTGGGTAGGTTGTTCAATCTGCCTGCATACGCTGGAAACTAATAGTAATGTAATCACAGGCTGTCTTGACATTTTCAATCCAGAGGAAGTTTATTGAAATATTCCTGTCGAAGTAAGTTTGAGATCTATCACCGTCGTCTCACTGAGCGTTCCTTTGCACGGCAGTTCACCTCGAATTACTGGCCTTTCGCATGACACTATGTTCGGGTACCAGGTCCCATTCAACATCCACACATGTGCGTGTTTTTTATCTCGCTTCTCAATAGCTCCTGACATTCTCTCCTAGACGCGACCCTCATGATCGTTGGGTCTCAAGTCACCCGTATCATGCAATTCTTCCTCCTACGGAACATTAGCATTGCACGGGACCGAGTATGGGATCAAACTGTTGCTTCTCGAGGAAAAGGACCGGACTTTTGGCAACCCTACGTTGAAGAATGGCAGAGCCCTCCACGCATAGAAGTCAACTCAAAGCAGCAGAAATTCGTGAACAAGTGGCTTGGTGGCTGGTTCGGACTCTTCGTCGTGAAAAGAGGTGAATCGTTGTCCTTGGTTTTCCTCTTACGCTACTCATCACACCGCCTTAGTTCTTCTTTCACCTTTCCAAATTTATCCCTTTGTAGGGATGGCAGTGTCGGCCTGGTTCAAGGCGCTTGGGACGGCTCATGTTTTGCATAGACGTGTACGTCAGCTCCTGTATGCGCCCGTTTCCATGCACTGAAGCGTCCTTGTCACATATCTAGTACTTTGCAGCCAAGAAAATGTCAGAACAACAAATTGCTGTCTTCATGGAGGAGCGAAAGTGGGATTACCGCAGTATGTCGCCAATTCTTTTTTTCGCCGTTTCACCAATCAACTTGCTCATGCTGTATCTCCTTAGGCTTTGGTTTCGCTGCTGCGTTCCTTGAGAATTTTCCTATCATCGGACTTGCCTTCACGGTCTCAAACCGAGTCGGTGCGGCGATGTGGGCTCATGGTATGTATTTCACTGACATTGTCCTCTTACTGTTGTACCTAAGTAACTTCCGTATTTGCAGACCTAGAGAAACGGCAACACTTTGTCGCAGAAGAGAAGCAACAAGGTCGCTTTGGCTCGTCGAAAATAGATTAATTTGACGTCTGTCCACCTGCCGATGTTGTATTCTAGTATTTGCAAATATACACATCCCTCAAGCATCGAGTCCAGTCTATGGAATGTCCGACGTCGTCACGCCCAAAGACCCTAATAGACTTCCCGGTATTTGACCTCAGACGGTGTTGGCCATAAAGAAACAAGGAGGGATGTATCTACGAACTCCTTTGGAACATCCGAATCTGAATCCCAGCGGTATGTTTGATACGCGGTGCTTTGGACCAACATCGCAATAAGATTAGATTGCTCACACCATCTCTCGGCATGTGCAACCACGTGTAAGGAACCCCGACTTCACAGCACCATTGAACCAATGCTGTGGCGCTTTCCCATCGGCTTCCGTTGACAGGTACAGTGTTCTGTTTACAGGTTCACAGCCGAACATCGACAACTGGACATCGCTTTATCAGCCTCGTGATGCCGCAATTGCCTCGAGGCGTCTGAACTTGACGCTGAGGCTACAGCGGGATTAGGTAGCGCCCATTCTCTCTCACACACCAACACCAGCACCCGCACCAGTAAGTTGTCAATCTCGTCCTCTAGTCTTGTCGCTGAGCCCAATGCCTAGTGACTTTCTTCCAAGGTGCATCGAACATCAAGATCAGTGGCAATCCGTCCTTCAATGTTGTCAACGGCAGTCAGCAAGTCTTCGACCAGAGCCGCCACAATCACATCAAAGACTCGTACAATACGAGGAATAAGAACATAACAGACTCTTATAACGACAACTCAGGGCGCTACAGTGAGTTTGATCGCAGTTATGACTCTGAGATCGATCTGACGGTAGGGAATTTGTATTCAGACGGGATCAGCTCCAACTCCCTCCCTGCAATCGATTTTCGCCATGATCGTGGTCAGCGAACACCGTCCCCCTACGGTACAACCTCCATATACAGAGTGCCGGCTCGTATCTGACCTACGCGTAAATTACAGGCAATCAACATGCACCTCCTCCACAACAAGCGTACCCACAAGTATCTTACGGATACGGACCGCCTACCTCACCGTATCCACCACAGTACGGCCAAGGACAATACCCTCCGCCGACAGCGTACCCGCAACAGTATGGTCAAGGCCCATTTTCCCCGCCAATGCACCTACAGGCCCCTGGCAGTCGGATCAACAACCACGAGTCGTTCAACACCCGGAATGAGCAGATGCATGATGCGTACAACGATCGGTCGTATACGTACGGTGAGTTCTGTCTACCTGTAACTTTCTTCAACTTCGCTGACGACCATCGACAGAGGAAACCGACGAGAGTCCGTCCGCGAGAAGAAAGGGGAAGAAGAAGAGGGCGCCAACGCCACCTTCTGGATCAGACGGTATGAAATTCACATTCGGAAGCCCATCACAGAAATACTCATTGTTTTAGACGAGGGAGACGAACCACCAAGAGGCATGCCTGGTAGAGAAGCAGGTGCCACCCAGAGACACAATACTCCTCAAGTAAGGGCGCTCGATCCACAGAGAACTTCACCTATGTCCCCCCAGTCTCAATATCCAGCCTCTCAGTACAACAACTACCATGCAGGGTCTCAAATCCAGGTAACTAATCCTCAGATAAATTCCATGAGTCCTGCTATGGTGTCTACAATGGGCCAGCTCATGAAACATGTGCAGAAGGAGACTGCGTGGTCTGATGATGAAGAGGAGACGAAACCATCAAAACCTCGCCGGAAACCCCAGAAGATGGAAGAGAAGAGCAGCAGCAGCGAGAGTGATACTCCCTCGACTAGGAAAAGAGGGCCTGACGCGCTTGGGGACCGAATGGCGAGACTCAATATCAACGATCAATCTCAACCGGCTTTCTCTCGCGTCAAGTCCGATCCTCAGGTTCCGTTGGCAACGAATGCACAGACTATTCCTCGTCCCGAAGCGTCGACGCATGCTGAGAGTACCCTGGACATTCCGACGCAGATTAAGGACCGCCTCAGCACTCCGGATAATCAGCCTCAGCCCCAATCTCAACCGTTGCCCAATCCTTTCTTGCCTGGTGCCTGGCCGAACCCTTGGGGCGTTCCTCCTGAAAATGGAGCCAATGCTCCATCCGTGCGGGTCGACCAGAGCACTCATAGCACCACCTCCAATTCATGGAACACAGACAACCAGAACATCTATGGCTCACACAATAATAATTCTGTCAAAGCGAACGTCGTTCAGGAACCCAGTGCGTAACGTTCTTGAGTTTCTAATGACGATCGCCATCTTATGCAATTTACAGCCAAGAAACAGGGGAAACTGATGTTCGGTCTGCGCAAGTCGATGTCTTGAGATTTCGACAGATTCACGCTGCATCTTGCAGCACTCAGCCATTGATCCATACCACGCCCCGGCATAGTAGGATTTTTGAATGGCCCCTTGTAATTATTCTCCGTCACTTCCCGTGGATCCATATTGCAAGCTTCTCCCTAGGACTACTGTGTCCGTACTATAGTGGCTGAAAGATACTGTACTAGCAGGGTTTCGGTCTTGCCTCCCTTACTTGTTTGGAGCGTCAGGTGGTTCTTAGATATCACAGAGAGTAGTGTTAGTCGTGACCACTTGAAAATATCAAATACCAGAAGTGGACGTCATATATTCAAGTAAACGGCCTGAACCATTGTTACCCCTGGGCTAAAGGACAGACTGTTGGAGACCGATGTGGATCGCAAGAACGGTAATGCTACGTCTTTGAAACACATTTCTTTTCTACAAAGTACAAGATCCGTTAAATGTCTCAAGTATAAGGAGACCTTTCACAAATCTTTCTGCTTCCCTTATGACGAACAATGCAATGTAGAATTTTGAGCGCCAAAGGTCCGTCTTTGTCGACCAAAATGCCACCATGCGGCGGCCTGCAGCGGGATTGTTGTTATTTGAAGGACGGAAACCATGGCATATAATTCCCAGCTCTACCCTCAAAATTCTACCATCATATACTATGACCCCATAAAATCTGCTCAGCACCTATTACGACGAGGCCCATGGCCTTGACCAACCAACAATGCATTACAGTGTTGAATTAATAGTGCAATACTTTCAAGACGCATTGATCTTCGACATACTACTTCACACGTCCACCAGAAAGCCGTTGCAAGGCACATGTCACTCCTTCACCATGCTTTCCGGTTCTTCGCATTCGACTTGCCATCAGCAATTCTACGCTTTATTCATTCACAAGGTACACGAAAGTGGCATACATATCTGTCATGTATCGTTAGTTACGAAGATCACTGTCTTGTACTCCCAAAGTTGTATCCCTTGATAGAATAAGTTATGTGCTCTAAACCTTGACTGTTGCATCAAAATCGCCTCCTTCACTGTCAGACGGTCACCAACCACTTCGTAGATTTAATATCCACTGCGTTAGTAATTATGGTGCGCATTTTAGTAAATCTTGTCTGTGCTGTGCGGGGATTGCTCAGCACACAGCACGGGGCTTCGTTAGAATTTGGGCGCCCGCAGAAAATAAATCAATGCCATCCGTTCTTACCAGCAGCAACTTCTTGTTTGAACTACTTCAAATCGAGTGCCTACATAAAGGATGCGAGCTTTAGCTGGGGAAAACCAAGCCCGGAAAATTGGAATCCAAGTTTATTTCAGCGACAGACACAAATTTTAGGTGGTATATCTTATTACGAATTTTCCTGCAAACTGCGACCATCTTCTTAAAACGGAGGCAAGTTCATGATTTACAAAAGGTCTGCCTTGTGTTTTTGTGTTTCACTAGGCACAAAGGGTTCTTTTCTCGATCTTTCGACTACAAAATTGACTTCCCACTCTTCATATTTGGAGTACCAGTCAGTCTTCCATATAGAAATTTCTTTATCTTTTAGTTTCTTGGAAATTCAAGCATTCCAAAAATGTTCTTTACGTCTGTAACCGCCTCGAGGCTAAATGGGGGTTCCGTGACGCCAAGCACAAAGTTGCGTCGATATATAACGGACACAGGTAAGGTAACGTCTTCTGCCAAAGACCTGAAAACGTGAGGTATGCAATCTTTGCGCCTTCTTGAAGTTCTTCTGTCGCGTCCTCGCCGCGGTGACCTCCAGGGATCAGGGATAATAGACCCAGCGATTCCAACCTTCGGCTCAACTTTCCAGCAGGGTGTCACTGGCACGACCATCCCATCCAGAAGTGCAACGGCTAAACATCGACGACTTCGACCAACCTGGCATGGACCCACGAACCGGATGCTACGGCCGTGGTCCCTACCTATTCGCAGCTTAACTGGTCCGCCGAAGTCACCGCGTTGGGACCATCCCAACTATTCAAAGCGTCGCGTGGAAAGGTTTCTGAAGGTGACAAGGGAATATAGAATCGTGGTGAACATTCTTCAGATCCTCTTCGTATTACAAGCTTACATGGCTCACTAGATTTTGCTCCTTTCCCTGGCTGTTTCTTTGATGAGCCTCAATTCTTGCCCCACTCCTGGCCAAGACGCGTCTCTGAAATGCTGTGGACCACACATCAAATGCAGAGAATGCTTAGCCATTCCTATTGCTCTCTGTGTCCTCATCTACATCTCGTGCACTGTTAGACAAGAAGTGAACGTATTCCGGGATGGTTTTAGAAAAAAAGTTAACATTAAAGTTTGTTCTTCTTGGGACTCAACTGTTTCAACCTCTTCCTGAATATTATTTAGGATGTTATCGAGGGCGATATACTCCTGCTCGATCTCGGTGACTCCATCCCGTGCAATGGCATCCTCGTTGTCGCATCTGCAGAGTCGGCTTTATCGATTACTCTTGACGGACTTTCATGTAATTTCACAGGTACGCAAAGCCATCAAACTTGTCATATACTAATAAATCTTTGACTAGATACTCAAGTCAGTGGTTGGACTCTGCAGCTGCTTTCACAGTTGAAGCCAAATAGCGTACCCTCTCGCTGTGCGAATGTGGGGACTGGAGCATTTTTGACTCTCATCTCCGTCTGGATGATGGGACGTCTTCCACGCGCTGGGACTGGGGCTGTGGCCCGGGTGCGCGCACTGGCACAGTATATGTTTTTGCCTACCATATTTCAGATCATCTAACTGTAGTCTCCATTCTTGACAGGGCCGCCAGTCAAGACAACACCATGTTCTTGATTCTGCTGACGGTGTCAGCTACTATATTCGCCGGTGCGAGCTTATATATTTCTCTTCAAGCTATCAAGAAAACGAAGAAGCGTGGACAAACTCCCTTCAACATTGTCAATTTGAATCACTACGACCAGAGCCACCACACCAACGTCTTTGACTCGCACAACCAGAGCAACAGTTACATAGAAAATTCTAATAACGACAGTTCTACATCACACAGTAAGCACGATTTTTCTGCATAACTATTGGGCAGAGCTAATAATTTAGAACAACATGTAGGCACTATATTTCGGCCGGAGATATTTTCTGTAATTGATCAACGTCGTGATAGAAATCAAATTTTAATCCCCACCTATGGTACGAACCTCTGTTATCTCCATGATCGCGACCGATAAATCGAAAAACCGACGCAGATGATTATTATACTGCTGAACCGGAGCCTCAGTATCCTAATACGCCACCGACCTTCTTTTACCCCACCCCCTACATTTGGGGTCCTTGTTTCAACTACCAACCTATGCCGTATCTCCAACTTGTGACTAGCTATCCTCGGCCTCATCCTCCACCGTTTCCACAGGCACATCCAGATGACGACCACTCGCCCCAGCTTCCATCTCCTTCGGGCTTTGGTCTCACAGAGAGCCAGGCGTAGGAGAAACCATTGGATGGCATGGGCATTACAACCCAGCCTAATACGTACGGGACAATGTGATGGTTAAAATGCTCTGTTTCCTTGATTCATCCGTCACGCCCAAGGACTCTAATGGACTCTCCGAGATTTGACCTCAGTTAGCTATAAAGAGACAAGGAGGGATATCGCTTACTTCTGTTCGTTCTCACACTTCTTTTCGCTCATTCGCTCTTTCACTCTTTCACTGGATCCAATCGTGCTGTCTGTGACACTCACCCCCCAAGGACTTTGTCATCCCTTAGTAACCACTCTCGTTTATAACAGTCTTGTATCTCTATTTAACACATTACTTAAGTGTGCTATTGTTGTGCTTTCGGCGATTTCTCAGTTCGCCATTCCGAAATTCCAGGATTGCTTCCGTTCTCAAATGGGGTTATCTTCCTATTCATCAATTTAGGGCATGTATCGGCCACAATCGCCCCTGAAAGCTATGCCCTGCGGGGCGATGTCGAGCAGCGCGTGTACAGGTTATCAAATACCTCCCTCCTCTCTTCAGCCACACCTCATTGTTGCATTCTGTATCTGAATCCAATTCAAGGATCACTTTCTCAAGTGCGCATATCCTTCTTTTGGTGGTCTAAAGAATCATTGACGCGAATCTGGCACGTTTAGGGCACCTGACCGCCGCCTGATACCCATTATACTCATCATGCAACCGTCCAGCTCGAAAGCGGACACTAAAGTCAGCGGATCAAAGAAAGGAAAATCAGGAATTAATGCAACCGCAAATCGATTAGAGGCATCTAAGGTGGTGATGAATGGGCTGAAGAGAACCGAGGGAGAGAACGACATCCTGTTCGTGAAGAGTGCAGCCGAGAATGCGCGCGGAATCCTTTCGCTTATCCAGGTGAGTTCCTCTTCGCTTAAATCTACCTTATGTTTACTCAGATGCCGCGAATGTCGTAGGACATACAGGATGGTGAAGTGGATGAAGATTTCGCTGGCCTTGCTTTGGACTCGTGTGCATTGGTCTTCCTCATCATCTGCGAGTGCGACAAATATTTGGACAACAATGAGAAGTTACCTGACATTATCAAGTGGGGTACAAGCGAAATTTCCGAGTCAGTATGTCTGTACCCATCACCATGTGCAAACCTCTTATTTTTTGTCAGACTTCTGGTCGAAATTCGGACATTCGTTGAGAAACGGACCAAGAGGAACTTTCTGAAGCGCCACTGGAAACACACCGCTGATGATCAAAAGGTCGATCAATACCGCGAAAAGCTGAAGAATTGGATGGTAAAATTGGAGGTATGTCGAGAGTTGACACCTTGCAGAACGATTATGACGATGAACTCTAGATCGAAAAGGAACAGTCCATTCACGACAAGCTCGAAGCGATCATTGACGAGAGGGTTCAGAAACATGCGGGCGATCTTCATGCTGCTCGGAAAGCCAACGATGAGTCAAAGGTCAAAGATTTGCAAGCGCAAACGACCGATATCGTTCCGGGCAGTAAAGTGGACTACGCACCAACAGTACCTTCGATCTTGGGCAGGGAACATACAGGAAGAACAAACTTCAAGAAAGACAAACCGCTTCCAACGATAACGGTATCGGAACAAGGAGACGATGACCCTTCAGCTGGCTTGCCAAATGGTGCGGCCAATCTTGGTAGATCTCCCCAACCGGATGCCACAGAAGTCGAATCGAAGGAGCAAACCGAAGCAAGGAATGCGGAGGAAGAAGCTAAGCGGAAGAAGCGGCTAGAAGACGAGAAGTTAGCGAAGAAAAAGGAGCGGGAGCGATGGAGGAAGTCTGAACAAGACTTCACTCGGCTACCGCATACGCCACTCAGTGCTGCAGCGTCACTTTCAGAGCGTCCTCGGCCTGAAAATGGAACTCCTGAGGCACCGCCCCTGCATAGCTCTCGTCCTTCATCACCAGAAATCGTCAAAACGAGCCCACCACCAAAGCTGGAACCTCTTCGCCCAGCCAGCCCACCCCATGACGAGAAGAAAGACCGCGAACTCGCGGCACAAATTCAAGCACAGCTTGCAAGAGAAGTAGCAGAGGAGGACGAAAGGAAGGCTCTAGAGATCGCGGCCTCTCTCCAACGCCAATGGGAGGCCGAAGACGAGAAAGCGACCCCGGAGAAGATTCGTCAGCAGGGGCGGCCAATCGTGCCCTCCGACGAGTCCTCCAGTGAGGATGAATCAAGCTCGAGCTCGATCAACCATCCTCCTCCTGCACTTCTCCCTGGTGGGCGATCTCCACGACCACAGTCACCAGATACTGTGCCCTATGGCCCTCCGTATTACCAAGGCCCGTCCCCTGTGAATAGCCCATCTGTGCCAGCTGGTCCGGTTGCAGTAACAAACGTGAACTCGGGAAACTACTTGAACACGCACATAACGGACAGCTATAACAACAATAGCCGTATTGTCAACGCTCGTCGCAGTATCGATAGTGGTCGTTCGTAAGGACTATTGTAATGGCTTGACTTCTTGTCAGGTCGTCGGGATGGCGCCGTGACGTGAATCAACGATGTTCAGAATCTGGCCTTCTTGTCGCCCATGCCTCATCGCGACCTTTTGGGTGCTAACAGTGCCAGTGGACACGAACTTGTTTTTGAGGGGGCTAAGAACCGGATACTGAGTCTGAGTCTGAGTTGAGTCCGGCCACCGTTGATGCTGTGCTTCAAAAGACCTCTCAAGTACATCCTGTCCATTGCGAGTGCCTCAGTCGTATGAAATGCACTGTAATAAAAGTCAAATAAAAATGACCACTGCATTGCCTCTGTCCAGTGTCCGTTCCTTCCAAATGCAGTCACACTGAGTCGGGCCACTATTGTCACGTCGTCGCTTTGGCTGTGGGGCAGTGCCTTAGCTGAGCGCTGAAGGGCTTGGCCGTCGCTCTTAAGGCAACCATCATCTTATCTCAGAACCTCCCGCCGTTGTTCATGGTCCAAGTCCAACAATCTCGCTCAAACGCTCAACTTTGGTCACCTATAGACTTGGATAAAGCCACAACCCTGGATAACATCTTAGAAAGCTCTACCATCATATGCAATGCTCTCAGAAGCATTGGCTCCGTCTCTGGGGTGCCCTTTCTGAGCGAAGCTGGGGCCGTTGCTCTGAGAATTCTTACTATTGTGAAGGTTCGTCGTGGATGTTACCTATAATTTCGTTTATTAATGGTTGGCGGCGTGTCTCATAGGATGTTCGTGGTAATCGCGATGCGTTCAAGGACCTGATTCAAGACATCTCTGGCATCATTTCAGCGATTATTATCGAGTATCGCGAGGGAACCAGACCAAGTGATACAATACCTGAAAGGTTGCAAGTCCATATCACACTCTTCACAGGGTCAGTGTCGTGTCTCTCGTAACCGCGTGCCACTCGCTTATCAGTGGGTTTCAGTCATTTGTACGAAATCGAGGAGTTCGTTCAGTCAAGATTGGACCAGAATGGCATTACGAGATTAATCAACCACAGCAAAGACAAGGAACGAATTGAGCGCTACCGCACGATGCTTCGCCACTCGCTGGACATATTTGGGGTAAGCTGTTGCTATCTTTCCCTATCAAAAAGCCTCTAGCTTATAATACCCCAGATACAAGCCAGTATGACGATTCAGCAGATGCTTGAG
>Ga0247742_10001967_pt1 | contig 13754 bp, 11 predicted proteins | sample UWRJL208509C2_FD_180944 | JGI IMG/M metagenome (GOLD analysis project Ga0247742, IMG submission 180944) | Plant litter microbial communities from Arlington Agricultural Research Station in Wisconsin, United States - UWRJ-L208-509C-2 | ecosystem: Environmental > Terrestrial > Plant litter >...
TTGAACTCGCGGGTATAGGTCTTTCGCTCTTGCATGGAACCTCCTGATTGGGCGAATCATATCGCCCTTAAGAGGTGTCCGGGATCATTAGGCCAGTTCAGCTTGCCCGCGATGAGGCCAGCACATTCACCATCAATGTCGCCAGATACACCGCCATCGCGAGCAGGCTCACTCCCACAATAGATTGTGGACTGACCCAGATCCTCGACACACCGCAAAAACCTGTGGGAGCGGGCTTGCCCGCGATGAGGCCAGTACATTCACCATCAATATCGCCAGATACACCGCCATCGCGAGCACATTCACCATCAATATCGCCAGATACACCGCCATCGCGAGCAGGCTCGCTCCCACAGTGGATGGCGGACTGACCCAGATCCTCGACACACCGCAAAACCCTGTAGGAGCGAGCCTGCTCGCGATGAGGCCAGTACATTCACCATCAATATCGCCAGATACACCGCCATCGCGAGCAGGCTCGCTCCCACAGTGGATGGCGGACTGACCCAGATCCTCGACACACCGCAAAACCCTGTAGGAGCGAGCCTGCTCGCGATGAGGCCAGTACATTCACCATCAATGTCGCCAGATACACCGCCATCGAGCAGGCTCGCTCCCACAGGGTTTCTCATGGGCATGAAAAAGCAGCCCGGAGGCTGCTTGTGTCAGTCCGCGAAACAATCAGGACAAGAACCCACCATCCACATTCAGCGAAACACCCGTGGTATAGCTCGACGCATCACTGGCCAGGTACAGCACCGCGCCGGCCATTTCGCTGGGGTCGGCCACGCGTTTCAGTGGGATTTGCGCCAGGGCGGTCTTGAGGATCGCGTCGTTTTTTACCAGCGCCGAGGCGAATTTGGTGTCGGTCAGGCCGGGCAGCAGGGCGTTGCAGCGGATGCCGAACTGCGCGCATTCCTTGGCGAAGACCTTGGTCATGTTGATCACCGCCGCCTTGGTCACCGAGTAGATGCCCTGGAAGATCCCCGGCGAGATGCCGTTGATCGACGCCACGTTGATGATGCTGCCGCCGCCGTTGTCGCGCATCAGCTTGCCGGCTTCCACCGACATGAAGAAGTAGCCACGGATATTGACGTCGACGGTCTTCTGGAACGCGCCGAGGTCGGTGTCCAGCACGTTGCAGAATTGCGGGTTGGTGGCGGCGTTGTTGACCAGGATATCGAGGCGCCCGAACTGTTCGCGGATGCCAGCGAAGACCTGGCTGATCTGTTCCATTTCACCAATGTGGCAGGCCACGGCCGTGGCTTTGCCGCCGGCGGCGATGATCGCGTCGGCGACATGCTGGCAGCCTTCGAGCTTGCGGCTCGACACGATCACGTGGGCGCCTTGCTGGGCGAGCAACTTGGCGATGGCTTCACCGATGCCACGGCTGGCGCCGGAAACGAAAGCGATCTTGCCGTCGAGGTCGAACAACTGAGTCTTGGACATGGGATTCCCTTGTAGTGAGCCGGGTGATGGGGCCGCCATCAGAGGCTGGATTTCTGGATGACCTGCAAGCTCATCTGCTCCAGCAGTTTGTTCATGTGAATGAACTGCGCGAAGCGTTTGTCCTGGGTCTGGCCATGGAAGAAACGGTAATAGATCTGCTGCACGATGCCGGCCAGGCGGAACAGGCCGTACGTGTAGTAGAAGTCGAAGTTGTCGATCTGCAAGCCTGCGCGTTCGGCGTAGTAGTCGACGAACTCGCGGCGGGTCAGCATGCCCGGCGCGTGGCTCGGCTGGCGGCGCATCAATTGCACCGGCGCCGGATCGTCGGCCTCGATCCAGTAGGCGAGGGTATTGCCCAGGTCCATCAATGGGTCGCCGAGGGTGGTCAGCTCCCAGTCGAGCACGCCGATGATCTGCATCGGGTTGTCCGGGTCGAGGATCACATTGTCGAAGCGGTAGTCGTTGTGGACGATGCTGGAGGTCGGATGGTCGGCGGGCATTTTGTCGTTGAGCCAGGCCTTGACCTCGGTCCACTGCGGTGCGTCCGGGGTCAGGGCTTTTTCGTACCGATCGCTCCAGCCCTTGATCTGCCGCGCCACGTAACCGTCGGGCTTGCCCAGGTCGGCAAGGCCACAGGCCACATAGTCGACCTGGTGCAGTTCGACCATCTTGTCGATGAAACTCTTGCACAGCGCTTCGGTTTTCGCCGTGTCAAAACCCAGCTCCGGCGGCAGTTCGGAGCGCAGGATGATGCCGTTGACCCGTTCCATAACATAGAACTCGCCGCCAATCAGCGACTCGTCGGTGCAATGCACGTAGGCCTTGGGGCAATACGGAAAACCGTCCTTGAGTTGATTGAGGATGCGAAATTCGCGGCCCATGTCGTGGGCGGACTTGGCCTTGTGGCCAAACGGCGGGCGCCGCAAGACAAACTCCTGGCCGGGGTACTCGAGCAAGTAGGTCAGGTTCGACGCACCGCCCGGAAACTGGCTGATGGTGGGCTCGCCGCTCAGGCCCGGAATATGGGCCTTGAGGTACGGATCGATCAGGCTGGCGTCGAGTTCTTCGCCGCTGCGGGTACGGGTGGACTGATCAGTCAGCGCCATGCTTATCCCTTCTGCTTATTTTGGAGGCCAGACATCATTGGCTAATCTAATGGCGCGCCCGGGGTGTCACAAGGGCGACGCGGTCTTATAGGTTAGCGTGTTGCTGGATAATCAGCGTTCCTGATGTGCGCGAATCCGTGCGTCGGGCTAAGGTTCAGGGGCCATCACGGGTTCAGCAAGGAGCGTTCGAAATGGGCTGTCCGCAAGTCTGTGCCACCGCCACCCTGCAATGCAGTTTCGGCGCCGCGCCGGCGGTGCTCAACGTGCTGCCGGTCAACCGGACCCTGACCAGCGGGATGCCGGCGGCGAACATCATGGACCATATCCCGCTGGTCAACGTCACCACCTTCGGCCTGTGCATGAGCCTGGCCAATCCGACCGTTGCCGCCGCGACAGCCGCGGCGTTGGGGGTGTTGACGCCGATGCCCTGTGTTCCGGCGACCGCCACGCCATGGATCCCCGGCGGCGCCCCGACCGTGCTGCTCGGCGGCATGCCCGCGATTGATGCCAACAGCACGCTGATGTGCACCTGGGCCGGGGTGATCAAGATCGTGGTGCCGGGACAGGTGCAGATGTTGATTCCCTGAAGCGTTGTTCCAGACACCCAAGAACCCTGTGGGAGCTGGCTTGCCAGCGATTGCGGTAGATCAGTCACCTCATGTGTTGAATGTGAGTCCGTCATCGCTGGCAAGCCAGCTCCCACAGGGGATTGGGTTCAAGCCTCAGCCGGCTCCATCCACCGCCGAAACCACCAGCGCACCCGGGAAATCGGCTTGCCCTCGGCATCCAGCGGGCGGCCGTCCGGGGCGAAGCCCTGTTCCGCTTCCAGCAACTGGCCATTGAGATAACGCGCTTCCGCCGCCGGTTTGCCATTGGGGTGAAAGCGCTGATAGCGCCCCTCGCGCACGCCGTCGCGGTAGAACTCCGCTTCGGCGACTTGGCCGTCCGGGAAGTAATTGTTCGCCTCGCCATGCAGCAAGCCTCGGCGATAAGTGGCCTTGCGTTGCAACCAACCCTCGGCGGCGTAGAAGTTGGCGATGCCCTGGACCTTGCCACGAACAAACGGCAACTGCGCCGAGACCTTGCCGTTGGGGTGATACAGCAGGCTGGTGCCTTCCAGTTCGCCAGCGTTGTAGTTCAGCGCGGCTTGCGGATGGCCGGCGTCTTCGATGCGCACCGGGCCTTGCAACTGGCCGTCCTGCAAACGGCCTTGCAGACGGCGTTCGTCCTGCTCCAGGTCCAAGTGCGTCGATGCCATGGGGCCTCCTTATTGTTGTCAGTTGACCTGCACCAAACCACCCTTGAGTACCAGCAGGCCGCCGCCGTCCACGGTCTGCGAGGCGGCGGCCTTGTTGGTCATGCTGATCCCGGCGTCGTTGGTCAGGGTCGTACCGGCCTTGTTGTCCAGCGAGGTGCCGGCCTGGTTGCTCAGGGCCGTGCCGGCTTTGTGGCTGACCGAGGTGCTGGCCTCGGCCGCCAGATCGGCGCCGCTCTTGATCGCGAAGCTGCCGCCACTTTGCAGGGTCAGGGTGCCGCTGACCTTGATCGTCAGGTTGCCGTCCACCGTCAGGCTGTAATTGCCCGTCACCTTGTGGTCGTAATTGCCGCCAGTGCTGTGGTTCTGGTCGGCACCGACCTTGACCGTGCGCGTGTCCTTCACGTCCAGGCTGTCGCTGCCGGTCTGGATGGTCACGCTGCGCTTGCCTTTCTCCAGGGTCACCGTCTCGTCGCCGTCCTTGACCGTGCGGGTGCGCGCGTTCTGCACGGTGAGCGTTTCGTCGTGGCCCACGGTGGCGGTAGTGTCGTTGAGCACCTTGATGTTGAAATCCTTCTGCGCTTGCAGAAACACTTCCTCGGCGTCTTTCTTGTCCTCGAAACGCAGCTCGTTGAAGCCACCGCCACCCTTCGACGATTGGGTCTTGATCCCCGATTGCGTCTGGTTGGCCGGCAGGGCGTAGGGCACCGCGTTGTCACCGTTGTAGACGCAACCGGTGACCAGCGGCCGATCCGGATCGCCATCGATAAAGGTGACGATCACTTCCTGGCCGATCCGCGGCACGAATTGCATACCGAAGCCCTTGCCAGTCCATGGCAGCACCACCCGCACCCAGCAGGAACTGGTCTCGTCGTTCTTGCCGTCACGGTCCCAAGGAAACTGCAACTTGATCCGGCCGTATTCGTCGGTCCAGATTTCTTCGCCGGCCTTGCCGACGACGAGGGCGGTCTGGGTGTGCATGCGCGGTTTGCCGGTGACCCGAGGTGGGCGATAGGCGGTGGCCTTGGGGATCGCTTCAAAGCGGTTGCGATAGCCTTCGTGGCTGGCTTCGTGGGTGACCGCCGTGACCACCCAATCGATGTTCTGCGCCGGGTCGTCGTGGCCGGCCAGGGTGAACCAGTGCCCCGGCACCAGCCAGCGGCAGTCGCTGTCGCCGACGAACCGCTGCTCTTGGCTGCGCAAACCGTCGACGCGTTGCTTGGTCAGTGCATCGCCCCGGGCCTTGGCGGTGTAGCCGCCCGGGTGTTCATAGACCGAACGCGGTCCGGCCACGGCTTCCGCCTGGCCGTACAACGAGGTGGTGGGGGTGGTGAATTCATAATCCGTAGCTCGATAAACCCCGGCCACGGCCTGCACGCAGACCTGGCCACCGCGAATGCCGTGCAACTCGCGCTCGCCCATTTGCTGGCCGAGATAATTCACCGTCGGCCCGTTGGGGATCGGCACAAACGCATCATTGCTGTCCCCCAACACCAGGGTGTGCTTGCCGTCCTCGTGGGTGAAAAACCAGAAAATCCCTTCTTCCTCCAGCAGCCGCGAGACGAAGGCGAAATCGCTCTCGGCGTATTGCACGCAATACTCCCGAGGCGTGTAGCTACCGGTCAGCGACAGCTTGAAATCGCTGAAGCCGTGGGCGTTGAAAATCGTGGTAACGATGTCCGAGGTGCTGAGGTTCTGGAACACCCGATTGTTACTGGCCAGGGTCAGCCACCATAGCCACGGCCGCAGCAGCAACTGATAGCGCTCGGCAGTGGCATCGGCGGGCAACTGGCGGATTTCCGCGACCAGCGCATCCAGCGGCCGGAGCATGGCGTCGTTGTGCAAAGTGGCGGTGACGTGGGTGGCAATGGCCGGGCTCAACGCCAGCGCAGCGCCATCGTTGAGACCGTTGAGGATCTGCGAACCCAGGGCATTGAGACGCTCATCCCCCGACAGCGATTCAGGGTACAACGCCGCCAGCGAACTGGCGGTCAAGGAGAGGGTGGTGTTGCTGTCGGTGGTGCGGGGCATCGAGTCCTCTCAAAAAAGTACCCGTGGGGCACTTCGGGTGGGGCGGTCATAGGGGAAAACGCCTCCTTCAGCAGGAGGGTTAACTACCAAACCACAGCTTCCCAGGCTTGCCATGGAAAAAACTATTGATTGCCGTTCCTTTGTCTTTCGTCCGGCCTACTTCTGCGCCGGGGTTGCGCACCAGGCGTGCCGTGTTGGTTCCCGACTGTGCCCAGCGGTTCGCGGGGGCAGTCTCTTTGGCGTGGCTGTTCACCGCGCCGGTGTACCACTTGTCGATGACGGTCTCGGTCTTACCGCTCACGGCGTTGTACTCGTCCTTGGTGGTCAACCAATCGCGGTTCTTGTAACGGTGATACAGGTAGTTCGAGACGAAATGCCCGGCTATCGGCTGTTGTGTTGTTGGCGATTTCCCAAGCAAATAATCAGTGATCACTTGCGGCGCCCGATAACTCTGCGACTCCAAGGTTTCTCCGTTGCTGAATTCTTCGGTGGCATTGGCTCTCAGGTCAGTAGGAAAACAATCGGCGAGCCACTGCCAGAGAAACAGCGAACGCTTGCCGTCGACGTCGTTCTTCGAACTGGCCCGATAGTCCGAGGTGTAGCTATAGAGCAGCGGAATATCCGCGACGGTTCCGAGTAATCCATGGGCCACGGTCAACCATTGCAATGTGTGGGTATGCTCGCCATGGCGGCCGTCCATGCTGTCTTTCCAGAACAGACGGCTGCGTAACAGTTGCCCCAGGAAACGATCACCACCCACTAGCCGGACCGCGATGGGCAGCCCTGACGCGGATGTGTCATTGCGCACGCCCTCGTGATAACGAAACCCGTATTGCATCGCCACCAGCCCCATCGCCCGCGTGAACTTGTTCGGTATGGTGGGCGCCAGTCGCCGGTAGTTTTCCCAGATTTTGGCCGATACCTCTTCCAGGTTGGTTTGAAACAGCAAGTCGTTACACAGGAAAGCAGCGATTTGCGAATAAGCCAGGACGAAGTCCGCTTCGGAGATGGGCGGGTCAGCGGTTTTACGCACGCCAGCCTCGAACTTGGTAAAGCGAAATTTGTTGTCGGTCAGGCTCGTCGCGGCTGCGGTGGCGTCGGCAAATTTGGTATTGGCCATGTGGGTTTCCTTTGGATTAAGTGTGCGGCGTGGCTGGCCTGGTCATTCCAACACCCACTCCGCCAACTTCCCTGTAACTTGCGTCATCAATACATTTTCAACATCCCGTGCCCCCGCCGCGCTGCACTTGGCGAGCACGGCTTTGACAATGCCGGCGTCAAACTCGAACTGCTTGCCGGTGGCGGCTTTGTAGCGTCCGCGCAGTTTTTCCAGCTTGGCCAGGACGATGCCTTCCAGCGTTGTTTCATCCAGCGGCCGGTAGGCGACGACGGTCATGCGCGCCAGGAACGCCGGGCGGAAGGCTTGCAGCAGGACTTTGTGCAGCGCTTCGTTGAACGGGTCGCTGCCGATCTGTTCCGGTGGGGTGTCGAGCAGCAGTTCGGCGCCGACGTTGCTGGTGGCGAGCATCACGGTGTTCTTGAAGTCCACCACTAGCCCGGTGCCATCCTCCATCACGCCTTTGTCGAACACGTTATAGAAGGCTTCAAGCACGTCCGGGTGGGCCTTTTCGATTTCGTCCAGCAACACCACCGAATAGGGTTTGCGCCGCACCGCTTCGGTGAGCACGCCGCCGCTGCCGTAGCCGACGTAGCCGGGCGGGGCGCCTTTGAGTTGGCTGACGGTGTGGGCTTCCTGGTATTCCGACAGGTTGATGCTGATCAGGTTGCGCTCGCCGCCGTACAGCGCATCGGCGAGGGCATAAGCGGTCTCGGTCTTGCCGACGCCGGTGGGGCCCACCAGCAGGAAAACGCCGACCGGTTTTTGCGGATCGGTAAGGCCGGCGCGGTAGGCCTGCAAGCGTTGGGCGATGGTGCCGAGGGCGTCGGTCTGGCCCATCACCCGCAGGCCCATGCGCTGGCCGAGGGTGCGCACGGCGTGGGCTTCGTCGGCGAGCATCTTGCCCACGGGGATGCCGGTCCAGCCGGCGATCACGGCGGCGACGGTCTTGGCGTCGACCTGTTCCGGCACCAGCGGATCGTCCTGGCGAATCGCGTCGAGCCCGGCTTCCAGGCGCACCAGTTCGGCGGCCAGGTGATCGATGCGGCTGTCGGTGGCCTCGTCCGGTTTTTCACTGTCGGCCCGTTCGCTGAGGGCGAGCAATTCGCGGCGGGTTTCCAGCAATTCACGCACTGCTACCCGTTCTTCTTCCCAGCGGGTTTCCAGTTCGCGAATCGCCTGCACGTTGCCCACCGATTCGTTTTCCAACAGGGTGATGCGCTCGCGGTGATCTAGGCCGGTGGCCTGCTCTCGACGTAAGCGTTCGACTTCGTCTTTCAGGCTCTGTTGACGGTGGCGCAGGCTTTCCAGCGGCGGCGGCACGTCGTGCTGGCCGAGGGCGACCCGGGCGCAAGCGGTGTCGAGCACGCTGATGGCTTTGTCCGGCAGTTGCCGCCCGGAGATGTAGCGGTGCGAGAGCTTCACCGCTTCATGGATCGCCGCGTCGAGCACCTGCACCTGGTGATGCTGTTCTAGTTTGGCGGCCACGCCCCGGAGCATTTCCACGGCGGTGGTTTCGTCCGGTTCCTCCACCTGGACCAATTGGAAGCGCCGGGCCAGGGCCGGGTCTTTCTCGAAGTATTTTTTGTATTCCATCCACGTGGTGGCGGCCAGGGTCCGCAGTTCGCCCCGGGCCAGCGCCGGTTTCAACAGGTTGGCGGCATCGCTGCCGCCTTCGGCGCCGCCGGCACCGATTAAGGTGTGGGCTTCGTCGATAAACAAGATGATCGGCTTCTCGGCGCTACGCACGGCGTCGATCACGCCTTTGAGCCGTTGCTCGAATTCGCCCTTGACCCCGGCCCCGGCCTGCAACAGGCCGAGGTCGAGCACCCGCAGGCTGACTTCCTGCAGCGACGGCGGCACATCCCCGGCGGCAATGCGCAACGCCAAGCCCTCGACCACCGCCGTCTTGCCGACCCCCGGCGCGCCCACCAGGATCGGGTTGTTCTGCCGCCGCCGCAGGAGAATGTCGATGCACTGGCGAATCTCCCCGTCGCGACCGACGATCGGGTCAATTCGGCCGTTGTGCGCGTCGGCGGTCAGGTCCTGGGTGTACTGATCGAGCACCGAATCCTGCTTGGGCGGCGCTTTGCCGGGGGTGGCCGGGCGTGGACCGCCGACGTGTTCCCGGGAGCTTTCGGTCCATTCCAGCAGATGGCTACGCAGCGCGTCCCGGGGGATTCGCAGCAGGGACGAGGCGCTGTTGAGCAGCAAACTGCGACGCTCATCGCGATCGAGCAAGGCCAGCAACAACAGACCGGAGCGAATGCTCTCGACGCCGAGAACACTGGCCTGGACCACCGCGTCTTCCAGCAGGCCAATGGTTTGCGCGGACAGTGCCGGGGTGCGGGTGCTGCCGGATTTGAACAGCTCCAGGGCCTTGTTGATTTCGGCGGTCAGGGCGTCCCGTTCCAGGCCAAAACGCGGCAGCAGACAGGCGAAATCGCCGCCCTCGATGTCCAGCAGCTCGAGCAGCAGGTGCTCGATTTCCACGTAGTGATGACCGCGTTGCAAACAGCGTTGGGCGGCGAATTCCAGGGCGCGGCGGTTGTCCGGATTGAGGCGTCCGATCAGGCTGGCGAGTTCCATGCTCAGACAATCTCCAATTGGCGAAGGCGGGTTTCGATGCGTTGCACGGTCAGGCTGCTTTGCCGTTGCAGGCCGCCATTCCAGCTGAGCAACGCGGGGTTGTTTCGGTCGAGCTTCATCGGGCTGGCGCCGCGCACTAGCAGCACCAGGGTGCAATCGAGGTCCGGGCCGAAATACAGCGAGGCCAGGCTGGCCAGGGCCGGGTGCGCTTCGCCGTCCGGGAGGAAACGGGCAGCCTGGGCGGGTGGCAGCGGGCCGAGGGTCAGGCGGATGCCGGCGTGTTCATCCCAGACCCGAGTGCCGGCGACGGCATTGCGGCCCAGTTGCAGGTTGCGTCCGCCGGGCAGCAGACGGCTGCGGCTGGCGGGCGGGATCTCGCGCCAGGCCCCTTCGTAGGCACTGAGGGCGACCGGCAATTCAAAATGCTCACGGACAATGGCGGCGAATCCCGCCAGGGAGCGGCGGCCATCGGCGAACAACGCAGTGCAGGCCAACACCGCCGAGTCGGCAATGGCTTGGCGTTCTTGCAGCGGTTTGGGCAGCAATCCGGTCAGCGCCCGCAACTGGGCCTGCACCGGCGACGCGCCGGGGGCGGTGAACCCCAAGGCAATCCGGTGTTTGCGCATCACCTTGTACAGCAGGCTGAGCAGGCGGTGCTGGAACAGGTCGAGGAATTCCGCCGGGGCGTGGTCCTTGGCCCGGGCCCGTTGCTGCAACCATTCCTGATAGGCGTAGGGCAGGGGGCCGTCCGGGCCGCCGAGGCCAAATACCGGGGTGGTCAGCACCGGCAATTCGTTCGCTGGCTGGGTCAGGCTTTCCACCTGGCTGGCGGCGAACAGCGGGGTGAGCGGCCCGCGCAAACGCACGGCCTCGGCCTGGGGCGCGGTGCCGCTGCCCAACGAGTCGGCCTGCGGGTGTTCCCGTTCCAGCAGCAACAGCGCCTGCAACAACTCGAAGCGCTGCGGATCGCGGCGCAAGCGTTCGCTAAGGGTCAGAGGGACAGCGGCATGCCAGCTTGGGGTTGCCATGTCTTGACCTCCTTGTCGGACTGGACCAGCACCGTGCGCACGAAGCGGTTGGCGGTGGCGTAGACGGAGAAAAATTGCCCGAGCACCGCCGAGAACAGCACTGCGCTGCTGCCGACGAAATGTTGCGGGTCGAGTTGCAGGCGCACTTCCAGGCCATTGCGCCAACCGCGCCAGGCATCGGCGCCGACATGGGCGATCACCCGTTCGCAGCCCAAGGCGTGCAAGCCATCGATCTGGCGTATCGCGCTGGCCTCGTCGCGCAGGTTGTGCAGCAACAGGATTTCCTTCAAGGCCTGCAACGCTTGCGGACCTTCCACCAGCGACAGGTGATTGAGGGTCAGTTGCGACACCAGGCGCCAGCGCGATTCGCCGCCCAGGGTTGGCAGGCTCTGCGGGCTCGGCGGGTTGCGCAGGCGTGCCCAGGCCACCGGACCGGGGCGTTCGAAACCCAGCGGCGTGCCGGCCGGCAGGCTCTGGGCCAGATGGCGGTTGGTGCACAGCAGCTCGGCGGTCAGGCTGTAGGGTTGCACGTCCGAGAGCGGATCGAGACGTGTGTCCACCAGGCTCAACATCAGGTCGGTGCCGAGCCGGTTCGGGCTCAAGCCGCTGACCCGACGCGCGTGCCAATACAGGCGCTGATCGCCACCGCCATGCTGGCCGCCGTAGTAGGCCGGGACGCGCTGCACACCTTGCGCGGAACTGGCGCGCAGGGCGCGAATGCTGTGGATTTCGACGCTATTCTCGCGATGACTGTCGGCCACCAGGCGATATTCGCTGCGGGTGCCGTCCGGGCGCAGCGGCTCGGAGGTGCGCGGGAACAGGTTGATCACCGGCGCGCAGCCGAGGGCGATGTCGCTGGCGTGCAGGGTCAGGCGGCCGGTCGGCGCCTTGTCGAAGACGATGTAGAGGAACAGGGTCTGGCTTTCACTGGTGGCCCCGGCCAGGGGCAGGTCGAAGAAGTTGAATTTATCCGGGAAGGTGAAGTACTCCGCCAGCAGGCGCATGCCCGGGTGCACGCCGTCTTCGTCGGGCAGCAGCACTTCGTCGCTGGCGAACCCGACAATCTGTGGCAGTCCGCTGAGGGCCTTGGGCGTCGCGCCGGGTGGGCCGGCGAGGATCTTCACCGCGTGGGCGCCGAGCAGGTCATACAGGCTGGCGTTGATCACCGGCGACGCGGCGAGGTGGATGCGCAACTGCTCCATGCCCAAGGTCGGCCACTGGCTCTCACCCAGGCAATTAAGGCTCAAACGCAGCGCCGAGCGAGCTTGAGGCACACCGGTCAGGGCTTGGGCTTCATCGCTGCCCAGCAACAAGGCTTCGCTGATTTCCACCGGCCACAGGCTGACGGCGGCACTGGTGCGGAAGTGGATGCTCTCGCCGTTTTGCGTGGTGACGAACAACGGCGTGTCCCGGGGCAACGGATAGCCGCCGTCGAGATTGCCCTTGGTCGGGTCCGGCTGGAATTGCACGATGGCGCACGAGGGCAGGGGGCGCATGGCCAAGGGATAGAGCTGTTCGAGCAGGGCGTCGCTGAATTCCGCGTAGTCGTCGTCAAGCCGTCGTTGCAGGCGTGCCGCCAGCAGCGCGAAACCTTCGAGCAAGCGCTCGACGTGGGGATCGGGGCACTCGCCGGGGGACAGTTCCAGGCGCCGCGCGACCTTGGGGTAACGCTCGGCAAACTGACTGCCGGCGTGGCGCAGCCAGGTCAATTCCCGTTGGTAATAGTCGAGCAGTTGCGGGTCAATCGAGTCGCTCATGGCGCACCTCAAGGCCATCACCGGCCGGCTCGATGACAAAGGCGATCGGCCAATGGCGAGTGCCGCTGCGCAGTTGCCCGGTCAGGCGAATGTTCAGTTGTTGCGGCCGACCGGGAGCCGGTTCGACCTCGACGCTGCCCAGTTGCAGGCGCGGCTCGAAGTGCTCGATGGCGCTGCGGATTTCCCGGGTCAAGCGTCGCCGGTCATCGCTGCGCTGCTGTTGCAGGGCGGTCCAGTCGGCGATGCCGTAATCGAGGATGCTCGGCGGCTGGGTCAAGGGGCGGGGGCCGCGGCGGGTATTGAACAGGCGCGACAACTCCCGCTGAACCGAATCGAGCAACGCCTGGCGGTCGAACGCCGCCAGGTTGTCCGCCTCGCTGGCGGCGAGGCGCTCGAATAACGGAGGACGCATGCCGGTGCCTGCCATGGCCGCCGCGTCCGCTTACTTGGTCAGCTTGTTGGCGGCCAGGTCCCAGGTCGAGGCGGCCGTGCCTTCCTTGGTGCCGTCGTCTTTCTGCGCGGTGAGTTCCCATTTGATCTTGGTGAAGTTCAGCGACACGGTTTCCACCGGTTTGCCGCCGGCGCCGCCGCTGACGCTGACGTTGGACAGCACCACGTTGGTCAGGGTGTAGATGATGAACGGCATGATCTTGCCGTCACCCTCGGCGGCGTTGCGGCCGATAGTGACGATGGCTTCCGGGATCGGCTTGCCGGCGCAGCAGTATTCGTTGAGCGACGGCGTGGAGCTGTCGATGAACTTGGTCAAGGTGAATTCGCCAATGTGCGGCTTGCCGGAGGTCCGTTCCGAGTTGCTGACGTCGTTGGTGACTTGCATCGCTACGTTGTGGCTGTAGGACATGATTTCGATCTTGTCCGCGTAACCCTCAAGCAGGCTGTCGCCTTTGATGTCGCCGCCGAGGTCGAGAATGATTGCATCCATCGCATGAAACTCCTGAAGAAATTCAACTTAAGTGGTTGAGCTTTGAGCTTCGAGCTTCGAGCTTCGAGCTTTGAGCTTTGAGCTTTGAGCTTCGAGCTTCGAGCTTTGGGCTTTGAGCTTTGAGCTGTACTTGGGACTTTTGGTGAGGGGGCAAGCCCCCTCACCACAAAGTGATCACTGACGAGCCGTTAGGCGGCAACCGGTGGCGGCAACTCGGCGACCAGGCGGATTGAGGCGGTCAGCTCTTCCAGTTGGAAGTGCGGCCGCAGGAACACCGTGGCCCGGTAGGCGCCCGGCTTGCCGGCGACTTCGGTGACGTCCACCCGCGCCTCGCGCAACGGGTATTGCGCCTTGATTTCCTGGGGCGCGTTGTCGTTGATCAGCACGTAGTCGGCGATCCAGTTGTTGAGGTAGGTCTGCACGTTGTCCCGGGTCATGAAGCTGCCGATCTTGTCGCGCATGATCACCTTCAGGTAATGAGC
>Ga0247742_10001968_pt1 | contig 13754 bp, 12 predicted proteins | sample UWRJL208509C2_FD_180944 | JGI IMG/M metagenome (GOLD analysis project Ga0247742, IMG submission 180944) | Plant litter microbial communities from Arlington Agricultural Research Station in Wisconsin, United States - UWRJ-L208-509C-2 | ecosystem: Environmental > Terrestrial > Plant litter >...
CCGTAGCCTGAAGCGCTGTCCAATCCGGAGATCGGCGTTTATGAACGCGCAAGCCAACCCAGCAACCAGCGCCGCGTCCGTCGTGGTGCACCACCGCTTCGCCACGATCGATGGTTTGAAGATCTTCTACCGTGAGGCGGGTCCGGCGGATGGGCCGGTGGTATTGCTGCTCCACGGATTCCCGACATCGTCACACATGTTCCGCAACCTGATTCCCTTGCTTGCCGATCGCTACCACGTCGTTGCGCCCGACTATCCGGGTTATGGCCAGAGCGACATGCCTGATCCTTCGAAATACGCCTATACCTTCGATGGCTTTGGCGAGGTCGTGGAGAAGCTGCTGGGACAGCTGAACGTGACATCGTTTGCGATGTATGTGATGGACTATGGCGCACCCGTCGGTTGGCGGCTGTTCCTGAAGGCGCCGGAACGGATAACGGCGCTCATCATCCAGAACGGAAATGCGTACGACGAGGGGCTGAAGACGTTCTGGGATCCCATCAAGGTCTATTGGAACGACGGCAGCAAGGCGAGCAGGGACGCGCTACTCGGTCTGGTTTCGCTTGAGACCACCATTTTCCAGTATACCGACGGTGTCGACGACAAGACGCGTATCTCGCCCGATAACTGGGTGCATGACCAGGCGCTGCTGGATCGCCCGATGAATGCGGACGTGCAGATGGATGTCATGTACGACTACCGGACCAACCTGCCGCTGTATCCCGCCGTGCAGGAGCTGTTCCGCAAGCATCAGCCGCCGTCTTTGATCGTGTGGGGCGAGCGCGACTTCATCTTTCCGGCCGATGGCGCGCATCCGTACAAACGCGACCTCGAGGACCTTGAGTTCCATCTGATTCCGACCGGTCACTTCGCCCTGGAAGACCGCGCGGACGAGATGGTGCCGCTGATTCGAGATTTCCTCGACAGGAAGGTCGGCAGCGCGAAATAGCGCTGGCGGCCGTGTGCCTCCTGATCGGACTCAGCTCGCCTGCGGCTCGATGCCCACGGATGAGAAGTGATCGTGAAGTTCCGCCTCCGTGGCGCTCCTGGTCTCGGCGACGACCTCCGCCGGAGCCCCCGTGCCCTGGACCGTAAAGAACCTCAGGTCGTGCAGCCCGATCATCGCCAGGATGGTCTTGAGATAGGGCGTCAGGAAGTCGGGTTGGCGTGCGCGTTCGCCGGAGAATCGGCCACCGGACGCCACAGCGATGTAGACCGGGCGGTCGCGAAGCGTGCCGACTTTTCCTGCGGCCGTCATCTCGAAGGTGCGCCGGGCACGAACGACGTGGTCGAGCCACGCCTTCAGTACCGAGGGCACGGTCAGGTTATGCATCGGCGTGCCGATGACAACGACGTCAGCGTCCTCGATCTCGTTGACCAGTATCTCGGAGAGCGCCATGGACCCGTCTTGCGACACGTCGTGCAACGACGCCTGGGAAATTGCGTACTCCATGTCCACATGTGGAATGGATCCATCGCCGATTACGCGATTCGTCACCATGGCCGCTGGGTCGCGCTGACGCAGCAGCCGGACGATCTTGCTGGATAGCCAGTAGCTCTCGGCCGCTTCGCCGCGGGGGCTGCAACTTACATGGAGGATTTTCATCATGAAAGCCATGCTACGCGTCACGTGGCCTAGACCAAAGAGCCATGAATGGAGTAAATAACTGAGCCATGGCCAGCTCACGACCAAGTTATATCGGACCGTTGGATACCGAAGCGACGTCGCCTTATTACAGGCAGATCTACGATCGCTTCTGCGACGCCATCGTTGGTGGCGTATTGAAGCCTGGCGATCGCGTCCCGTCAGCACGCGCGCTGGCCGAAGAGCTCGGGCTGGCAAGGGGTACGATCGACGCCGCATACTCGTTGTTGGTGGCGGAGGGATACATCCAGTCCCGCGGTCAGGCCGGTACCATCGTGACGCCTGATCTCAAGCCCAGGCCCTCCGTCGAGGTGCCAGGCAAAGCACCGATCCGGTCTCTGGTCGTTCCGAACACCTTCCGCCCGGATTCGATACGGCCCTTCCAGATGGGGCTGCCGGCCCTGGATGCGTTCCCTCGCAAGGTATGGGCCCGGCTCGGTGCGCGTTGCGCACGGGAGATGCAGCCGTCCGACATGGTTCACCCCGCGGTGCATGGCCTGCCTGAGTTGCGCGCGCAGATCGCAGCCTATCTGCAGGTGTCGCGTGGGATCGCCTGCACGCCGTCGCAGGTATTCGTCACCTCCGGCTACCGCCATACCTTGTCGTTGATCGCACAGGCGTTGTTGAAGGCGGGAGACAAGGTCTGGACGGAAGACCCCGGCTATCCGCCGTCTCGGGAGTTGCTCGGGTATATGCGGATCGCCCCGGTGCCGGTCCCCGTGGACCAGGATGGCATGGTCGTAACCGAGGGTCTGCGGGAAGCGCCGCGCGCGCGCGCGGCAATCGTCACGCCGGCACACCAGAGCCCGCTCTGCGTTTCCTTATCACTCGCCCGGCGATGGGCCTTGCTGGACTGGGCCACGCGAAACCAGGCCTGGATCATCGAGGACGACTACGACGGCGAGTACCGTTATGTCAGTCGACCCTTGCCAGCACTGAAGAGCCTGGACAGGGAAGGGCGCGTGCTCTATGCGGGAACCTTCAGCAAGGTGCTGTTCCCGAGCATTCGTCTTGCTTACCTCGTTGTGCCTGACGCTCAGGTCGAACGCTTCGAGGAAGTCAGTCAGGTTTTCGTCGGCGGCAGTCCATGGTTGACGCAGGCCATCGTTTCGGCCTTTATCAAGGAAGGGCATTTCGCACGGCACATCCAGCGAATGCGAAAGCTGTATGGAGAACGCCGCGACGCAACGGCTGCCGGCCTCGAGAGCATGCTGGGCAAGTATGTGAGCGTGGATTCCCAACCCGGCGGCATGCACCTCATCCTGCGTCTGCTCGGCCGCCGTTCCGATCGCCGGCTAGTGGCACGTATGATGGAAGCCGGCTTGTACGCGGAGTCGTTGAGCGACTGGACGCTGCGTCGCGACGCCGGCTCGGCCTTGCTTCTCAACTTCACGAACGTCGATTCGCAAGCCAGAGCCGCGAGCCTCGGCAAGCGGATACTGGATATCATGGCCTAGTACGGAACACGATACTTGGACCTTCCTGGGTGGGCCAAGTCGCGAGAGGATGGCATCCTCATCAACGAAGTGAAGTACAGCCATGACTCAGCGCATCGACTATTCCAAAGCATCTCCCGAGGGCTACAAGGCGTTTGGCGGCGTGTACGTCACGCTGCTCAAGGGCAGCCTGCCTAAGGAACTCATCGACCTGGTGTATCTGCGCGTATCGCAGATCAACGGCTGCGCGTTCTGCATCGACATGCATTCGCGCGATCTCCTGAAATCAGGCCTGGATGTGGAAAAACTCGTCCTGGTATCGGTATGGCACGATGCCGGCAACGTGTTCAGTGCTCGCGAGAAGAAGGCGCTGGCATGGGCCGAGACGGTGACCAACGTGTCGGCAACCGGTGTGCCCGATGCCGACTACGAAGCCGCTGCTGCCGAATTCAACGAGGCGGAGCTTGCCGACCTGACCTACGCTATTGGTCTGATGAACGCATTCAACCGCTTCGGGGTCGCCTTCCGGTCGAAACCCGCCGCGAAGAACTTCTGAGGACCGCCGACGTGGCCTGGACATTACTAGGACTGGCGGGCGTGCTCGAAATCGGCTTCGCTTTCTTCCTGAAGTCGTCGTTCGGTTTTACCCGGTTGTTGCCTGCTGTACTTACGGTAGTGACCGGGCTGTCGAGCGTCATCCTTCTTTCGATCTCACTGCGGACGTTGCCGGTGGGAACCGGCTACGCCGTGTGGACGGGCATCGGCGCCGCGGGTACGGCCATCATCGGAGTCGCCTTCCTTGGCGACTCGGCGGCGCCCATGCGCCTGCTGTGTATCGCGCTTATCCTGGGCGGTGTTATCGGGTTGAAGCTGGTGTCGGCTGCCTGACCCCGGCAGCACGAAGCACGTCGTGCTTGAACAGGTGGATCGATACCGCCAGCAACACGACGTCCTTCATGAGGAAGGGCACATTGCCCACCATCGCAGGGAAACCACCGGCTGATTCAGCCCAGCCGTGCGGCATGAACGGAATGATCGTTACCGTGCCCACGAAAGTGGCGATGGAAAGCAACGCACCCGCCGCGCCAAGCTTTCGGTTCCAGAATCCAGCCAGAAGCAGAATACCGGTGGCCCACTCGGACACGCCCAGGAAGGTGCTCGCACCACGGATGCCGAATACCGGATACATCCAGGAGATCAGCGGGCCGTTGCTGATGTAAGGAATGAGGATTTGCGCCTCGTAGTCGAACCACTTCTGATAGCCGAAGAAGGCAAAAATGATGACCATCGAGGCACGTAGCAGGTGTGCCTCGATGCCAGAATTGAAAAGTGCGTTACGCGAGACAGCTTGAAAAGGGGTGTTCATCACTAGCTTCCAGAGTGGGTGACGCAGGATGGAGGTGATGGCGTGCGCACCCTCCCGGAGCGCGCACGCCCTGTCGCTCAGTCGACGGCGGGGAAATCCACATCCGTGTCATTGATGCGGTTGAACGTGTTGGTGAACATCGTCAATGCGATGGCCAGGGAAATGGCCACCAGCTGCGCATCTGAATACCCGGCCGCCCGGATATCGGCGACCGCGTCGGCTGGGACGGTGCCGCTTTCCCGCATCACCCGGAGCACGAAGTGAATGAGCGCGTCACGCTTGCCGTTGCCCGTCGGCTCCATGTGGCCGATAGCCCGTGCTTCCTCAGACGACAGGCCAGTCATCTTCGCGAGCATGGTGTGCGCCGCTACGCAGTAGTCACAGCCTGTCTGTGCGCTCACCAACAACTTGATCGTTTCGAGATCCTTCTTGCCCAGTCCCGCGCCAGCAAGCGCGGCCTCCGCGTTTAGGTAGGCGGTGAGCGTGGCAGGGGCAAGTTGCCCCACGGCCGCAAAGAGGTTGGGAACCTGTCCGCCAGTCATCTTGCGAACCTGGCTGTAGACGTCGGCGGTGGCGCCGGTGGCGGTGTCGATGGCGGGGATACTGATGCGGCTCATGGTGTGGCTCCTTGCGGGAGATGGTTGGGATGGGGAGATTCTGTGCTTCCTGACTGACCTCGACGAGCCCCATAAGGCGCGATATGATGCTCAAAAGGATCACGAGGTCGTTATGTCGCACGGTATCGACTGGCTAAGCCGTTTCCTCGCCACGGTGTCGGTCACGGGGCGGCTGGAGATCCGTTGTTCCTACGGCGCGCCCTGGAACGTCACCTACGTCGACTCGCCGCCCGGCGAGATGCCCTATCACCTGGTGATCCGGGGCACGGCTGTCCTCGAGCCTCCGCCTGGCGGTGAAGCCACGACGCTGACGGCGGGCGACATCGTGCTGATGCCGCACGGTGGCGCACATGTTCTTCGTGACGGCAGCGGTCAGCCGCCGGGCCCGGTGCATGAGCGCGACACGTTGAACGTGCTGCTGAGCGAGAACGACGGGGACGGCGAGCGCCTGGAAATGTTGTGCGGACGCTTCGTGATCGCGCCGCCGCACGATCGCTGGCTCCGCCACTATCTGCCGTCGACACTTGTCGTCCGTGCCGGGAAAACCGGGGCACAAGGCGAGCTATCCGCGAGTGGTCGGTTGAGCCGACTGGTCTCGATCATGCGCGAGGAGAGCACCGACGAAGGTTTAGGCGGGTATGCGCTGTTGAACTCGCTGTCGTCGGCACTCTTCGCTTTGGTGCTGCGTGCCTCGAGCGAAGCGGAGGCGCCCCCCGCCGGACTTCTTGCGTTGGCTGGACATCCGCGGCTCGCGCCGGCCATCTCGGCGATGTTCAGCGACCCGGCGCACGCGTGGACGTTGCCTGAGCTCGCCGCACTGACCAACATGTCCCGTGCCACGTTCATGCGTCGTTTCCAGGAAGGTCTTGGGCGCTCGGCAAACGAGTTCCTGCAGGACATCCGCATGAGCCTGGCCGCCAACGATCTGAAGCACCCCGGGCGCGCCACGGAAGTTGTCGCCGAAGCGGCAGGTTATCAATCCGTCTCGGCATTCCGGCGTGTCTTCACCGAACGGATCGGGATGACGCCGGGGGCGTGGCGTCGTCAATTCACCGCTGGCGGGCAATCCGCCTGATACGAAAAGCATCCGTCCGATTGGCAAAATTTACGGATTCTTTTCGCCGGAGCGGTTGCACGTCATACCGTGCCATGGAACTCTATTCAAAGCACTCCTGTCCTCGGAAGACCGGCCCACTCCTGACGGCTACCCGCGGCGCCGTTACAAGGAGATGGGCTATGAAGCTCATTCACGATTACGCCCCGGTCCGCGTGTCCGTTGCGACGGAAGCGTTCCGTCATAACGAGGCATTGCTTGCCGCGCTGGATACCAGCGCCGCAGGCCTCGATGAAACACAGATTGCCCAGCGCCTGGATCGCGACGGCGCGAACGAGGTGTCGCATGAGAAGCCACCGCATTGGTCGCTTCAGCTGCTGCACGCGTTCAAGAATCCATTCATCGTGGTGCTGCTGGTCCTGGCGGGGGTGCAGCTGCTGACCGATCGCACGAACCTGACCGGTCCGACGATCATCGCGGCAATGGTATCGATCAGCGTGTTCCTCAGTTTTGCCCAGGAGTACCGCTCCTCGAAAGCGGCCGAGAAGTTGAAGGCGATGGTGCGCAACACGGCGACACTGACGCGTCGGGCGGCGGACGGGCACGCGGAGCGACTCGATGTGCCGGTGTCGGAGCTGGTGGCCGGCGACATCGTGCACCTGGCCGCGGGCGACATGGTGCCCGCCGACCTTCGGCTGCTGAGCGCGAAGGACCTCTTCATCAGCCAGGCCATCCTCACCGGCGAATCATTGCCCGTCGAGAAGGCTGCACCTTTCCCTCGCAACATCGCCGGCGAGACGGAGCAGGGCGTAGCGGACAATCCGCTGGACCTGCCGAGTGTCTGCTACATGGGCACCAATGTAGTCAGTGGCACGGCGACGGCTGTGGTCGTGGCTACGGGGCCGCGCAGCTATCTGGGTTCGTTGGCGCGCAACGTCGTCGGAAAGCGCGTGCAGACCAGCTTCGATCGTGGCGTCAAGAGCGTCAGCTGGTTGCTGATTCGCTTCATGGCGGTGATGGTGCCTGTCGTCTTCATCATCAATGGCGTCGACAAGCACGATTGGTTACAGGCATTCCTGTTCGCACTCTCCGTGGCGGTCGGCCTGACACCCGAAATGCTGCCGCTGATCGTGACCGCCAATCTCGCCAAAGGCGCCATCGCGATGTCCCGGCGGAAGGTCGTGGTGAAGCGGCTCAACGCGATCCAGAATTTCGGTGCGATGGACGTGTTGTGCACGGACAAGACCGGCACGCTCACGCTGGACAAGATCGTGCTCGAACGCCACATCGACCTTTACGGCGAGGAGTCGGGCGAAGCACTCGAGTTCGGTTACCTCAACAGCCGCTTCCAGACCGGCCTGAAGAACCTCATGGACAAGGCGGTGCTGGAGCATCGCCACCTCGAGGCCACCGCGGTGCATTTCCACGTCGTCGACGAGATTCCTTTCGACTTCCAGCGCCGCCGCATGTCGGTCGTGGTGAGCGGTGGCAACTCCCAGGATCTGCTGGTGTGCAAGGGTGCGGTCGAGGAGATGCTATCGATCTGTACGCTGGCCAAGGCCGGCGACGAAATCCTGCCCATGACCGACGAGCACCGGACTGCGATCAAGGCGATGACGCACCGGCTCAATGAAGACGGCCTGCGTGTGCTGGTGGTGGCGATCAAGTATCAACCGCCGGCAGGGCGCCCTTACGGTGTGGCGGATGAAAACGGTCTTATCGCGGTGGGCTGCCTGGCGTTCCTGGACCCGCCGAAGGATACGGCGGGCAAGGCGATTTCCGCGCTCAACCATCACGGTGTCGAGGTGAAAGTCATCACCGGGGACAATGAAGCGGTCACGCGCAAGATCTGCCGTGAAGTCGGCCTGGATGTGGAACACTCCGCGCAGGGCAAGCACATCGAGACCCTGGACGACGATGCACTCGATGCGCTGGTCAAGCGAACGACCGTGTTCGCCAAGATGTCGCCGCTGCAGAAAGCGCGTGTCGTCAAGTCTCTGCAACGCCAGGGCCACACCGTCGGCTTCCTGGGCGACGGCATCAACGATGCACCGGCATTGCGCCAGGCCGATGTCGGCATCTCGGTGGATACGGCCACCGATATCGCCAAGGAGTCGGCTTCCATCATCCTGCTGGAAAAGAACCTGATGGTGCTGGAAGAGGGTGTGATCGAAGGTCGCATCACCTTCGGCAACATCATCAAGTACATCAAGATGACCGCCAGCTCGAACTTCGGCAACATGTTCTCGGTATTGGTGGCGAGCGCCTTCCTGCCGTTCCTGCCGATGTTGCCGTTGCAACTTCTGGTGCTGGACCTGCTCTACCACACCTCGCAGCTGTCGATCCCGTTCGATCGCATGGATGACGAGTACCTGCGCAAGCCGCGCAAATGGGATGCCAGCGACATCGGCCGTTTCATGGTGTGGATCGGACCGGTCAGTTCGATCTTCGATATCACCACCTATCTGCTGCTGTGGCATGTCTTCGGTGCGAATTCGATCGGGCACCAATCGCTGTTCCAGACCGGCTGGTTCGTTGAGAGCCTGCTGACCCAGACCCTGATCGTCCACATGATTCGCACGCGAAGAATCCCATTCCTGCAGAGCGTCGCCTCGGCACCGGTCCTGGCGTTGACAACGGCCATGATCCTGATCGGGCTCGTCTTGCCGTTCACCCCTCTGGGCGCGACATTCGGCTTCGTCCCGTTGCCGCCTGTGTACTTCGGCTGGGTCGCCGTGACGGTGCTGGCCTACTGTGTCCTGACACAGATAGTGAAGACGATCTATATCCGACGCTATGTGCGCTGGTTATGAACGGGCACTTGCTCATCCGTCGTCAGGGTCCTTGTCATGAACAGGGCCCGCCACCTCGCTTCATAGCGTGAAATTCGATGGAAAGGCCCAGATCGTCCTGCGTGGGAGCAAGGAAGGATTCGCCCGATAGACCCGTATAGGTCGTTAGCTTTTGCTCGTAGCCGCGCTCTACCCAACGTTGTGCGCGACCCAGGTCGGCTACACCGAAGCTCACACCCAGAACGCGAGGACCGCCGCTCGACAAGGTCTGCTCGGAGATTCCTGCGCCATCGGGCTGAAGCGCCAACAGCGCCGTCGGACCCACCGGCACGCAGAATCCTTTGGCGCCTGCTGCCGGTAGTTTCACCTGCACGGCGTGACCGAAGCCCATCTTTTCGAGCTGCCGGCGATCGGCATCGGCATCGCTCGATACCAGCCATATCGATGAGAGTACGCGTGCGCCATTGGGGTGCTCGCGCGTCACACGGTAGTCGTCCGTATTGGCGGGGTCGAACTGGTCGGGTGCGTAGCCGGCCATGTAGTCGATGAAGAAGGTGTTGCTCGACAAGGGTGCTTTGTCGAATGCGAACAGGCGCCAGCCCGGCTTTGCGCTATCCGGTCCTGAGAAGAACGGCGTCACTGCGTAATGCAACGCTTCCAGCGAGCTATGGATCGCGTCGACCGACGAGGAGCGGAAGCCGAAGGTGCGCGCGCCCGGGCCGCCTTTCAATGCCTGTTGATCTTCCTTCATGCCTGGATCGAACTTGGGGTCGTTGCGGGTGATGCCGAGCAGCTCGATGAAGCTGGTATCCGAGAAGCGGATATAGCGATTGGCCACGCCGTCGGGATCGTGCCCGGGCCGCACCTGGAAGCCTAGCTTGACGGCCATGATCGACGTCACCTGGTCGATCCCGCGGCCCCAGAGGAGAACGTGGTCGAGCCGGGTAGGGGAGGCCGCCCGTGTGGGCGCCGGTGCCGGGCCGGGGGCAGGTGTCGAAGCCTGGGCGGTACCCAGGCAAAGAAGGCAAGCCGAAACGAACAGCGTCAGGCGCATACGTACTCCAGGGCGTTCTGTTTGTGGCTGCTTTTTTAGGGTGCGCGGGGTAGTACCTGCAAGGACAACTTCCGTGCGAAAACGGCCAACGCCGGTCAGGCGCTCGCGCTTCGACGCAGGGACTGCGGCGACATGCCGAAGGAACGGACGAAGGCGCGGCGCATTCGGTTCGAATCGCCGAAGCCGGTCGATGCCGCAATGTGGTCCAGGTTGAGATGGCTGGTCTCCACCGCGATCCGGGCCGCTTCCAGTCGCAGGCCTTCAACGACCTTTGCCGGCGTCGCGCCGATCTCGGTAACAAAGGCGCGGGCGAAGTTACGCGGGCTCATCGCCGCGCGCTCGGCCAGGCGCTCTACCGTCATCGGTTCGGCGAGACGCGTACGCATCCAGCCGATCAGCTCACAGAAACGCCCGGTTTTACCGCCTTGCTCAACCAGGACGGAGTATTGCGACTGTCCACCATGCCGTCGTTGGTGCACGACGAGCTGCTGCGCCGTGCGTCGTGCTATGGCGGGGCCGAGGTCATCTTCCACTAGCGCCAGCGCAAGGTCGATGCCTGCGGATATACCCGCCGAGGTCCACAGGTTGCCATCCCGGACGAACATCCGGTCGGCGTCGAGGCGCACGCCGGGGTAGCGCAACCGAAAGCGCTCCGCGGCAGCCCAGTGCGTCGTCGCGAGCCTGCCGTCGAGCAGCCCGGCTTCGGCGAGGAAGAACGCTCCGGAGCACACACCGGCAGCCCGACGCCATGCGTCGTTGCCGAGCAGGGTGCTTATGTCGGCCTGTCCCGCTTCTACCTGCGCCAGATTGCCCCCCGATACGATGACGGTGTCGAACCGACGCTGGTCGATCGGGGCGGCGGCCAAGCACACGCCCGATGAACTGCGGACGATGCCGCCGCCGGGAGCGAGCACGTCGATGGTATAGCTGTCCGGCCTGAAGCGCTCGGCCATTTCGAACACGGCAATCGGGCCGGCGGCGTCCAGCAGCTGAAACCCGGGAAAAACGATGATGGCGATCTCGCGTCGCATGGTTGCCGTCAGCCGATCCGATCCAGTGGCGAGAAGGTGGCCGAACTCCGGAGGTGCGTCAATTCCTCCGAAAATGCGGGGCGATGTACACGTTAAAATCAATTAATTACGTCATATATCTCGAATATATATCGCCATGGATCGGTGCCCTGTGGCAATGCTGCAGCTCGCAAGTTCAGGGCCGCGCACGAGCAATCTGGGGGAAATCCCCGATGTTGAGCAAGGTGCCTCTTCGTAGTCTGGTATCGCAGCTCGGCCTTGAGTTGTATCCCGCCAAGGAGCACGCACATGCCTCGCTACATCGTCGAACGTACTTTCCCCGAAAAACTCGATCTGCCCACCAACGAGGCCGGTGACCGCCTCTGCCGGCAGATCGTCAACACCAACGCCGAGGAAGGTGTCACCTGGGTGCATTCCTTCGTGAGCCTCGACCGGACGCGCACCTTCTGCGTCTACGACGCCCCCAGTCCGGAAGCCATCCGCTCGGTGGGGCAGCGCAACAAGCTTCCCGTCGACAGCGTCACTGAAGTGTCCGTGCTCGATCCGTACTTCTACTTAGGCACCGGACATGCGGGGGTCGAAGCGGCGAAGCGCTCGCACCTGCGTACGCCCTGGCTTCCCTTCAGCTACATCGCCGCCTAAGGCGCAAAGCTTCAACTGCAGCACGTCGGTTCACTCGCTTGGAACCTGCCCGGTGCGAGAATAGGGCAGGTTCCGGGGAGTCTGTACGGTGGAACTCATCGAACGAGATTACCCCCTGCAACGCCTGCACGATGCGGTAGAACGAGCAGGGCAGGGCTCAGGGCATATCGTCCTGGTCAGCGGCGAGGCGGGCATCGGTAAGACCGCACTCATCCGGCGGCTGGTGCGCGATCGCACCGGCGACGGACATCGCGTGCTTTGGGGCAGCTGCGAAGCACTGTTTTCGCCCAGGCCCCTGGGGCCGATCTACGACATGGCCAGCGCGTTCGATGCCGAGGTACAGGGCATGTTGGGAGCTGACGGCCCTCGCGCCAGGCTTTTCACCGCCGTGCTCACCGACCTGCAACAGTCGTCCCGCACGACGCTGCTGATTCTCGAAGATGTGCATTGGGCCGATACGGCGACGCTGGATCTCGTGAAATACCTGGCCCGGCGCATTCAGCCGTTGCGCGCCGTTCTCCTGCTTACCTATCGTGACGATGAAATAGGCGACAGGCATCCGCTGCACATGGTGTTCGGCGACCTGCCGGCAGATGCGGCGATACGCGTCCCGCTGCTGCCGTTGTCCGCGGACGGCGTGGCCAGCATGGCGCAGCAGTCGGGATGCAAAGCAGACGGCATCTTCGCTACGACCGGCGGAAACCCGTTCTTCGTCACCGAAATCCTGAGGGCTGAGGGCGTACCGCCCACCGTGCGCGACGCCGTGCTCGCGCGTGCCGCGCGGCAACCACCTTCTGTGCGGGCCTTGCTCGACCTGGTGGCGATCGTGCCGGCACGTGTCGAAATTGCCACGGTGGATAGCGTCCTCGCACCGTCGGCCGAAACCATTTCCGCCGCCCTCGCCTCGGGCCTGCTCACTGTCGCGGACGGCTGCTATGCCTATCGCCACGAGCTCGCGCGGATGTCCATGGAGAACGCCCTGGCCATGCCTCTGGCTGCGGCCCTGCATGCACGCGTGCTGGCCTGCCTGGAATCCGGCAACGGCCACGTGCCCACGGCTCGCCTCGTGCATCACGCCGCCGGCGCAGGGGACTCGACGGCGGTGCTGAAGTACGCGCCCGTCGCCGCGGCCGAAGCGATCTCGCACGGCTCGCACTGCGAGGCGGCAAAGCTCTATGGCGTCGCCCTGACGCATGCCTCGGGGTTGCCGCCTCGCGAGCAGGCGGACTTGCTGGGTCGACGCTCGTACCAGTGCTACCTCACGGACCAAGGGGACGAAGCAGTGGCCGCGACCGTGCGGGCGCTGGCCCTATGGAGTGAAGTGGGTGACCCCACACAAGAGGGGCATACCCTGCGTTGGCTGTCACGCCTGCATTGGTTCGCCGGGCGTAACCGCGAGGCAGAGATCTATGCGGACGAAGCGGTGGCGCTGCTGGAGCAGCTCTCCGAAGACAGCGAGTTCGCCTGGGCACTCAGTAATCGATCACAGCTTTACATGCTTGCCGGACGAACCGGTGAAGCGGTCGCATGGGGCGTGCGCGCGATGGAACTCGCGAAACGTATCGGCGATAAAGAAGTCCTGTGCCATGCGATGACCAACGTAGGCACGGCGATGCACGCGCATGGCGAGCCCGAGGGCAGGGAACTGCTTGAGCGAAGCCTGTCCGTCGCGCTCGAGCATGGCTATGCCGAGCACGTTGCCAGGGCGTACGCCAACCTGACGAGCACCGATGTCACCACACGGGATTATGTTTCGGCGGCACGGTCGATCCGCGCGGCCTGCGCGTACTTCGCCGACCGCGACCTCGATTCGTGGGCCAATTACGTGCTGGCCTGGAAAGCCCGGCTGGACTTCGAGCAGGGGCGCTGGGATGACGCCGCCCGGCTCGCCAGTCAGCTCATCGTTCGCGACGCGGTGGCGCCGGTGACACGTATCCCCGCGATGGCCGTGCTGGCACGCATCCGCCTGCGGCGTGGCGATACCGGCGCTGCGGAAATCATCGACGAAGCCAGCGAACTCGCCAGCAACACCGGGGAACTACAGCGGCTTGCACCCATCGCGGCAGCGCGTGCCGAAGCCGCATGGCTACGAGGCGACGCGCAGCTCAATGATCCAT
>Ga0247742_10001969_pt1 | contig 13747 bp, 16 predicted proteins | sample UWRJL208509C2_FD_180944 | JGI IMG/M metagenome (GOLD analysis project Ga0247742, IMG submission 180944) | Plant litter microbial communities from Arlington Agricultural Research Station in Wisconsin, United States - UWRJ-L208-509C-2 | ecosystem: Environmental > Terrestrial > Plant litter >...
CGAGTTCCGTGCCTTCGGGCCGCAGAAGATTCGCGGCTTCGGTAAGAAGGGTGCGGTCGTCTACGACGTAAAGTCGGTCCTCCCGCAAGACACCGTCGATGGTCGCCTGTAAGGCGCCACACGCCTGCGGGAGCCGCTTCAGCGGCGAAGAGTGCTGGAGAAAAGACGCCAACGAGGCGGTGCGGAAGAAGCGCAATAACTTGCGCTCCTTCGCCCCAAATGGACATTGCTGAATGCACGTAACCATGCGCATTCCGTAAGTATTGACTCGTAACACAGGAACGGCGACGTTGTGCTCCCTACAGAGGAGACCAGCATGATTACCAAAACCGCCGGAAGCACCACCCGTCATCGCTCGCGAGTCATTGCTCTACTGGTGATGGGCGCCGCGTTCATGGCACCGCTGGCCGCCAATGCCGACGACCATCATCCTCCGCACCATCGTCACCAGGTCTGCCACAACGTGCGTGTGTCCGATCACCACGGCCACTATCACAACACCCGCCAGTGCCATTGGGTGAACCGCTGATCGGCTGAGTGGATGCAAAAAAGAGCCGGCATAGCGCCGGCTTTTTTTGTGCGCACCTTCTGTAGGAGCCGATTCATCGGCGAATGGTTGCTTGCGACATCCTGGCCCGCTGCCGCGGGGATCGCCGATGAATCGGCCCCTACGAGAAGCCGCCTCAGGAGAGGTTGTAGCCACGCTCTTCGTGCAGAGCGAGATCCAGGCCGATCTGCTCCTGTTCCTCGTCGACGCGCAGGCCCATCGTCACGGCAATGCCCTTGAAGATCGCATAGCTGAGCACGGCGCTATAGACGACGGTGAACGAAACACCCTTGAACTGGATCCACAACTGCAGCCCGAGATCCGTGACGGTCCCGAAACCGCCGAGCATTGGCGCGGCGAGCGGGCCGGTAAGCAGGGCGCCGATGATGCCGGCGATCGCATGCACGCCGAAGACATCGAGTGAATCGTCGTAGCCGAACTTGCGCTTGAGGCTCGTGGCGCTGAAGAAGCACACCACGCCAGCGACGAGACCGAGCACGAGCGCTCCGCCGGGCCCGCATGTACCCGCCGCGGGCGTGATGGCGACGAGGCCCGCTACGGCACCCGATGCGATACCGAGCACGCTGGCGCGACGGTGGATGATCCACTCGATGGCCGTCCAGCCGATGGCCGCGGCGGCGGTAGCGATCTGCGTTACCAGCATGGCCATGCCGGCACTGCCGTTGGCGGCGACGGCCGAGCCGGCGTTGAAGCCGAACCAGCCGAGCCACAGCATGCTGGCGCCGACGAGCGTGTAGCCGAGGTTGTGCGGTGGCATCGCCGTTGTCGGATAGCCCCGGCGCTTGCCGATGACCAGGCAACCGATCAGGCCGGCAATACCCGCATTGATATGCACCACCGTGCCGCCGGCGAAGTCGAGAACGCCCAGATCGCCGAGGAAGGAGCCCGGTCCGCCCCAGACCATGTGCGCGACAGGCAGGTAAACCAGGGTGAACCACAACGCGGTGAAGACCAGCAGGGCGGAGAACTTCATGCGCTCGGCGATCGCGCCGACGATCAGCGCGGGTGTGATGATCGCGAAGGTCATCTGGAACATCACGAAGACGGCTTCGGGAACCGTCTGGTAGAGGCTTCCCGGGGTAAGGCCAGCGAGCATGCCGTGACCAAGGCCGCCGATGAAGGAGTGCAGGTTGGTCGTGCCGGCTGTCATGCCGGTACTGTCGAAGGCGAGCGAGTAGCCGTAGACCACCCACAGGATGGTGACCAGGGCGGTGATCGCGAAGCACTGCATGAGTACGGAAAGCAGGTTCTTCGCGCGGACCATGCCGCCGTAGAACAAGGCGAGGCCAGGAATGGTCATCAGCAGCACAAGCATCGTGGCGGTGAGCATCCAGGCGGTATCGCCGGAGTCGAGCTTCGCTGGCGCGGTGGCCTGCGCGAAGGCGCTGCAAGGAATTAGTGCGGCGGCGGAGACCGCGGCGAGCGTGCGGGCGAGGTTACAGCGCATCGGCGTCGACCTCCTGCGTGCGGATCCGGATGGCTTGCTCGAGGTCGATCACGAAGATCTTGCCGTCGCCGATCTTGCCCGTGCGTGCCGCGGTGCTGATCGCCTCGACGGCGCGCTCGAGCTGCTCGTCGGTCACGGCGATCTCGATCTTCAGCTTGGGCAGGAAGTCGACCACGTACTCGGCGCCGCGGTAGAGCTCGGTGTGTCCGTGCTGACGGCCGAAGCCTTTGACCTCGGTTACGGTCATGCCCTGCACCCCAGCCTCGGCGAGGGCTTCGCGGACGTCGTCCAGCGTGAACGGCTTGATGATCGCGTTGATCCACTTCACTACCGTGCTCCCCATGGTTGGACTGGGGGAGAGGGAGCAGGATGCGTGCCAGAGGGTGGTGAGACGCGGGAGCCCTTGTGCGGTGCGGCATCGAGCCGGGTTCGTGGGGCTCCCAAAGGAACTTATGCACCAACATCGGGATTCTCAAATCCCGATGTTGGTGCGAAAGCGCGCTCGTGTGGGAGCCGATTTATCGGCGATCCCGCGGCAGCGGGCCAGGCCGAGGCAAGCACCCAATCGCCGATGAATCGGCTCCTACAACAGCGTGGCTAGCGCTGCGGCACCTAGTATTGGCAGCCGTACCCGTGCGCGGAGGCCGCCGGAGGCCCTGGTCTCCAGCAAGATGTCGCCGCCGTGGCCGCGCACTGCGGAGCGAGCCGCCGCGAGACCCAGTCCAACGCCGCCTGTCTGGCGATTGCGCGAACTCTCCACGCGATAGAACGGCCGGAAGACATCTTCGTGCATGTCGTCCGGTATGCCACTGCCGTCGTCGTCGATGACGATTTCGACCCACTCGGTGCCCGGGGAAAGGTGCACCGTTGCGCGCGTGCCGTACTTGATTGCATTGTCGACGAGGTTCGTGATCGCTCGACGCAGGGTCAGCGGCCGGCCCACGTAGGCCACGCTCTCGCCGACGTGAAACGTGACGTCGTCGCCAGCATCACGAAAATCGTCAAGCACGGTGTTGACCAGTTCGGACAGGTTGAAACGCGTAGCAGCTTCCCTTTCGCTGTCGTCGCGGAAGAAGTTCAGCGATGCATTCACCATCGCCTGCATCTCGTCCACATCGCGGAACAGTTTCCGTTGCTGTTCCTCGTCCTCGATGAACTCGCCGCGCAGACGCATGCGTGTGAGTGGCGCACGGAGGTCGTGCGAGATCGCGGCAAGCATATGGGTGCGGTCCGCGACGTATCGCTGCACGCGGGCCTGCATTTCATTGAAAGCCTGTCCGGCGAGCCGGATCTCCAGCGGGCCTGTCGCTTGAACCGGCGGTGCGTTGACGTCGGTGCCGAAACGCTGCGCCTGCCTGGCGAAGCGTTCCATGGGGCGGGCCAGGCGTCGGCTGGCGAGGGCGGCGACGGCAAGGCTGCATGCCACGATGAAGATGCCGGTCAGCACATTGCGCGTCCCGGTACCCAGTCCCCAACTACGTTGAGGCGTCACGAACAGCACCCACGATTCATCCGACAGACTGATGGCGAGACCGTAGTGATCCTCCGGTCGGCCATGGAGGTCGAGGTCGCCTGGCTGGTACGCAAGCACGCGCGCCCCCGGTCGTTGGAGCAGGGTCCTCACCTTTTCCCGGCCGACGCGAAACGTGGACGTTGCGACAGGAATCGGAAGCGCCGCATCGTCGGGCAACCATGTTGCCTGGTAAGTCGGATTGTTCGCCGATGCCGCGAGCCGCGGCCGCAAAGCGGCTGGCATGCCGTCAAGTATGCGGGTGATGGCCGCCGCCTGATCGACGATGCCAGTCTCCGTGATGCCGGGTTTCGCCCAAACACCCGCCACGGCGACGAATGCGGCATTCATGCCCGCCGCGATGATCACCGCCACGACGATGTTGATGGCGAACCAACGCCCGATAGTGTCGTATGCCCAGCGTCCGGGACGCATCATTGTCGTTCCACCGTGGAAGCGAAGAGGTAGCCCACGTTGCGCACGGTGCGGATGATTTCCGGATCGCCGGGATCTTCCTCGATCTTGCGACGCAACCGGCTTACCTGCACATCGATGCTGCGGTCGAAGGCTTCGTGGGCGGGGCCACGGGACATGTCGATGAGCTGCTCGCGCGTGAGGACGCGTTGCGGATGCTGCGCGAACGCGACGAGGAGTTCGAACTCGCCCCCGGAGAGCGGGGTGAGCGTGAAGTCGGACGAACGTAGCTCACGCCGCACGATATCGAGGCGCCAACCGCTGAAGCAAAGCATGGGCGAATGGCTGGCCAGCGACGCCTGTGCCAGTGGCGTGTCGCTGCGACGAAGTACGGCACGCACGCGAGCGAGTAGTTCGCGCGCATCGAAGGGTTTGGTCACGTAGTCGTCGGCACCCAGTTCGAGACCGACGATGCGGTCGGTCGCCTCGACGACGCCGGTCACCATGATGATGGCCATCCGCCCGCTGGCCCGGATCCGCTTGCACAGGCTGAAGCCATCCTCGTCGGGAAGCATGACGTCGAGCAGGACGAGGTCGTAAGAGGCCTTCGCGAGACGGGCATCCATCTCCTTACCCGATGCCGCCGTGTCGGTTTCGAATCCGTTCCTGTGGAAGAACCGCTGCAGCAGCGAGCGGATTTCCTCGTCGTCGTCCACGATGAGAAGGCGATGCATGGGTGGGCCGATTCCGTTGTACGTGACGCTATATATATCGGTTCAGGGCGCTGCTTTGTCATTTATTTCCGGCTGGAAACACTATGTCCGGCCAGACGCGAGGTGGAAAAACGCGCTACGCAATGGATTGTCACTCTCGGGCGAAATCCGCCCACCCGAGAGATCCCCATGCCCGCTTCCCCGCGTTCGACCCCGACGTTCCTTGCCATGTTCTCGGCGCTGGCGCTCTCCGCCTGCTCCCACGGTGTCAGGAAAGACGCGACGGCCCCTGCCGCCGCGGTCCCGCGCGACGAACCGATCAACCGAACGGTGTTCGCCTTCAACAAGGGGTTGGACCACGCCGTTCTCCGTCCCGTAGCGAGGGGTTATTCCCATCTGGGCAAGCCGGTGCGAAGCGGCGTGCGCAACTTCGCGCAGAACCTGCAGGAGCCGCTCGTATTCGCCAACGACATCCTCCAGGCGAATGTATTGCGCTCGCTCAATACGGCAGGGCGCTTCATCGTGAACAGCACGGTCGGCGTCGTCGGTATCTTCGATGTCGCGAATCATTGGGGGATGCCGCACCACGCTGCCGACCTCGGCCAGACCTTCGGGGTCTGGGGCATGGGACCCGGTCATACGGTGGAGCTTCCGGTCTTCGGCTCGTCGAACGTGCGTGACTCGGTCGGCCGCATCCTGACGCTGGGCCTGAACCACCTGGGTGACAACTCCGATACCGCAGGCACCGTCCAGCTGGTCGGGACGGTGGCTGGCATCGTCGACGGCCGTTCGCGAGCGCTTCCGATGACCGACAAGCTGGAGCAGTCACCCGATTACTACGCCGCCCTGCGCGACGCCGCGGCTGCACGGCGCCTGGCCCTGGTCGCGGACGGACGGGAAGGCTCGGTCCATCCGAGCGTGCCCAACAGCGACGGGCGTGCGGCCACCGGCCTGCCGGTCAATCCCTGAGGCCGCCGACATGTCCGTACGCCTGTTGTGCGATACCGCCCGGGTCATGGCCGCGGCGCGGCATGTCGAGCCGAATCGGGCCCGGCGCCGCGCGTGGTATGTGGAGGATCCGATTGCCGAGCTGGGCTTCCGGACGGCGGAGGATGTCGTGGAGGCGGGGGAAACCTCGCGGCTCATCGCGATGATCGAGGCCATTCGGGCCTACGAGCGAGGCTTCTGATCCCTCCGCTGTTCCTGTAGGAGCCGATTCATCGGCGATTGAGCGCCCGCCGAGCCCTGGCCCGCTCCCGCGGGATCGCCGATGAATCGGCTCCCACAGGGGCCCGACATCTGCCTCGCATTGCACACTCGGCTGGAAAACAGTACCATTTTGGTCCGGTATTGACTGTGCCCCTTCCCCGATGCTCCGTGTCAGCCGATTGACCGATTACGCGACCGTGGTGATGACATGCATCGCCGCGCACCCAGCCGACGTTCTGAGCACTGCCCAGATCGCCGATGAGGCGCGCCTGGAGTTACCTACGGTGTCCAAGCTGCTCAAGTTGCTTGGCCATGCGGGGCTGGTCGAATCGTTTCGAGGTGTCAATGGCGGCTACCGCCTGGCGCGTCCGGCGGAGGCGATCAGCCTCGCCGACATCGTCGAGGCGATGGAAGGACCGATCGGAATGACGGAATGCAGCGTGGCCCAGGGCCATTGCGACCGTCAGTCCCAATGTGGTGTCAGCGACAGCTGGCGCTCGGTTTCCGGGGCCATCGGTGGCGTACTGCGCGCCATGACCCTGGCTCAGATGCTGGCCGGGCGCCCCACGGCGCCGGCGAAGGACGCGACCCAGGTCGCGCAGGCGAACGCATGAATGAGAGTGAGAACATGACACGCGACGTGGCAGCCCCGGTGCGCGACAACGCCGAAGTCGTAGAGGCCCTCAACCGCCGCTACGAGGCCGGTTTCGTCACCGATATCGAATCCGACAGCCTTCCCCCCGGCCTGAGCGAGGACATCGTCCGCCAGCTGTCCGCCATCAAGGGTGAGCCGGAGTGGATGACCGAATGGCGCCTGTCCGCTTACCGGCACTGGCTGACCATGCCCGAGCCGGACTGGGCCAAGCTCGACATCGCGCCGATCGACTACCAGGCCGTCAGTTACTACTCGGCGCCGAAGGCCGGCCCGAAGTCGCTCGACGAGGTCGACCCCAAGCTGCTGGAAACCTACGAGAAGCTCGGCGTACCGCTGCACGAGCGCGCGCGGCTCGCCGGTGTGGCTGTCGATGCCGTGTTCGACTCGGTCTCGGTTGGCACGACCTTTCGCAAGGAACTGGCCGAAGCCGGCGTGATCTTCTGCTCGATGTCCGAAGCCATCCGCGAACATGGCGACCTCGTGCGCCAGTATCTCGGCAGCGTGGTCCCCACGGCGGACAATTATTTCGCGGCGCTCAACTCGGCGGTGTTCTCCGACGGCAGCTTCGTCTTCATTCCCAAGGGTGTGCGGTGCCCGATGGAACTGTCGACCTATTTCCGTATCAACGCCATCAACACCGGGCAGTTCGAGCGCACCCTGATCATCGTTGAGGACGACGCTTACGTGTCCTACCTCGAAGGCTGCACAGCGCCCATGCGCGACGAGAACCAGCTGCACGCGGCGGTAGTCGAACTGATCGCGCTCGAACGCGCACAAATCAAGTATTCCACGGTGCAGAACTGGTACCCGGGCGACGAAAACGGCGTCGGCGGTATCTACAACTTCGTGACCAAGCGCGGCGACTGTCGCGGCGCGGACTCGAAGATCTCCTGGACCCAGGTCGAAACCGGTTCGGCGATTACCTGGAAGTATCCCAGCTGCATCCTCCGCGGCGACCGGTCGGTGGGCGAGTTCTACTCGGTGGCGCTCACGCATCACCGCCAGCAGGCCGACACCGGCACCAAGATGATCCACATCGGCAAAGGCACGAAGTCGAAGATCGTCGCCAAGGGCATCAGCGCCGGCCGCAGCTCGAACAGCTATCGCGGCCTGGTGAAGATCGAGAAGGGCGCCGATGGCGCACGCAACTACACCCAGTGCGACTCCCTGCTCATCGGCAAGAAGTGCGGCGCGCACACCTTCCCGTACATGGAAGTGAAGAATCCCAGCGCCATCGTCGAGCACGAGGCCACCACCTCGAAGATCTCCGACGACCAGCTGTTCTACTGCCTCTCGCGCGGTATCGGCGAGGAAGATGCCGTGTCCATGATCGTGGACGGCTTCTGCAAGCAGGTATTCCGCGAACTGCCGATGGAGTTCGCCGTGGAAGCCAAGAAGCTGCTCGAAGTCTCCCTCGAAGGCGCGGTGGGCTGAGCATGGGCATCGCCGGCTCCGCCCCGGGCCTGACCGATCTGCGCGCGCTCCTGGCTGCGCTGGATCCGGAACTGGACCCGGTGCCCAAGCGTTTCCTTCACGCCTCGCATGAGAAGGCGCGTGAACGCATGGCCGATGCCCTCATGATGTTCCGCGAAGCCGAGGGCACCACGCTCATCGTCGACGTGGACGAAGACAACCTCGGCAACGAGCGCATGCTCTGGGCGCGTATCACCCTGCGCGTGCAATCCAGTCTCACCGCGGTCGGCCTGATGGCCGCCGTTTCCGCCGCGCTGGCCAAGCGCGGCATTCCCTGCAACCCCGTATCCGCGTTCCTTCACGATCACCTCTTCGTGCCCTGGGAACGCCGCGACGACGCGCTCGACGCGCTGTCGCACCTCACGCCCTGATGGACAGCACCATGCACATGCTTACGATCGACAACCTCCACGCCCGCGTCGAAGGCAAGGAGATCCTCAAAGGCCTCTCGCTCACCGTGAAACCCGGTGAAGTGCACGCGATCATGGGACCGAACGGCGCGGGTAAATCCACGCTGGCGAACGTACTGTCCGGGCGCGACGGTTACGAAGTCACCGAAGGTTCGGTGAAGTTCGACGGTCGCGACCTGCTTGCGCTCGAGCCGGAAGAGCGCGCGGCGGTCGGCATGTTCCTCGCCTTCCAGTACCCTGTCGAAATTCCCGGTGTGAACAACACTTACTTCCTGCGCGCCGCACTGAATGCGCAGCGGAAGTTCCGTGGCGAGGAGGAGCTGGATTCCATGCGCTTCCTCAAGCTGGTGCGCGAGAAACTCAAGGTGATGCAGATCTCCGACGACCTTCTCCACCGCGCGGTCAACGAAGGCTTCTCCGGCGGCGAGAAGAAGCGCAACGAAATCTTCCAGATGGCCGTACTCGAGCCGAAACTGGCGATCCTCGACGAGACCGATTCCGGCCTCGATATCGATGCGCTCAAGCAGGTCGCCGAGGGCGTCAACGCGCTGCGTTCGCCGGACCGTTCGTTCCTCATCGTCACCCACTACCAGCGCCTGCTCGATTACATCGAACCGGACTACGTGCACGTGCTCGCCGGTGGCCGCATCGTCGAGAGCGGCGACAAGAGCCTTGCCCTGAAGCTGGAAGAGCAGGGCTACGCCTGGCTGGCCGACACTCATCCGGAACTTCGCAAGGCCGACCTCGCCGGAGCGCCGGCATGAGTCAGGTGCCGTCCCCGTTCGTACGGGCGGCCCTGGATGCCGCTACGGCCGTGCCGCCCAGCGGCATCGCCTGGCTCGACGCCGCGCGCCGTGAAAACCTGGAATCGCTCGCCGAAACCGGCCTGCCCGAGTCCCGTAACGAATCGTGGAAGTACACGCCGCTGCGCGCGCTGTCGCAGCGCGCGTTCTCGCTCGCCGACGCCAGCGTGGCGAACGGTTTTGCGGTGGATCCCGCCTCGTATGCGCTTCCGGGTGTCGACGGCTCGCGCATCGTCTTCGTCGACGGCGTGTTCCGCGCCGACCTGTCTTCACTCGAAGTTGGCGTCGGCGTGTCGCTGGCGCCGCTTGGCGTAGCGCTGGAAGCGCAGCCCGAGCCGCTGCGCTTCGCGCTGGCGAACCGTTACCGTCGCGGTGCCGCCGATGCCTTCGCGCACCTGAATGCGGCGTTGGCGACCGACGGCCTGGTGCTGCACATCGCCGAAGGCGTGGATGTCGCCAGGCCGGTGCACGTCGTGCATGCGTCCAGCGGCTCGCAGGCCGATACCGCGTGGCACGTTCGCGTGCTGGTGGACGTGGGGCAGGGCGCTCGTGCCGACGTCGTCGAGCATTTCGTCTCCCTGGGTGATGCCACCCAGCTGGGCACCGTTGTCGCCGACGTCGTCGTGCGGGAGGGTGCCACCCTCGGACTGGTCGTCCTGCAGGACGCCTCCGTCGTCACGACCCTGGTCCGTCGTAGCCATGTGCGGGTCGAGGCGAATGCCGCCGCGACCGTACACGCGGTGGAGCTCGGTGGAGCGCTGGTGCGCCACGAGCTCACCACGGATCTTGTCGGCGATGGTGCGCGTTTCGATTCGCGCGGCGTCTTCGCGCTGAGCGGCCGCCAGCACATCGACACACAGCTCGAGGTGCGTCACAACGCCCGCGACACGACGTCGGATGCGCTCTGGCGCGGTATCGCCGACGGCCGTTCGCGCGGCGTGTTCCGTGGCGCCATCGTCGTCGCGGAAGGTGCCGACGGTAGCGACGCCTCCTTGAGCAACAAGAACCTGCTGCTTTCGGCCCAGGCCGAGATCGATACCAAGCCGGAGCTCGAGATCTACGCCGATGAGGTCAAGGCCGCGCACGGCGCGACCATCGGCCAGCTCGACGAGCGTTCGCTGTTCTATCTGCGTTCGCGCGGTATCCCGCTGGCGCAGGCACGCAGCCTGCTCACGCTGGCGTTCTGCCGTGCCGCCCTCGAATCGCTGCCGAACGAGGCCCTGCGCGAGCACCTGGGCGACCTGCTGGTCGCGCACCTGCCGACCGGTCCGTCCGACGCGCTCGTTCAATAACATCCGACACTGAACACCGGAGCCAAGCCATGAACGCCAAGCCCGAGCCAGCGGTGTTGCCGCTCGATGTCGAGCGCATTCGCGCCGATTTCCCGCTGCTGTCGCGCACCGTCCACGGCAAGCCGCTGATCTACTTCGATAACGCCAACACGAGCCAGAAGCCTGTGTCGGTGATCGATGCCGTGGACCGTCACTACCGCCAGCACAACGCCAACGTGGCGCGCGCCGTGCATACGCTGGGCGAAGAAGCGACTGCCTCGTACGAGGGCGCTCGCGATGCGCTGGCGCGGTTCGTCAATGCATCCTCGCGTGACGAAGTCATTCTCACCTCCGGCACCACGCAGGCGATCAACCTGGTCGCCTATAGCTATGCCTTGCCGCGACTGAAGCCCGGTGATGCCATCCTCACCACGGTGATGGAACATCACGCCAACATCGTGCCTTGGCAGCTCGTGGCCGAGCGTACCGGCGCGACCGTCAAGGCGGCACCGATCGATGCGAATGGCGAGCTGATCCTCGAGCGGTTCTTCGAGATGCTGACCCCGGAGGTCAAGCTCGCCTGCGTCGGGCACGTGTCCAATGTACTGGGTACGGTGAATCCGATTCGCGAGATCGCACGCGAATGCCGCAAGCGCGGCATTCCGCTGCTGGTCGACGGCTCGCAGGCGGCGCCGCATCGCCGTATCGACGTGCAGGCCCTGGGCTGCGATTTCTATGCCATTACCGGGCACAAGATGCTCGCGCCCACTGGCACCGGTGCACTCTGGGCGAAACGCGAGCATCTGATGGCGATGCCGCCGTTCTTCGGTGGTGGCGAGATGATCCGCGAGGTGCGCTTTGAAGGCACGGTGTTTGCCGATCCGCCGCATCGTTTCGAGGCTGGTACGCCGAACATCGCTGGTTTCGCAGGCATGGCTGCAGCTATCCGCTACATCGAGGACATCGGCTTCGATCGCCTGAACGCATACGAGCAAGACCTCCTGGCCTATGCCACGAAGGCCGTGGAGAACCTGCCGGGAGTGCGGATCTTCGGTCGTGCGAAGGAGAAGGAGCCGGTCATCTCGTTCCTGATCGAGGGCGCCCACGCCAACGATATGGCAACGCTGCTCGACCTTCAGGGCGTGGCTGTGCGTTCGGGTCACCACTGCGCGCATCCGCTCATGCACTTCTTTGGTGTACCGGCGACGCTGCGCGCCTCGCTGGCCTTCTACAACACGAAGGCCGAGGTCGATGGGTTCATCGAGGCGGTCGGCAAGGTGCGCAAGCTGTTGCTCTGAGGGTCGGCTCCCTTGTATAGGAGCCCGCTCCTTGTAGGAGCCGCTTCAGCGGCGGTTCCTGCGGAGCGGGATCTGCAGCATCATGGCGAGCACCCATTCGCCGATGAATCGGCTCCTACAGAAAGCAGCCACCCAGCGATCTGACACGATGACAATCCACACTTTCCGCAGCGCCACCCTCACCGACGCCCCGCTGATCGCCGCCCTGGTCGAGTCCGCTTACCGTGGCGACGCCAGTCGCGCCGGGTGGACCACCGAGGCCGACTTCCTGCACGGCCGTCGTACCGATGTCACCGAGATCGAGGAGCTGCTGACCAGCGAGAACGGTCGCTTCGTGCTGTTCGAGCACGACGGAACCATCGGTGCTTCCTGCTACATCGAACGCCAGGGCCCGGTGTGCTACTTCGGCATGTTTTCCGTGCACCCGCCGCTGCAGGGTGCCGGCATCGGCCGCCTGGTCATCGAGGAAGTCGAACGCATCGCCCGGAGAGAGTGGGGTAGCGAGCGAATCGAGATGACGGTGATCGACATCCGCGCCGAACTGATCGCATGGTACGAGCGCCGTGGTTATGTTCGCAGCGGCCGGACCAAGCCCTTTCCGTACGGGGACGAACGCTTCGGCCTGCCGCAGCGGGACGATCTCCGCTTCGAGTACCTGGTCAAGGAACTGACCGCATGAACGGCTGGGTTCGCGTCGGCACGCGTAGCGAGCTCCTGCCGGGTGAGTTCCGGGTGGTCTGGGACGGGGATACCGCCATCGCCGTCTACAACATCGACGGGGCGCTCTACGCCATCGAGGATGTCTGTACGCACGATGGTGGCGAACTGGCCGGTGGCCCGGTGGTCGGCTTCGAAGTGGAATGCGTGCGTCACGGAGCGCGTTTCGACCTGCGCACGGGGGAGGTCACCTGCCCACCTGCCTACGAGCCGGTCACCGTGTTTCCCATCCAGGAACGCGACGGTGCCATCTGGACCCGCGACGACCGCTGAGCCTGGCCAGGCCTCATGCCCGCAGGCTATGGCGCGCAACGCGTTCACGCCCTAAGCTTGCTCGCAGCGACACTTGTACCGGGGAATCCATGGTTTCGAACGGCCGTCGGCGCACTGCGCTCGCGTTCGCGCTCCTGTTCGTTCTGTACCAGGCGGCCGAAGGCATCGGCACCCGCCTGCTCGGCAGTGTTTCCGTCCAGGCCGCTTGTCTTCTCGCCATGGTCGTAGCCGCGTGGCCGCTGGGTCGCTGGCTCGGCTTCCGCGGCTATGAAGCGTACGCGCTGGAATGGCGACGTGCGGCGCCGCTGCTTTTAGTCGGTGGGCTGGTACTCGCGTTACTCATGAAGTACGTCGCCGTCTGCGTTGGCATGGCCCTGAACGTTTATGCCGCACGCGCACCGGATTCGACGCCGGTCGCCGCGGTGTCGTTCCTGTCGTCGACTCCCTGGGCCTTGCTCGTCACCCTGGTGCCGTCGCTTGCCGAGGACATCCTCACGCGTGGGTTTCCGTATCGCGCCGCTCGCTTCCGTTGGCAGCCGTGGATGTTCGTCCTCGCATCCAGCGTGCTCTACGTCCTCGACCACATCTACCGGCTGGGGCGCGGGCCGACGGAATGGGCGACGCTGTTCTGTTTCGGTCTGGCGTACGGGACCGCCGTGGTACGCACGGGCTCGCTATGGCTGGCCGTCGGCATGCACTGGGGCTGGAACCTGGCCAACGTGCTGATCGGGGACATCCTGCCGCACGACATACTGTCGGCCACCTGGGCACCGTACCTCTCGGCCGCTGCGCACCTGATCATGATGGGCGTGCTGTTCGCGATTCCCACCCAGTTCGAGCGCGATGGCCTTGACGCGGACCTGGCCTGAGGCGTGGCCTCAGAAGTGGTAGACGAAGGCCAGGGTCTCGGTCACTTGGCGGGTCGAACCGAAGCGACGAACCAGCGGGCTTGAGCCGGCATCGCCATAGAGTTTTCCGTAGGTCAC
>Ga0247742_10001970_pt1 | contig 13747 bp, 8 predicted proteins | sample UWRJL208509C2_FD_180944 | JGI IMG/M metagenome (GOLD analysis project Ga0247742, IMG submission 180944) | Plant litter microbial communities from Arlington Agricultural Research Station in Wisconsin, United States - UWRJ-L208-509C-2 | ecosystem: Environmental > Terrestrial > Plant litter >...
TACGGCAAGGCGTCCGACAACACCGGCGGGCAGAATCGCTTCGTCGTGGCGGGCATCCCCGGCTCGCGCGCGCAGGTGGCGACACGCGACGGCGGCTTGCCCGACCTGATCCTGACGATCCCCAACGCCGATGGTACGGTCACGAACCGCACGCTCGATCAAGCCGGCAACCAGGATCTGCGCGTCCATTATATCGGCATCCAGGGCCAGAACATCGCCGACCGCAGCACCAGCGCCAAGCTCGATCTGGTGTATGAAGCCGATAACGGCCTGCTGCGCTCGATCGCGTTCGGCGGCGCCTATACCGATCGCAAGAAGACCGTCGACGTGATCGACAACCAATATACCACCGCCAACAATTTCGGCGGCTATCCCTTCCCGTTCTCGGCGATCGGCGCCAACGTGGTGCAGGCGCCGGAATTCACCAACATCCTGCCAAACCTGTCGGGCAATTTCCCGCGCTCGATCCCGTCTTTCGACATCAACACCTATCTGTCGTCGCTGTCCAAGGCGGAGAACAATCCCAACGTCATCAACCCGAACACCGGTCAGCAATATCCGACCGGCTACGCCACGCAGCAGATCGTGCCCGACCAGCTCGCCTCTTATGCGATCACCGAGAAGACCTGGAACGCCTATACGCAGGTCAACGTTGGCGGCGACAACTGGAAGGGCGATTTTGGCCTGCGCTACGTCGACACCACGGTCACGTCGCTCGGCTACGGCGCGAGCGTGCGCAGCTACGTTGTGGTCGGGGTCGGCACCGCCAACGTGGTATTCAATCCGATCGCGCCGATCACCGGCGGCGGCAGCTACCAGCGGCTGCTCCCTTCGGCGAACTTCTCCTATGATATCGCGCGGGGCTTCCGCGTGCGCCTCGCCGCGTCGCAGGCGATCTCGCGCCCGACCTTCGGCCAGCTTTCGTCGGCCAAGGATTATTCGGCAGCGCAGTCCAACACGCCGGTCGTCACCGACGCGGGCAACCCGAACCTGAAGCCGGTGTCGGCCGATCAGGCGGACATCTCGTTCGAATATTATCCGAACCGCAACATCGCGTTGACGCTGGCGGGCTTCTACAAGCATCTCACCAACTTCGTGACGACCAAGGCGGTGGCGTTCAACCTCGTCCCGACCAATCAGGTCGCTGGCGCACCGGCAAGCTTCCCGTTCACCGAGCTAACCTATGTCAACGGCGACAGCGCGACCGTGTATGGGATCGAGGCGGGCGGCCAGTATTTCCTCGACAACGGGCTCGGCTTCCAGGCGAACGCGACCTACAACCGCTCGCGCGCCAAGCGCGAGGGGCTGCCAACCACCGATCTACAGGATGCGGTGCCGTTCTCGGCAAACGCGAAGATCTTCTACGAGAAGCACGGCATCAACGCGTCGGTGTCGTACCAATATCAGTCGAGCTTCACCTCGTCGCAGTACAGCTACATCAACACGCTCGCGATCAAGCAGCGCCCGTATCATGAGCTCGCCAGCAGCATCTCCTACGACATCCTGCCGCAACTGACCGTCTACGTGCAGGGTTCCAATCTGCTCGACTCTGCAACGCAGCGCTACTCGACCTATAGCAACGTGCCGGCTTTCTATGAATATACCGGCCGTGCATTCTTCTTCGGGGTGCGAGCGCGGCTCTGATCGCCACGTCCCCTGCCCGCCTGCGCCCGCTGGCGCAGGCGGGTTCCGGCGATAACGTCATCCGATTCGGATCGGTCTCGCCCAGCTCAGCACCAGAAGGAAGAGCGCGGCGATCATCACCGAGGCGGCACCGAACCCGAAGAACACGGTCGCCGGAACGATACCCCAATAGCTGCCCATCGCCCCCGCAAGCAGACTGCCCAGGAACTTGGCGATATACCACGACCCCATCGCCATCGCCGCGATCTGCAACGGCGACAAAGCGCCGACCAGCGTCAGCCCGACCGGAATGACCAACAGCTCTCCGATCGTTAGCAGAACGAAATAGCCGATCACCCACGCGGCGGAGACCGGCTGCCCGGTTTCGGCGTTCAGCGCGGCGGCGATCACCATCACCACCATCGACAGCGCCGCGATCAGACAGCCGAGGCTCATCCGCGCGAGCAGATTGGCGGGGCCGCGCCGTTTCGCGCGATGCGCCCAATAGCGCATCAGGAACGGCGTCAGCACGATGATGAGCAACGGGTTGATCGACTGGAACCAGGTCGCCGGAATCTCGAAGCGCATGCCGAACGGCGCGATGGCGCGGTCGGTCTGTTGCGCGACCCACAAAGCGATGACGTTGCCGCTTTGCTCATAGCCGATGCGGAACAGCACCACCACGCCGATGATCGCGACCAGCAGGCGCAAATTGCCCCAATCTTTCGCCGAAAGCGCCACGCGCGCAGCGACCGGCGTATCCGCCCGGCTGCGCGGCTCGTCGGGGAGCAAATGCCGGAAGCGCAGATAGATGACGAGACCGGCGAACATGCCGAACCCCGCCGCCGCGAAGCCCCAGTGCCAGCCATACACTTCCCCCAGCGTGCCGCACACCAACGGCGCAAGCAGTCCGCCGAGGTTGATCCCCATATAATAAGCGCTGAACGCCTGAGCCTGCCGGGGATCGCCCTCGGCATAGAGATCGCCGACCTGAACCGCGAGCGGCGGCATGAACAGCCCGTTGCCGATCGCGACCAGCGCGAGCGCCGGGAACAACAGCGCCTCGAATGCCATCGCGAAATGGCCGCACATCATCAGCAACGCACCGGCCACCACGCTGCGGGTCCGCCCCAGCCAGCGATCGGCGATGATCCCGCCGAAGAACGGGCTGAAGAACGCGGCGGCCCCGTAAGCGCCGTAGATCAGCGACGACTTGGCCTGACCGAAGCCGAGATGCTGGGTCATGTAATAGACCAGCAGCGCCTGTAGGCCGAAATACGAGAATTCGGCCCACATCTGAGTCATGAACAACACGGTCAGCCCGGGTGGATGCCCGAACAGCGTCCGCCCGCTGCCGCTTGCGGTCGGCGCGTCGTTCAAAAGTTCAGGCTCGGGGTCAGCGTCCGCATGTCGAACATCAGCCATGCGAGGAACAGCATCGCGACCGCGACGATGACGGCCCACAGCAGCGAGGCCCAGCGCTTTTGCGGCGCGCTCGCGACCGTCCAGGCGTTCCAGACCGCGAGCACGGTTCCGATGATCGCGATCAGCGACAGCAGTTGCACCAGCCGCATCCAGATATCGAGCCGCCCGTCGAAATACGCGACATCGCTGCTCAACGCGCTGAGCATGGCCATCCAGCCGGCGGCGACGATCAGCATGATCCAGGCGGTGAGCGCGGTCGCGCGGTGCAACAACAGCGGTCGTCCCGATACGCTCGAGCGATAGCCGTAGCGACGGCGGGCGAACGCGACGATCGGCCAGCTCAGCGCGACCACCAGCATCACCGCCAGCGCGATGAGCAGGACGGGCACGATCCACGCCGCATTCATGCCCGTGCTCGCTGGCACGAACAGGAAGATCGGCGCGAAGCCGGCCGGCGCGAGGGCGATGACACGACCGTCCTGCACCTTCGCACCGAGCCGGTCCGAGCCGCCGACCTCCTGCCATTGCCACGGCGCCACTTCGCGCCACCGCTTCGGCACCCCGGCCGGGTCGGTCAGCGCGGAAACGGTGATCGTATCGTCTTCGTTGAGCGCCACCGTCGGCTGGCCGATCAGATTGGCGATGCGCAACCAGTTGGTGGTCGAGCCACGGCTGCTGACATAATTGCCGACCAGCGCGCGGCCATGTTCGGCAGCGGTGGCGAGCGTCGGCTGCGTGCCCGGCTTCGCGGGAAAGTACCGATCGGTGAAACTGTCGAACACGCGCTGACGCAGGACATGCGCCGCGCCGTCCTTACCCGCGCTGTTGAACGACATGTACAGCCCGACACCCTTGTCGAGATAGAGATGCAGGTCGGAATGGAACCAGTCGGTATCGCCACCGTGACCGATGATGTTCAGCCCGTTGCGGTCCTCATGATAGAAACCGAGCGCCATGCCCGGCATGCCGGGGATCGGCGTGTTGGCGGTGGCGTACATCAGCTTCGCGGTCTTCGCATCGAGCAGCGGATTGGCCGACGAGAGATGCGCGATCATGAACTTCGCCATGTCGCTGCCGGTCGCGGACAATGCGCCGGCGGGCGACAGCGGGATGATCTCGTAAGGCTTGGGATCTTCCGAGGCGGTGACATAGCCTTTCGACAACAATGGCGCGAGATTGGCCGGCAAGGGCTGCACGAAGCTCGACCGGGCCATGCCGAGCGGCGCGAAGATGTGGTGCTGGACATACGCCTCGAACGCTTCGCCCGACACACGCTGGACGATATACCCGGCCAGCGAGGCGCCGTAGTTCGAATAGGCCGGCATGCTGCCCGGCGCGTAGATGCGCGCGGGGATCGAGCGCTTGAGCGCGACATCGAGCGGGCGGTTGTCGCGCGGGTCGATCGCGATCAGATATTTCGCGGTTTCCTCAAACCCGCCGGTATGCGTCATCAGGTTCCGCAAGGTGACGGGCTTGCCGTAGGCGGACGGTATCTTGAAATCGAGATAGGTGTTGATGTCGCGGTCGAGATCGAGCTTGCCCGCCTGAACCTGCTGCATCACCGCCGTCCAGGTGAACAGCTTCGAGATAGACCCCGGCCGGAACAAGGTGGTGTCGGGATCGACTGGCTTGCCCGCCTTGCGGTCGGCATAGCCGTAGCCGCGCTCGGTCACGACCTGCCCGTCCTTCACCACGACGACGACCGCGCCAGCGATATTGCCGGTGTCGAGACCATATGGGAACAGCCCGTCGAGCCAGGCATCGACATCGGTCTTGGTCAGCGTCGGTACGCCGGCCGTCGCAGGCACGATCGGGGCGCTCTGCGCTGCCGCCGCGGGCCTGGCCGGGGCGAGCGTCGCCGGCACCTGCGCGGCGATCGGCCCGCCGATCAACAGCACGGAAGGCAGGACCAGCCGGAGCAGGCGGGTTGCGGTTTTGGTCAGGTGCTTGCGCATCAGAATTCAAATCCTGCTGTGAGGCCGATCGTTCGCGGGCGGATGAGCGCGACATCGCTCAAACCGGCGTAGCGAGTCCCATAGGTGCCGGCGTAGGTCTGCCCGCCGGCATTGGCGAGATTCCTGGCGTAGACGCTGAGCGTGAACGGCTTCATCTCGAGCCCCGCGCGCAGGTCGATGGTCTCATAGCCATCGAGAATGAGTCGGTGTCCGAAGGTGGTTTGATACCCGGCGTCGAAATCCGCCGGGCGATCGCTGATCATCGCGATGGTCCCGCCGACGAATGCTTTTACCTGCCCGCTCAGCGCCCAGTCGTAATCGGCTGAGAGCGTCGCGGTCCAGCGCGGTGCGTAGGGTAACTGGTCGCCATCGGCGCCGCCGATCAGGATGTTCCCCTTCAGCGCGGTGAAATTGTACGCGGCCGAACCGACGACGAGGAACCCCCGCGTCGGTCGCAGCGTCGCCGTCGCTTCGCCGCCATAGCTCTTCGCCCCCTCGCCGTTGCCGTCCGCGCTGACCGGGCCGATCGACGTCTGGAAGGTCGTGGTGACCTGCGTGTCCTTCCAGTCGAGATAATAGATCGAAGCGTCGATGCCGAAGGTGCGATCGGGCGTCTCGGCGCGAATACCGGCTTCGTAGCTGATGAGCGTATCGGCGCGGAAACGCGCGGGGTAATCGGCCGGTGCGCCGGGCGGAACGACGTTTGGGCCGCCGGGGCGATACCCCTTGGCGATGCGGGCATAGACGGCAACACGCCGGTTGAACTCGTAGCGCGGCGAAAACGACCAGGTCCACACGCCTTCGGACGAATGCCCGACCGAGGTCGCATCGGCGCCCTGCACCACCGCAAACCCGCCCCCGAGCGTCTGGGCGGTATCCTGTTCGTTGTGGCTGTAGCGAACGCCGCCGGTGATATCGAACGCGTGCGTCAGATGCAGGGTCGCGCTGCCGAACCCGGCATATTCCTTATAGGTGGAATCGAGCTGCGCGATGAGGAACTGGTTGAACGGCACGGGCGCAGCCGGAACGCCCGGGCCGAGAAGATCGGGCGGGATCGTGCCCGCTTGCGGCAGGAGCGCGCCGGTCGCCGGATCGAACGGACGATAGAGCTGGTAGATCCGGCCCGGCTCGCGCGTGTAATAGCCGCCGATCAGCCATTCGAACCGGGACGATTTGGCCGACGTGAGGCGGATCTCCTGCGAGAATTTCTTCTGGCTGATGTCGGAGGGCTGGTTGGTCCCGAACGGCGTCGTCGCGCCGTAAAAGGGACCGATGTCGCCCAGCAACGGAGTCGCGTCGATGTCTTCGTGCTGGCGCAGCGTGGCATAGCTGGTGATCGAGGTCAGGCTCAGCGGCCCGAAATCATAAGCGATCGTTCCCGAATAGAGCCGGTAATCGACCCGGTTCCCTTCCGGCAATGTCTGGTAGCGCAGCAAGCCCTTGCCCGGTTCGCCGGTGAACGGATCGGCGGTGATCGGCTTGAGCGTCGCCGGATCGACATCGACGGTATCGCGTCCATGCGCGCGGATGTTCTGCGCGAGCGCAGTCAGCCGGACCGAAAACCGGTCGCTCGGCCGGAACAGCAGCGAGGCGCGGCCGCCATAGTTCGCGGTGTGGTTGATGTCCGACGCGCGAATGCCGACGCTGTCGATATAGCCGGGGATCTCGCGGTAGAAGCCGCTCGCGCGCACCGCGAGCGTATCGCTCAGCGGCACGTTGACGACGCCGTTGCCCGACCAGCCGATGCCACCGCCGTCGACGCTCTCGACGCCCGCCTGCCCCCGCACCGAGATCTTGTCGAACTTGGGTTCGGCCGTGACGTATTTGAGGAGGCCGCCAAGCGAGTTCGCGCCGTACAGCGTGCCCTGCGGCCCGCGCAGCACTTCGATCCGCTCGATGTCGAAGGGATCGATGTCGCCGGCGAGGTGCGCGGCGTTGGTCTGGCCCGTGCTCGATCCGAACGGCGTGTCGTCGATATAGACCGCCACGGTCGGGCTCGCCCCGCCGGTGTTGATGCCGCGCAGGATGATGCGGCTTTCGCCCGCGTTCTGCTGCTGGATGCTTAGCCCGGGGACGAGCGACGCGTAATCGATCAGGCTGGTCGCATGGCGCTGTTCGAGCGTCTGCCCCGACACCACCGAAATCGACTGGGGAATCTCGATCAGCGTTTGCACGCGCTTCTGCGCAGTTACGACGATGTCATCGATGGTGTTGGCATCGTCCGCCGTCCGCTCGACGCTGAACGGTGCGTTCACCTGCTGCGCGTGTGCCGCCGGCGCTGCGACCAACGCTGCGGAGGCCAGCCAGCACGCTCTCGATCGAAATCCGACCGCCATCACCATACTCCCCTGGATTCCTCTGCATCATGCCGCATGTTTCATTTAAAGCAACAATTTTCTCCGTCACGCACGGCGGTTCCCCGCACTTGGACTTTGCGCTAGGTTATGCGTGGAGAAACGATGACAAAACCTACCGCTATTCCACATCCTGGCCGTGTGCTGCGCGCCGCACGTCTTGAAAAAGGGCTGACGCTGAGAGCGCTCGCGGCACGTCTCGACATGCCGTTTTCGACATTGTCGAAGCTCGAAAACGGCAAGATGGCGATGACTTACGACAAGCTCGTCCGGCTCGCGCAGGGGCTGGAGGTCGATATCGCCAGCCTGATCGCCGCCGCGGTCCCGGAGGAGAAACCGCCCGCCGCGCTTGGCCGCCGCAGCGTCGCGCGCGCGGGGGATCGCCAGGGCGCCACCACCGATCGTTATGCCCATCTCTACCCGGCGGGCGATCTGCTCGACAAGATGATGGTGCCGATCATCATCGACGTGAAGGCCCGCAGCGTCGAGGAACTCGGCGGCCTCGTCCGGCACTCTGGCGAGGAATATCTCTACATCCTGTCGGGTACGATGGAACTCCACTCGGATCTCTACGCACCGCTCAGGCTGGACGCGGGTGATTCGGTCTATTTCGATAGCGGGATGGCGCATTGCTACGTTCGCGTCGGCGAGTCGTCGTGCCAGGTGCTGTCGATCTGCGCAGGACCGGGCATGCAGCGCTTTGCCACGCTCGCGCGGCAAAGCTCGGCGCCTGCGACGGAGAAACCCACCGATCATTGAAACGTGTTTCTTATATTGAAACACACCCGCATCCGTGGAATGTAGCGCGCATGACCAACGCGCTCACCCTCACCCACCGCCGCGACGCCATGATGTTTCGCGAGCCATTTCGAATTTCCGGCTATCTGTTCGAATCGATGCCGGCGGTGATCGCGACGGTGTCGGACGGCACGGTCACCGGGCGCGGCGAGGCTGCGGGAGTCTATTATCTCGGCGACGACTCAGATCATATCGAGCGCGAGCTCGAAGGCTGTCGGGCGGCGGTGGAAGCCGGAATCGACCGCCAGGCGCTGCGCGCGCTGCTGCCGCCCGGCGGCGCGCGCAACGCGCTCGATTGCGCGCTGTGGGAACTCGAGTCGCTTCGGGCGGGAATCCCCGTCTGGCAGCTTGCCGGCATCGCCGCGCCCCGGCCCCGCGTCACCACCTTCACGCTGCCGGCGGACGATCCCGCGGAAATCCTGCGCCGCCTTTCGGGCTTTCCAACCCTGACGGCGTTAAAGCTAAAGCTCGACGGCGATCTCGCGGCCGATTCCGAACGCGTCCGCGCGGTGCGCAAGGCACGGCCGGACGTCTGGCTTGGCGTTGACGCCAATCAGGGTTACGGCGCGGACGATCTCGATGCGCTCGCGGCGATGCTCGTCGAGCAGAATGTATCACTGCTCGAACAACCGGTGAAGCGCGGCGCCGAAGCGCTGCTGGAGGGCTGGCGCTCACCCGTCCCCGTCGCCGCCGACGAGAGCATTCTCGATTTGGCCGAACTCGAGGCGCGCCATCATCTCTTCCAGGTGCTCAACATCAAGCTCGATAAGTGCGGCGGGCTGACCGAGGCGCTGATGATGGTGGAGCGCGGTCGGCAACTCGGGCTCCAGATCATGGTCGGCAACATGGCCGGCGCGACACTCTCCGCCGCGCCCGCCTTCATTCTCGCCCAGCTCTGCGACATCGTCGATCTCGACGGCCCGTGGTTCGTGGCGGACGATCCGCTCGCCGAGAGCCTCTACGACGATGGCAAGATCCTGGTGCCGGAGCGCCTCTGGGGCGCTGGCTGACGACGCGACGCGGTTGGCTGGCCAGCCCAGACTTTCGTCCGCGCCTTGTCAAAGGCATGTGAAACTGCGACTGTGTTATATCAATAATACAGAGGCGAACCATGCTGGCATTCCTGACCGCGACGCTCGTCGCCGCCCTACCCGTCGCCTCACCGCCGCTGGACGCCGTTCCGCCGACCCGCTTGGATGCCGGCCTGCGCTGCCTGCTGGGGTCTTACGCCCTTCCAGCGGGAAAGTCGGTGACGATCACCGGCGTCGGCGGACAGAAGCGTGGGCTTCAATACACGCTCTCCAGCGGCCAGTTCGGACCATTGCGGGAGGGCGCGGACGGCGCATATACGGCTGGCACGATCACCATCCGCTTCGCGCCGTGCGCCACGGGCACCATACGGCTGACTCAGGGCACGATCATCGAACACGGTATCCGGCTCGGTCTCGTCGAGAAGGACACGCGCTTCACGAGCGACGGAGTCACGTTACACGGCAAGCTGATCCTGCCCGTCGATGGTCGCGCGACATCGGCAGCTGTGTGGATCGAAGGCTCGAACAACGATCCCTCGACCGACGATGCCGTTTGGCAATATGAGCTCGCCCGCCGGGGGATCGCCGTCTTCGTCTATGACAAGCGCGGAACCGGCGCTTCCGCTGGCGCGCTTTCGTCCGACTTTCATGCCCGCGCTCGTGACACGGCGGCAGCGGTCCAGGCCGTGCGGCGGCTTGCACCGGGCATCCGGCAGGTCGGGGTGATCGGCGGCAGTCAGGGCGGCTGGGTCGCGCCGCTCACCGCGACTTTGGTCCGCCTCGATTTCGTTATTGCCGCCTATGCGATGGCGGAAGGGCCGATCGCGCAGGATCGCGAACTGGTCGAGCAGCAAGTCCGGCAGGCGGCGTTCGGCGAGACCTCGCTGGCGGCGGCGAGAGATTTGACCGCGATCACCGAACGGATCGTGCGTTCGAACATGCGAGACGGCTTTGCGGACCTCGAGGCTTTCAAGGCGAAACACGCCGAAGCGCCGTGGCTCAAGGCGATCCAGCCGCGCTCGTACACGGGATTGTTCCTGAAACTCTCTACTGCGGAAATCCAGTCCGCCGGGCCGGCGCTCGCGCAGGGCCTGACGTTCGACTATGAGCCGGAACCGGTCATCGCGGCGATCAAGCCGCGCCAGCTCTGGCTATTGGGCGGCAGAGATCGTCAGGCGCCGAACGCCGCCACGCAAGCGATTCTTCGCCGCATCCAGCTCCGGCGACCGGGCATCGCCGTCGTGGTGTTTCCCGAAGCCGACCACGGATTGATCGAACGCATCAAGACCGCCGACGGTATGATAACGACCTATGCCGCGCAGTCCTTCGACATAACCGCTGACTGGATCAAGAACCGTAAGCTTCCGACGGCGGGGAGATTCGCCGTTATGCCGGCACGATGATCCATCCCTTTCTCAGCCAAGCACCAGCCGCACGCCGAGCGCGGCGGCCAGCGCCAGCGGCATGGCCACCGCACCGATCTTGAGGAAGGCGAGGAAACCGATGTCTTCGCCCTCGCGCCGGATCGCCTGAAGCCACAGGATCGTGGCGAGCGATCCCGTCACCGACAGATTTGGGCCGAGATCCACGCCGATCAGCAGCGCATCCGTGACGATACGCGGTGGATGTGCCTGCGCCACCGCCGTACTGGCGACCAGCCCGGCCGGCAGGTTGTTCATGAGGTTCGAGACGAACGCCAGGATCGTGCCCGACGCCGCCGCAACCCCGCGCGGATCGCCTGCGGCACTGTGCAGCGCTTCCGCGACCAGCCCGATCACGCCGGTGCGATCGAGCGCCTCGACCAGCACGAACAGCCCGGCGACCAGCGGCAGGACGCCCCACGACACGCCGCGCACGAGGACCATCGGCGATCGGCGGGCGAGTGCCGACACGCCAAGCGCCGTGGCGATGCCGGCAAGCGCGGTCGGCAGGCCGAGTTGCCGGTCCAGCGCGGAGATCGTCACGAGCAGCGCCGCCGTCAGCAGGATGCCGATTGCGGCCACTTTCCCGCCGGTCGACAGCGCCGGCCGCGCCACGTCGCTCTCGCAATCGCCGGTTAGCCGTTTGCGCTCGATCAGCCGCAACACCACGAACGTCACCACGATCGACGCGAGCGAGGGCAGCGCGAACGATCGCAGCCATTGCCCGAGCGGCGGCATGTGCCCGCCGTAGAGGACGAGGTTGGCGGGGTTGGAGATCGGCAGCACGAAGCTCGCCGCGTTGGCGATCAGCGCGCAGGCGAACAGCAGCGGCAGCGGGTCCGCTTTCGCCTTCCGGGCAGCGGCAAACACGGCGGGAGTCAGCACCACTGCGGTCGCATCGTTCGACATGAACGTCGTGACGACGATGCCGGTCGCATAGACCAGAGCGAACAGCCGGGCGCGCGACCGCCCGGCATGGTTCACCGCCGTCGCCGCCACCCAGTCGAACACGCCATGCTCGCGTGCGGCTTCGCTGAGCAGCATCATGCCGATCAGGAACAGATAGACGTCGAGGCCCTTGGCGACCGCGGCACCAGCGGCGGCGAGCGGCATCAGCCCGAGTAGGATCAGCAGCAGTGCGCCGGCCAGCGCCCAGATCCATTCGGGCCAGCGCATCGGCCGGGCGATCACCCCGGCGGTGGAAAGCCCGGCGATCGCCCAGGTGGCGAATGTTGCCAGCATCAACGGTCGCAGCCCCTGGCGTCACGAACACTCATCGTTCGCCCTCTGCACGCGCGCCCGAGCAGGCGGGCCGCAGCGTACCCGCGAAGCCCAGCCACAGCGCGAGACTTGCGAACGCGAAGCTGCCGAGGATGAGGAAGGCGGCGTGATAGCCGAGAAGCTGCGCCAGCCATCCGCCGATCGCGGGCGACAAGCTCGCGCCGACACCCTGCACGGTCATCACCGCGCCCTGCCCGACGTTCACGCGCCCGGTGCCGTCGAGCAAGCACGCGACGAGACCGGGCACGGCGACGCTTTGCAAGCCCGCGCCGATCCCGTCGAGCGCCTGCACCGGCCACACGCCCCAATGTTCGATGAACGATCCCGCGAGGAACCCGCGTAAGGGGAGCGCCGCGAACGAGATCAGCAGCACCAGCCAATAGCCGCGCCCGGCCGCGACCTTCATCGCGATCAGGCTGGCGACGATCATCACCGCTTGCGCGACCACTACCGTCGTCGCCGTGAACATCGCCGCATTGCCCTTGCCCGCACCGACCACCGCCATGCCGTACAGCGGCAGCATCGCCCCGTTGCCGAGATGGAAGCAGGCCAAAGCGGCGGCGAGGATCAGCATCGGCTTGTTCCTGAGCAACGTCTTGAAGCCCTCGGCGTGGCCACCATCCGCATCGTCGCCATCCTGCTCCTTCTCCAGCCCGCGCGCCGCACGGTGGTCGATCGCACGCTCCGGGATCGACAGCACGGTGATGATCGCGAGCACACCGAAAGCGGCGGCGAGATAGAAGATCGCCGGCATCCCGTATTTCCAGCCGAGCCAGCCCGACAATCCCGCGCCGACCATGTTGCCGGCGTGGTTCCACGCCTGATTGCGGCCGTTCTGCGCGTTGAAACCCTTCTGCCGGACCACGCCGAGCGTCATGCCGGTAACCGCGGGGCCAATCGCGGCCCCGGCGATCGCCGTCGCGACCTGGCTCACCGTCACCACCGCCCAGGAATGCGACCACAGGATCAGGAACGACGCCAGCACCGTGCAGATGCCGGTTATGACGACGACCCAGCGCTTCTTCTCGGTATGGTCGATGAAGGCGCCCGCCGGAACCGTCATCACCATGCCCGCGACGCCGCCGATCGTCATGACCGTGCCGATCGGCCCGGTCGCCCATCCCCGCTGCTGGAGGAACACGCCGAGGAACGGACCGATCCCCGCCTGCATGTCCGCCATGAAGAAATTGAGCGCCTGGAGCGCGCCGGTCGCGCGCTTCCGATCCGCATCCACAGTGCCGGCGGCGGTTCTGGAAAAGGCTGTCGCCGTCATGATCTCACCCCCAAGCTGGTCAGCGCCCAACTCCGCGCATCGGCGATGTATCCGGCCCGGACTTTATCTGGATCAGTTTTTCGTGCCGCCAATGAGGTCTGCCGAGGCGGTGACGCCGGCCATCAATGCGAGATCCGCCAGCCCTGCTATTCAGGCGACAGCGCCGCGCAAACGGGTTAGATACCGCTAACGAAAGCAAAAATGGGAGAGGTTCGTATGGGGGCAAGGGTCAGCCGGAGCGTCGCATTGATAGCGCTCGCATTGCCAGCATCAGCAATCGCACAAACGCCGGCGCGTCCGCCGCTCGCCAGCGTATCGCACATCGCGGTCTATGCGAGCGACACCGCGAAGAGCGAGCGGTTCTACGTCCATGATCTCGGTGCGGTGAAATTGCCCGATCCCGAAGATCCGGCGGGGACGCGCTATCATTTCGCGCCGACCCAGTTCGTCGAGGTGCTGCCGCTGCCGGCGGGATATCGCTCGATCAACCGGCTCGCGCACATCGCGTTCAACACGCCCGATGCGGAGGGCATGCGCAAATATCTCGCGGCAAAGGGCGTCAAGGTTCCCGCACGCCTCACCACCG
>Ga0247742_10001971_pt1 | contig 13739 bp, 13 predicted proteins | sample UWRJL208509C2_FD_180944 | JGI IMG/M metagenome (GOLD analysis project Ga0247742, IMG submission 180944) | Plant litter microbial communities from Arlington Agricultural Research Station in Wisconsin, United States - UWRJ-L208-509C-2 | ecosystem: Environmental > Terrestrial > Plant litter >...
AAAATTAAAGGTCACTCAAAATTTTGAGTGACCTTTAATTTTAATCTTTCAGCGAACTTCTTAAAATTGCGGGATGAAGAATATTCACATCACCTGGAACATAAAGTTCCGCTGTTCTACCTGTATCGAATTTCGACTCCCCTTTTTCTCCCAGAGGTTTTACGAAATTACCTGTTGAAAGAACCTTTCTGCGGAAATTCGCAGCATGGAGTTCTTCACCCCAAACAGCTTCATATACTTTTCGGAGGTCAGATAACGTGAAAGGGGATTCCAAAAATCGAGTTGCTAGGGGAGTGTACTCAAGCTTGGATGCCGCTCTCTCCAACGCATCATGGATGATAGTTGCGTGATCAAAAGCCAAGCTGATACCTTCATCTGAAGAAAATAAATCTTCAACTGCAAAGAAATGAGCTTCGCTAGCATCATCTCCACCCTGTGGAGTTGGCAGGTTAGGGATGAAAGCAAGATAAGCAGTAGAAATAACTCGCATACGCGGGTCACGATTTGGATTTGAGTACGTCTTAAGTTGCTCAACAAATACTTCGTCTATAGAAATGTTCGTTTCCTCTACTAGCTCTCTGATGGCTGCCTCATCCGCTGATTCATCAGCCTCAACGAATCCACCAGGTAGCGCCCAAAAGTCTTTAAACGGGTGTCCAGCGCGCTTTACGAGCAGGATAGAGAGTCTCCCATTGCGAATGGTTAAAACCACCATATCGACGGTAAAAGAAATCGGAGCATATTCTTTTGGATTGTAGTTTTCTAAAAATGCAGCTTCCTCAGCATTAAGAGGGGGGTGTTCAGACAATTTTTGCTCCTTTGATTTTTAGTAGATCAATTGCATTAGCAATTGAGGTCCCTTCTACCCCCGCCGTTAGGTCAGATAGAAGAGTAACATTAAATCCTGCTTCGATGGCATCAACGGCAGTGGACTTAACACAATAATCTGTTGCAATACCACAAATATCAATCTCCTTGATATTAGCTGCCTGCAAAACTTCTGTGATGGTCTGTCCCTGATCGGTTGCACCTTCGAAGCCTGAATAAGCGGCTTTAAACTGCCCTTTTCGAACAGTGACGACATTATCAAGCATTGCGAGCTTATGAAAAAGAGGCTCTTTAATCTCTGCCCCTTGAGTTTCGGCTTCACAATGGATAGGCCAGGTATCAATGAAATCAGGAGATTGCGACCAATGACTCCCTGGGTTAATATGCCAATCCTGAGTTGCTATGATCAAGTCATATGAAGTTTTCTCTAGGAGAGAAAGAATTTCATGGGCTACTCTGGTTCCACCGCTGACTGCAAGGCTTCCGCCCTCGCAAAAGTCATTTTGAACATCGACTATGATTAATGCTTTAGTCATTTTCTTCCTTATTTCTCATTATGAGTATTATCATATCATATATCGGGGAAAAAGAGTAGTTTTGATTTAAAGTTTTTGTTAAAGTATTTGACAATTGTGTACCTTACCGATATAGTATGTAATACTAATATAACTAAACATGGGAATGATCGGTTTCGACTGACAATTAAAGTTTGTAGAAGCATGCAGAGACAGATTACATAATCTCTTAAAAACAGTGTGATAAAAAATAGACGCAAACAAGTCTGACCTCGCTCTAGCTGCGTAAGCAGTGAGCGGAGAATATATGGAGTAGTTTCACCTTCATAAAAATTCTCTCATATAGTGAAACTTATTGTTATCTTTCGTTTTCAGGAGGTAACATGAAAATCAATGGAAACAAAGATGTGTTCTGATGAGATACGCAAAGCAGAACATCTAAACGTGAATGTATCTAAGCATGTAGAAGGATAAGTTATAGTTTGTTAGGACCGGGGTTCAATTCCCCGCATTTCCACTCTGGAGGGACATCATTATCATAATGATGTCCCTCCATTATTTACTGAGTGTTCCCTGATAATAAAATTTCTGCTTCGTTTTAAACCGATACTAATAGTAGAAGAACCTTTTGTGGGAAATAATAGTTTTACTTTTCGCATCATACAAACCCATCTCCCAGAAAAAGGATACAACTTAATGTCCACTCTCTTGTTGCCACCATCACCAGTGCGTAAAACTTCACCCATGACTAGCTCTTATGCTGCGCTATCTAAGCAAGTCAAAGATGAAGGATTGCTGGGGCGCAAGCTCGGATTTTATATTATCAAATTTGTTATCACAATAATCGCTTTGATGGCGACTATTGGCTCTACCTTCCTTATCGGAAATAGCTGGTATCAACTAATCCCTGCGGCAATTTTAGGGGTAATTTTCACGCAGATAGCATTCATGGCACATGAAGCATCCCATCGCCAGATATTTACTTCTGGAAAATTAAATGATAGAGCAGGTCTTGTACTTGCCAATTTCTTTGTTGGCTTGAGCTATGGTTGGTGGATGAACAAACACAGTAAACATCATGCAAACCCAAATCTTGAGGGTAAAGACCCTGACATCGCTATCCGAGCTTTAGCTTTTACGCCAGACCAAGCTAAAGGAAAGAAGGGAATTTCTGCTTTTGTTACAAAAAGACAAGGGTATCTCTTCTTTCCTCTATTAACCCTTACTGGGTTAGACCTAATGGTAAGTTCAATTGGGACAATTTTCGGAAAAGGTCAATTGAAGAACAGACTAATGGAAAATGTTCTGTTCATAGGAAGATTCACTATCTACTTAACTTTACTCTTTTTCTTCCTCAACCCTTTTATAGCCTTAGCTTTCCTCGGTGTGCAACTTGCTATATTTGGGGTATATATGGGAGGTTCATTCGCCCCAAATCATAAAGGTATGCCAGTTCTGCCTTCTGGAACAAAATTAGACTTTCTGCGTAAGCAAGTGTTGACCTCCCGAAATATCTATGGGGGAAAGTTCATGGATAACCTTATGGGTGGCTTAAACTATCAAATTGAACATCACCTATTCCCAAGCATGGCAAGACCACATCTCAAAAGGACGCAAGAAATAGTCAAAGAGTACTGTGCCAAAGAAAATATCCCCTATCTTGAAACCAGTTTACCTAAGTCTTACAAGATTATAGTTGCTTATTTAAATGATGTAGGATTAGCAGCCCGTGACCCATTTGAATGTCCCATGATTTCACAAATGCGCCGACGCGATTAATTTTTCTCGCAGTTAGATATACTTTATGAGCAAAGGCATCCCCCAACCAGACGGCACTAACTGTTACTCAGGACCAACATGCAGAAAGCACGGAGCTTACAATGCATCCGTGTTGAATAAGCATGAGAATCTCGACCCAAATACAATCTTTACGGGTCGTCACGTTGCTGCTTCTAAACAGCGAGATATTTTAAAAAAATCTAAAGAGTTAATTCATTCCCTTCCTCTCAAAGACATGGAAGCAAGCCTTCTAACCCATGCAATTTTAGATAAAGTGATGGAACTTAAAAATGTAGATTATGAAAAAGTTGCTGCCAGCATTGAGCTAGCTGCTTATCTACATCGAACTGACACTAGGGCAAATCGTAAGGACCTACCTCGCACTCCTTACATCGAACATCCTCTCCGTAATACCTTGCGTGCCATGCGTTATGGTTGTACTGATGAGGCGACTATCATAACCGGCGTACTCCATGACACTGTAGAAGATCACTCTTTTGACATAGCAAGAGAATTCGCGGGAGTTGAAACAGACGATCCATATGAAGCTCGCGCTATAGCTTTAACCTATATCTCTGATGCTTATGGAGAAGAAGTAGGCTTCCTAGTCAAAGAAATGAGTAACCCAATCACCCCAGATGGCATGAGCAAGCAGGAAAAGCGAGAGAGCTATTGGGAACATATGGCAGAGGCGATTAGGCATCCTAAAGTAGCCCTCGGTAAATATTGTGATCTGGGAGATAACGCTTTCAGTTTACATCACACTGATGCAGTCACCTATAAATCAAGAGTCTACAACATGGCTCTGAAATATTCAGTTGCCCTGGAAATTATGAGCAAAAGGCTCCAAGAAGATGCATCCAAGAGGCGTATCCCTGTTTCTGATGAGGGATACGCCAAAATGCTTCCAGATTTGCAGGCAGCACAGGCTAGAATAAAAACTATTTTAGCTACTCCTCAGTAATCTGCAGTTAATCTCGTTATATATTATATATACAAACCCATTTATTTAAGGAATAAAAATGTCTTCAAACCAATGTCGGGCTAAAAATCCTGCTACCTGTTGGAAGCATGGTAACCCAACTGATAGGTCACTGACAAGTTTATTTGATCCTTATAAAGCTCGCACTGAAATTGCCTATACCACTAGGGTCCAAAATGAGAGCTTTGTATCACAAGATGCTGATGCCTACCTTGAAGCACGCGGTGAATTGGAACTAGCTGAATTGAATTATGATTCTTCTGTGTATGGCCTAAGTGACCTCAACAAGAAGATAAGAAAGTCCAACTCTTTTCAAGAAAAAACTGATTTAAAACTTCGTTTAGCTAAAGCCAAATTGCATAGAGCTTCCCTGCTAGAGAAGGACTCTGTTCATGCTTTTGGTCTCCGAACTTGTGCTGAACTTAAGGCTAAAGCTGTCAAAACTTATGAGAATATTAATGACGCGCTTAAAGATTCTGATTATTTAAATTCCTTAGGTCCAGGGGTACCAATTCTAGTCGAAACTGAAGATGGATATTTCATACGCAAAACGGGAGGAGCTCCTCTTAATGAGCGTCGTAAAATTTCTAACCGACTCTTGGGATATAGTAAATTTATTCCAGCCCAGTACGAGGGCGATAAATTCCTAGTATTCGCAGATTCAGAATTAGCTCAGAATACATCAAGTTATAAATCCCTAAGCGTGCTTAAGGAAGAGGATGCTCAATTCCCAGCGGATTTTGTACCAGTTAACGCTGGGTCAAAACTTTCGGATGCGCCTCATAAACCAGGTCGTTACGCAGTTGTAGGGGATGATTACTACTATCAATTCGAAGGCGAAGTAGAGACTGGCTTTGGCGAAACTGTAATCAAATATGCTGACACTATGATTGATACTGGTAAATTTTTACCAAACAATTCTAAGACTTGGTACTCTCTACCTGGTTCTACCGTTTAGTAGTTAATAAGAAGTTTCTTTAATTCCTTGAAATACTTATAGGAATTATTCTTGGATAACTTGTGTTACCGATATGTATAGTGTATAGTATAACTATGGCATGGTGGCAGAGTCTGGCTGAACGCGCTTGCTTCGAAAGCTTGTAGGGGTCTTCCCCTCGGAGGTTCGAATCCTTCCCATGCCGCAATTGATAAAATGCACTACCAAACCGAAACACACAGAAAGAGTTAATAATTATGCAAAGTACACTTGTGCTTAACGCTAGTTACGAACCTCTTAGCATAATTCCAGCTACGAGGGCCGTTAGCCTTATCATTGCTGAGCGAGCAATCGCCCTTGACAATTCTGAAGTTGTGTTCAATTCTGCTACCCAGTCTATTAACGTACCTTACGTTATTCGACTGAACAAGTATGTCAAAAAGAGTGGAGTTTCGAAGCAAGCGAAATTCTCTCGACGCGGAGTTATGGTTCGTGATGGATTCAATTGTGTTTACTGTGGTAAGTATGCAGATACAATTGATCACGTTGTTCCACGAATGGACGGCGGACTGTCAACATATGAAAACTGTGTTGCCGCATGTACTTCTTGTAACCGTAAGAAGGGTCACAAGACTCTCCACGAGATGAACTGGTCTCTGAGCTTTAAGCCCAAAGCCCCATCCTTGTATGCAACTATGCTAGGACGAGTTCGACATGATGAGGTTCAATTTAAGGCTTGGGAGCAATATATTTTGATGTTCCAGCCTGACCTAGCAGGACGTTTCGCTCCTATCGAAAAATAATGCTAGAGTTTAAAAGGCTCTTACAGTTCTGCTACAAAGAACTGTAAGAGCCTTTTGGTTTCTTGGAATAAAAACCTTCTGGAATGTCTTTATATGATAAGTTAGAACAAAAGCGAACTAGAAAGAAATTACGTTGACCCTTACTGAACCAAATTCAATCGAAATTGATATCCTCATTGAGAGCGAGCCGACCCTTTGCTATGATACTGTCATCATTGGCGGCGGCGTGGCTGGGCTTTCCGCTGCCATCTATTCCGCTCGCGATGGATTCAAGACTCTTGTCCTTGAGGGGGAATTAGTATCCTCTGTGGACATGCCGGGAGGGGCATTACTACTTACTGAAAACATCGAAAACTTTCCTGGTTTTGTTCAGGGAGAAGGCGCTGAACTAATCGGCATCATCCGAGAACAAGCAGAAATGTTCGGCGCTGAAATTGTCACTGAGAGGGTAACCGAAATTGATTTCAGTATAACTCCAACTACTTTACATGTTATCAAAACAGGAAATCGAGAGTATCGTACTAAAAGTATAATTTTAGCGACAGGAGCAGTATCTCGCCAGCTTGATGTCCCAGGAGAGGGAGAATACTATGGCCGCGGGGTTTCAACATGTGCTACTTGTGATGGGTTCTTTTTCAAAAATAAAACTGTTGCTGTAGTAGGTGGAGGGGATACGGCGGTAGAAGATGCCCTATTCTTGACTCGCTATGCAGAAAAAGTATATCTGCTACCTCGCCGTTCTGAACTGCGAGCCTCAGGTCCTGAGGCTCGCGCTATCTTAGAGCATCCTAAAGTTGAAATTTTATGGGAAACTCAAGTAGAAGAAATTGTCGGAGAAGGCAACAATGTCGCTGGAATAATCTACACCCAAAATGGTATTCTTAAAGAAATGCCGCTAGATGGGATTTTTGTTGCGATTGGTCGTGATCCAGCAACTGGGTATCTTAGGGATAGCAAAGTTGCCCTGGATACGGATGGATACATTTCCACCCAAGATAACAGTACAAAAGTATTAGGTGACCTCCCTGGAGTATTCGCAGCAGGAGACTGTGTAGATAAGGTCTTTAAACAAGCCATTACTAGTGCTGGTAAAGCTGTAGAAGCGGCTTTAGAAGCCCGCCACTACCTACTATCTCCCCTTCCTGAGAATCTTAGAAGAGTTCCCAAGTTCTAACTATTAGATGCTAATAGGCATTTGAATTGCTAACTTTAGCATTCTATGCTATTATGTAACTAAGCTTAATATATAAGAAATATCAATGCAACAAGAAAGGAAGGGTATTGATTATGGCTCAAAACCGAACCGTTAAACAGCATAAGTATCCCGATGAAATCGAAGTAGATGGCGGGAAAGTAGTACGTCTTAGCCAACTCAGCGACAATGCTGTTATTCGCGTGCATAAACACCCTATTCGGGTTGGGGACATTCCTTTAACGGCTGCTCAACTGACCTGTGGTCACGTCATTAGAGGAATTGCACTCAAAGAGCAAGATGTTGTTTTCTGCGAGGATCATGCTCAGAACTCTTTCGTTGCAATGATCCTGTCATAGGAGACTATCCGATAAATAACAGTGAGTAAAAACTGCACATAGAGCATATTGTTTATGCTCTATGTGCAGTTTTTATGCTAAGATAAATTTAAACCAGAAATTCGAAAAGAAATACATGCCTGTTAATCCATTAGCTCAAGACGCCCTTGCTGAACAAGCTATCCTTGCTAGTATCTTCAACGATCCAGCCTCTCTTGAAGCTGTTGCAGACCTTTTAGATTCTTCTGATTTCTATGAGCCGAAGAATGAAATTCTTTATGCAACCATAGTAAAACTTCAGCAAACTGGTAAAGCCTTCGATCCTGTCAGTTTGGCTTCATATCTAAAAAATGAAGGCACTCTAAATGAAGCAGGTGGAATCCAGTACCTAAGTGAGATTGTTAATCCTCAAAACATTGTGGCTTATGGTTCTGACCCTATTGGGCATGCAGCTACAGTTAAGGCAAACGCTCGTCGCCGCAGGCTAAGTATTGCCGCAGAACGCATTTTAGAAGCTGCTACGCTGGGTTCAGGACTGACAGCAGAAGATGCTACTGTTGTTGCAGAAACTGAAATTTTTGAAATTACCAATTCAGAATCCGCAAACTTAGAGATTCTCTCCATAGCGAATCTATACCCCGATGCTATTGAAAACATTAAAGCGGCAAAGGATCGTCCAGAAGGTGTCATGGCGGGAATACCAACAGGTTTCCCTGATTTGGATAAGAAAACAAATGGATTTAAGCCAGGTCAACTTGTCCTGCTCGCAGCAAGACCTGGAGTTGGAAAGTCAACACTAGCTGTTGACTTTTGCCGAAGCGCAGCCTTCTTAGCTGGCAGAACCGTACTTTTCTTTTCCTTAGAGATGAGTTCCGAAGAGCTAACTGAAAGAATCATTTCTTCGGAAGCGAGAGTTGAACTTCAGAATCTGCGAGCGGGAAATGTCACTCAAGAAGAGTGGATGAATATCCATGAAATTGAAGAGAAGCTTAATCATGGAACCTTTTTAGTTGACGCTACCCCTAATGTAAACCTATCCCGTGTTCGATCAATGGCATTACGCCAGAAGATGAAAACTGAAGGGCTGGACATGATCGTAATCGACTATCTCCAGCTAATGGAAGTGGGCGCTGGGACAAGTAAAAATGCTTCCCGACAAGAACAGGTATCTGCGCTGTCGCGTGGTCTTAAACTTCTGGCTAAAGAAATGCAAGTTCCAATTGTCGTACTTTCACAGTTGAACCGTAATTCTGAGTCTAGAACAGATCAGGTTCCGAAAGTTTCCGACCTTCGTGAATCTGGCTCCTTGGAGCAGGATGCTGACCTTGTTCTTCTTATCCACCGCCCTGAAGTGGGAGATGAAAACAACAGACCAGGTGAAGTTGATTTGATCATCGGTAAACAACGTTCAGGTCCAACAGGTAAAATACCTTTAACCTCTATGCTTGCTTATTCAAAATTTGTTCCCGGCCAAGGAATGATTGAGAGAGAAGCTGAAATGCTTCCCGAAGATGGAGCTTACACCGCAACAGATGATGAGACTCCATGGTAGCCCTAACCGATATCTTTGATTGGAAAGGCTTCTCCCTAAGATGAATACAAATATCTATCCAATTCTAGGCGCAATTGGAGTTTTGCTAGTAGCTTTAATTTTGTTAGGTCTAATAGTTTTTTGGATTTCTAATCACAGATCAAAAAAGAAATCTCAACAGTCTATGCCCTCTTTTGGAACAGATCGTTCTACCTTTGCTAAAGATATTCAAGCTCGTTACAAAAATGAAAAGCCAAATTACCGTAATGAAAGCGATTTAAATTAAACCGTGGAAGAACCAATCAGCGACCAGCCCAAGCCTATCGGTATTTGGGATGCCAACTTAAGAAATAGCTCTAGCCAAAAAAATGCTAAGAGTTCAAATTCAACTATACGCTTGGCACCTAAGAAAAACTGGGGCATTCGTCACATCATATATTCTTTTGTTGGATTCATTGGAATTCAGATATTAGTTGCGGTAGGGCTTATCTTTGTATTAGTAGCTTCTACTCCTAACCCTCAAACACTTCTTGATTCGACTAAATTGAGTGAAGGATTAGCTACTTTATTAACTAATCCTGTAGTTCTTTTGGTAAGCCAGTTCTCGCTTTACTTAACCTGGCTAGCTTTTATAGCTTTCGTATCCAGATTCCGTGGCCTACGGTCTTTTGCTAAAGACTTTTGGCTTAAATTCCGTTGGTATGATGCTCCTTTGGGACTCCTGATTGCTAGCGCATTGTTCTTAGTTATTAATGTATTAATTCCATGGTACGTTGATAAATTTACGAACTGGAATCTTGCGGGCGCTGATAACGCTTCGCAGTTAACCGGGGAAACTGGTCCATGGTTCTTCATCATCAGTCTTGGGGTTGTAGGAATCGCTGGTCCATTCTTTGAAGAGCTTTATTTCCGTGGTTTTATTATGCAAGGGATCATAAAACATTTCAGGAAAGGATTGGGAACGACCCCAACTTCACGCTTAGGGCTAAATGTCTATAAAAACCATTTTGCTATCTACAATGCTTATCTGAAAACAAAGCACTGGGCTTACAAGTACAAGTATGTGATCGCTGTTGTAGTCTCATCTGTTCTATTTGGACTCATGCACTTCCAGGGGGTAGAAACCTTCGGGCAAATTTGGGTTGTTTTCGCCACAGGCTCAATTGGACTTGTGTTAGCTTTGATAGCCTTAAGGACTCGCCGTCTTGGGTTAGGTATTTTTATCCATATTTTCTTCAACAGTTTAGGTGTTCTAGTACCTCTTATTTTGAGCTAATTTAAGGTTTTTAGAGTATCTATGCTATACTTTAAGTAACTTACAAGGAAAGTATATATTAATTCAGATGTCAAATGAATATGGTCTTGTTGCCGCTCATAGTTCTTCACGAAACGTTAACTTTATCGCTTTACATAAAGAAGACCCTATGCCAATTGTCGGTAGATTAGTTTACTTCGATTTGAAAGTAGGAGAAGAAACTTATCGATCTATTGGGACTGTTTCTAACATAACCACAGAGAATTCCCAGTTCAACCCGCAATATGAAGGTATGATTGCTACTATGCCTGATGCCAAGCGGATGACAAAGGACTTGCGTAAGTCGGATGTATCAATCCAAGCAGTATTTAAAGAATCAGCAGGAGTCTGGACACAACATGGTTCTGCCTTGCCAACTTCTCCGTCTACCAACGCCGTTGTTCATCTGCTAGATGAGAACACTGTTAATGAGATGCTCACCCAGCAAGACTTTCCTGCTGTCGGATTCTTCAGGGGTCTATCTACAACTTCTTTGCCTTTAAACATCCCGAATTTTGATTCTTCTAGGGGTGCTGCTCATTCTGCAGTGCTAGGAAAGTCGGGTTCTGGAAAAACTCAACTCTACGGTTTAATGCTTGGAGGTTACATGCAACATGAAAACCATGCAGTCCTAGTAATCGATCCGCAGGGTCAATGGGCAAACGAAAATGGGATGATCTTCTCTCCCCAGAACTTTGCTAAGGGACTTGGGCGCGAGGTAACAGTACTACGTGTAGCAGAAGACATTAAACTCCCGATGGATATCGATGTTCTAGCCAAAATGATTACTAAAGTAAATCTTTGGGGACGATTCCGCCGCATGGGAACAGAGCAGAAAGAAAGTTTCTCAAGGGAAGTAGCTGAGCGCATAGCTTCTACCCATGATTTAGACAAAGAACCCCGAGCGCTCCTCACTGAAGTTTTTTCTAAAATTGCTAACTCTCAGAATACTCTATCCCGTATTTACGTTAAGGGCGACAGGCAAGATGGCTTCCGAGATGAACTCCTGCAACTAGCTGGGGAACCCGTGATAAATGATGAAGGCGAAGAACAAATCTTCACTGATGAAGATTTAGAGGATATCGAACAGAACTGGAATAACATTCTTTTCGCTTTTAAGCCCCTCCATAGCCTATTTGCATCCAAGAACCTGTCAGGCAATAAACGGCGCGCTCTAGGGGGCAGGAATGGCTTCCTGACAGAAGTTTTCCAGGTGCGGGAAGCTGGAACTGGTAAGCCAGCCCCTTATGTTGTTCTTGACATGTCTCCAAATGTAGAACTGCATGCTAAAGCTGGTCTAGATCGTTCTAACTCTGATCTTGCCATGCAAAAATTATTGGATGACCAAGATGTTAAGGCGCTTATCCTTATGATGGTCTTAGAGGAGATGAAAAAGGCTTCCGAAACTGCATTCGCCGCAGGCGGGGGAAACCTAAATACGCAAATTGTATTCGATGAAGCATGGCGCTATGCCCCTGAAGGCAGGGCTACGCCTGAGATTGAAGCTCTAGCCAACCTACTTGAAGGCTTTGCTCTTGATACCCGCAAATTTGGAATTGGCTGGACTTATATTCTTCAGTCTCCTAGCGATTTAAAGATGGGCATCTGGAGGCAGTTAACTTACGTGTACGCTGGCTATGGATTAGTTGGAGAAGATGTTAAGCGGCTAGAAGGTTTAACGGATGACCCAAAGCAAATTGACCTTTATCGCCAGTTTATTTCTCCTGCCTCAACTGGGGATTACCCATTTATGATAATGGGACCAATTTCACCTTTGATCTTTACTTCATCTCCAACTTTCTTGAATGCCTTCAAAGGAATCGATGAATTCCTTGAACACAACAAACTTTGGATTGATAAGATTCTCAAAGCTCGTTCTCTGCCTATGATTACTAAAGACTTCTTAAGTAAAAGCATTGAAAAACCCAAAGTCAAAGCCTCCAAAAGTGACTCAGGACAGGTAGCCGAGACTCCTGCCTATCGCGTTGGAAAAAACTACCCCATCTCGGAGCCTCAAACAATCGTGAAGAAGATTATTGCGACCCCAGCAGCAACCATTTTTACCGATACTGATATTGAAGATACCCCCTTCTAAGACGTGAACCGTAAAAAATAGTTAGGTTAAATAATGATGATGTTAAGAATAATAGTATGAGTGAAGCAAAAGAAATCTTAAACCGGGTGCTATTTGAGTCCACAGCGGATATAGAAGCTGAAATTTCTACTGTTGTCCCTTCAGCCAAGACAAGCGTGCACGCTTTGGGATCAGTTTTGAACTATATCCTTACTGATGCTTTCGATTTAAATGCTGAGGAAACTATGTGGGTTGGATACCACCTAGGAAATATTTTATCTCCTCTCAACAATATTATCCCAACAGCTCTTATGGGCGCAGTAAAGCAAGAAATGATGACTGGTGAGTATAGTAACCGCCTATTTAAGCGAGATAATACTAATGGACAGACTTTATCTCAAGTCTCTGGAGTCAAGTATGCTCCTATCGAAGACTGGGTGGAATCTTTAAGCGAAGTAGCCTTATCAGGCTATCCTACTCTTCGTCCTATGATCAAGTCCAGCATTATAGGTTCTTTCCACGGGCTTCTAACAGAACTCGGAATTAGTTCAAACGCTCGCAAATCAAGAGGTTCCCTTTACCTGCCAAATGCAGTAAGACATCTTCTTGGATCGCGCCGCTAGAACTAGTTACATGAAGAAAGGCTAACACTAGTTTAGGTGTTAGCCTTTCTTCATGTAAGGAAGTTAACTTCGGTATCCTCGAAGTAGTCCAGTTAACTCATGCTGTGTGGTTGCGCTAGCGATCAAATACTCTTTAACAAGATTAGCTCCGTTGGATACATCCTTAGCTCTTAAATCAGCATTATACTGACTCCATGGCTCAAGCATGCTTTCTTGCAGAATATCCTGATCGATATATGAAATAAGCTCCTGCGCCCTCTCTAGGACTGTCATTCCATATTCTCGAAAGTGAACAAATTGAATATTAATCGCTGGGGCATAGTCATCCCAAGCGGATGGTTTGAAATAAGTTGAGTACAAAACCTTCTCTTCAGTTCTATCATCATCTAATCTTCTAAGGAATCCAGCTTGCTCAGAAATAAACTCAGTTAGTAGTTTTGCGTTAATAGAATTCTTGCGATAGTCCGTCTTGTAAAACCTCTCTAAACTATTGATCAAGTTTGGATTTGAAGCTAAAGCTCGCGGTTGAAGGACTTCTCCAGAGTGAAGAAGGCGACTGGCTAAAATTCGATCTGAAATCTGTTTGGCTAATTCACTATCTTTACCCAAAAGCTCTTTACTGAAAACAAAAGATGAATCAGATTTTGCTATTGCCACATAATCTTTTTTATCATGACGGCTTGGTTGTAAAATAGATTTTATCGCCTCTTTAAGCAGACCATCCTCGTCAAAGTTATTTAAGCTTAAAACTAGATCAGAAGAACTTTGACTGCTACCAATTAAAGTAAAAAGAACTTGAGATACGTTACCTAGATAAGCTCCATCAATAATTTTAACATCAGC
>Ga0247742_10001972_pt1 | contig 13730 bp, 20 predicted proteins | sample UWRJL208509C2_FD_180944 | JGI IMG/M metagenome (GOLD analysis project Ga0247742, IMG submission 180944) | Plant litter microbial communities from Arlington Agricultural Research Station in Wisconsin, United States - UWRJ-L208-509C-2 | ecosystem: Environmental > Terrestrial > Plant litter >...
TACCATAGTCGCTTTCCTCCTCTTGTCCCGTATCTTCAGACTTCCCCGTTCTTCAGTCAGTACGTTATAAATAATTTTCTGTGTGCATTCATAGAACTGATCATAAGGTTCACATTCAGCGCAGAGAAAATTAGTCCACGATCTTGACCAAATCTGTTGAAACCCTCCCAAAGGGCATGGAATCAGGAAGATCGGGAGCGAACTCTTTGGGCGCTTCTGCTTTCTGGCTGACGACAGCTGCCTCCTTACCCTCCACAACCCTTCCAGCCCTCATCTCCGCTCTCATCTTGGCCATAATAGTCTTGCGGATCATCTCTTGTATTTCCTCCTTCGGTACCACCGGTGTGGCTGCGACGTTGCCCTTGAAGCGGCTGGTGATCCTGTATCCCAGCTTTGCACCCATCAGTTTCTTATCACAAATGGCTGCAATGTAATGCACACCTGCTTCTCCAGAAGACCAATGAAGTATGCAATAGTCGCCAACACCATCACCGCCTTGATCACAAATACGAGAAACGCCTTGAGGAATTCTAACTTTCCAGATTTGCGTGTAGTCGAACCCTCTTCCTTCGGCGTCCACTTCCAGATTGCGATGGATGCGTCTTGCGACAGGCTACAAGATGCTGTAGCACTCGTAATGGTCACACTTCCATCGACATTGTCGTGAACCTGGTCTATGAGCTTGATAGCCCCTTCACAAATTCAGCCACGTACTGCAATTGTCTCTACACCCCCGTCTTTGGCATGTCTCAGTGTCGTAGCAATTTTGCCGCTTCGCCTATCAAAGATATAGACCTTTCTGTGGTCACTACTGCCAACGACTGCTTGTCCTTCGGACACAAACGCGACTCCTTTTGGATATGTTCGCTTAGGCACTCCAGTTGATAGCGTACAGATGAAGAGACCACTGTCGATCTTGTAAACGTCAAATCCGGTGGAGGCGTTGTCGACCACACAGATTCGCCGTTCCAAACTCACGGCAGCGTTGCCTCTACTCCATTCCTGTCAGCTTCATCGTCCTCATATGTTCAACATCCTTACATTATGGAACCCAGCTGGTGTGTCAAGATGTTCTTAGCATCTACACTGCTATATTTATACCTGAAGCCATGTTAGCGTACTGGAGAAAGGCAAATACATATGGGTGGCCTACATTCCACCATCATAGAGCCCAAACACGTAAAGATCGCGGTCTTTGTTGTTGTCGAAGGCTAGCGTCTTCGGGATGATGTTTTTGTCTTCATAGAACTTGGAATGGATCGAGAGGAGGGTGCGACTAGTGGGGTCAAATGCCCAAACTTGGACACATTTATCCCTGGTGGACGTCGCGATCCGTGTCGTTGAGCCCCAAGTTGTATCGGCTGTCAGCGTGAGTATTTCTCCTCCTTGGCCTATTCGACATTGATGGACGACTTCGAACTTATTCTGGAGAACGTCGCATTAGCAAAACACCGGAATATTACAATCACTTACTCCCGTTGCACTGTGTTGCAAGATGACAAGGAATCCAAGTGAATTCCCGTAGCACAATGAGTCGTGCACCTCGTTCTGGCGGGTGATCCAGAAGACGCAGGAGACTTGACCGCGCTCGCCAATATTCATTTGAGGTACCTCTAACTCCTTCGACTCTTTGAGATCCCAGATTTTCAACCCATCGCAACCTGGAATTATCGAATACAGGACAAAGACATACGGAAGGCCAAATCGTACTTACCGCCACTCGCAAGGAAGTTACCTCTGGGTGAGATGGCCATACAGTTGATGGGTCCTATGTGGCCTGATAACCATGTCTTTGGCTGCTGGTTGCTACCGTAGACGTTTCTGATAAAGGAAAACATTGGGTGATGAAGGAGGGTGGTGGTGATGGTTAAGAGAGGCCAGTGGGCGACGAGTTCAAAGGCACACATTACCTTTGTCGGCAGATGGTCACGTGCGGGGTGTCTGCATTTTAATTGCGTTTAGCCCCCATCTCCCTCTATCCACAACCACAATGTCCTCTAACGCTCGTGCATCTGGCGGCTCTTTCAGCACTGATATTCCCCCCTTCTTCCAGACCATGCCCACTCTCCCAACATTGCCAATCCTCCTGGCCCACACCGAACTCGCCAAGGCACCGACACCAAGCACGCTCATTGGACAACAAGAGATTGGGCCCGTTCACCAGAAGAGTGGTCGCAGTGTGCACTTTGCTCCTTATTCAAAACCTTCGTCAAAGCAATCTACGCGACAGAATACTCCCCAACGCCATAGCTCTCCACAAGTTGGCGGGCGATCTCAGCGGCCAGTGGCACGAGAGGAAACGCCAGACTCAGAGTCCGACTTGACCTCAGTCCCTGAGTCTGACGAATCCGAGCTGGACGAAGAATTTGACGGTTTGATCCCAAAGCCTGATGGTGAAGCAGGCCGCCCAGGAAGGGGAGGTTATAACTTGGAAGTGGCGATGGAATGGAAGGGGAAGGATTATAAACAATTCAAGGTGAGTCTGTTCGGCCTCCAGTGTTTGCTCAAAAGCTGTAACCTCTTTATGTAGAAATTTGTCAAAACGTCTGCGGGGTTGCACCTTGACGAGACGAAATGTTTGTCGTCTCAATCGCTTGCTGATTTGAATACAGTTCGCAAAATGGTATGTACGCTCAATTGATTGCTTTGCCTTGTAAATTGACTTATGGCCGAAGGCCATGCAGAAATTTCCTGCCCTTGGCAATTACGCAGAATGCTGGCCGTTGACGGATGCCATTCGACTTCACCTGAAGTACACTGCTGGATGCTCTAAGGTTCTCGATGAGAAGGAAGCTGCTGCCACTAGTACTGCAAAGTCATCGAAGGGGCGGCGCCCACGCAGGGGGTAAACAAGCTTTACTTGTAGATTCATTTCGATCCAAAAATCATGTAATTTCACTTCTGTATGCTTATGAACTTCTCCGAAAACTTTTTGGATCAGTCTGGCAGCTGGTTTTGAATTAGACGCTGAAACTTCCGAGTTGAATTGTAATATAACCAACCGTACATGATACATAAGGAAGAATTTCTAGGTTGTAGAACGAAACAAGTACAAAAATAAATGCAAGGGATTTAACACATAATGAGGTGTAGAACGAAAAGTTGAGAGAGGCTCCAAGTCCATAGGGCGAGATCTAGGGGTCCAGCGTGGCGGTGGTCTTTCATGATGTGCTCAGTCGTCCTCGGAATCCGGCTCAACACTGGAGGCGTCGTCTTCGGCGTCAACACTGTCCATATCTGCATCTTCGGAGGCGTCATCTTCCGTGTCTACACTCATGTCATCACCCTCATCCTCAGCGTCGTTGAGCGTGTAATCAAGTTCGAGAGGAAGGGTGCGCCCAGCTCGGAATATATCGAGGGCAGCAAATCTGCCAGGTGCGTGAGCAAAGTCCGGTGTAAGCCACATTCTGGGTTCACGTACTGTTTTATGAGCAAATCTGCCAGAATAGTGTCTCGCTCGCGCATATTCACAACTCCTCCCTTTGTCCCTGTCCTTAACACCAAGACATCTGATCGCAAATATGAATCTTGGTCGAGTAGACCTTCCAAGCACACGTTGGGTGGGAGCCTACAGTGTCGTTTATAGTAAAATTTATATGTGTATTTGTGCTGGCCCTTGGTGATAGTGATGGTGGTGTCATGGATGTATGGCTGTAGATTTGCTTCTCCGATGAGACTTTCCACGAAAGGGTACCTTAACTGAGGCGTCGCCAATGTCGGTTGACGGACATTTACAGGAACCTGGCAAGGCCGAATGTTGGGGGTAGGGGGATTCGCAGGATAAAAACGACCCCGGATGGTGCTTTCAACTGACTTGCAGGAGAGGCGGTTAGGTTATGATCATTCATGACACATATAAATCGTACTCACTGAAGGGGACTGGGGAACAAATACGCGTGAGTTGACCATTATGAAAAGGGAGACGACTCGGAGGACTGAAGTGAGCAGGTAAAGGAGTGGGCGAAGAGAGCAAGAGGCAATGGGAGGGGAGAGCGAAGATGCCGGATATATGTTGAAGGACCAACACGAGGCAAACGAGACAAAGGATATCAGCATGCGGTCCAGCCAATTCCACTTGAAAGAGCATTGCTCTAGTAAACCACCACCACCACCAGACCACCACATCCTTTTCTCAATGAGTGATCGCGAGAGCAATGAAGAAGAGAGCATTTACGAAAGCCCCGCAAACTCCAGTAGCGAAATGGATGAGGATAACGGATCATTGACACCTCGAGTAACTCCCACTCCCAACTTGCCACTCGTCAATACACCCTCTACCATGGACATAGATCAAGTTGATGGCTCAACTGCCGTCACCGCCGTAGCTGTTCGACCTAGCCCACAACTTGAGGACTGCGAAATTCAGGGCATGGAAACCGACAATCCTCTCGCCATCAGCCTCCGGCCCGTTTCCCCGCTAGCAGCTCCAGCAACTCAGACACCACGGCAATTGGAGTATCACACCTTCATCCCACCAAACACCAGCAGTGGAGGCGACAATGATGTAGGAGAGTCTTGAGGTGGAAAGCGAAGGCGACAGAATTCAGAGAGTAGAGCCACGCCAACAGACAAAGGCAAGACGACTGAGCCCCTGTTCTTACCGGAACCCGAATCCACCTTGCACAAGGATCAGCAAGGCAACAAACGGGCAAGCATCCAGAAACACTACCGCCCGCTACCTCGCACCAGGGTACCGAATACTCAAACCCGGAAGCAACTTGAGCAGGTCAAGAGTGTGGCCAGCGTCCAGAAGACCCAATTGCTATTGCAAGAACAGCAGCTGCATTTGACATCGCGCGACCTCCAGAGTGTACAGCAGGAAGCCAGGGAAAGACTTGGGTTCTTTGAGAGGGAATTCGCTGCGAGCCAAAATATCATTGCAGGATTGCACAATGAGGCGCTCGAGAAGGAAACTGAATGGGAAGCACGCTTTGAAGAACTTAGGACCCAGTACGAGGGAGACATGGCGTCGGATGAGTGGAAAAGGCGCATTCGAGCAGTCGTGGTAAGCTGTCCCCTATTGTCAATCTTCACCGCTGATGTATACTGCAGGAGAAAAAGGAGCAAGAGAAAGTAGAGGCCTTGACAGAACTGCAAACGGTGCAGGCAAACTGGAAGAACGAGCAATCCAAAGCAATGGCGGAATTGGATCAGAAATGGCAGGAGCACGTTATGGGGATCCAGGATGCTCAACACCAGCAGGCAAACCGGCGGGAGGCGGAATGGCAAGTGTATCACAAGAGGGTCTTGGTAAGCCGCTTGTTAATATCCCTGGTGGTTTCTAATGAAATTCGACGACGCGAAGAGGGAGACCATGAACGAAGCACTGAAAAGGCATGCGGAGAATGGTGTAGGAATGCAGGAACTAGAAGACATCCGGGCGGTTAATAAGCGACTTGAGGCCATGCTTGAACGCCAAAGGGAAGAACATCGGATAGAAGTGGAGCGCATGAAGGTAGGAAAACATTTTATTCCTTGAGGTACAATACCAATAGTTGGAATTAGGCATCAAAGGAATTGGAGATGGCTGCACTGGCTCGAAAACTTTGAAAGGCCCCTGAGGGTTCTCGCTCTGCTCCCCCACCAAGTTCTAACAACGCTCAAAAGGAGGCACCCAAGGACAGACCCGATGATATGACCGTTGACGAGCGTCCAAATGTCGAACACCCAAGAGGGCCTTTGGAATCAAATACAGAAGAGACTACTCCAGCTGTGGGAACTGCTTCACTTGCCAACGGCCCTTCCTCTCAGCGCACTCCACCCTCCTCTAGGAAAAATCCGTCAAGTTCACGAGGTATAACCCCTAAGGCACCCTTGTCTGGAAGGGCTGGGTCCTCAAAGCAGGGATCTGCATCGAAAACAGTATCGCCCTCCAGTACAAAACGTAAAGGGGTAAGCTGGGATGAAATCAAGGCGAAGAGGAGTAGAAGCAATATGAGAAAGAGGACCGTTTTGGTTCAAAGGCCGGTATGTCTTCAATTTTCATGTCATTGCAAAATGTTGATCCCAGCAAAGAGTGCCCGCAGTAGTGATGTCGAAGACGACCGCGACACAAGTAGTGGTGAAGACAACGACGACTCAAGTCAGAGTCAGAGTGAAGATGATGGCGATACCGAAATGGATGCTGAAGACGACTGGGACGATGGCGAAGACACCGACGGCATTGCCAGATTCATGAAGAAGATGGAAGGGTCGCTCAAGAAGACCATTATAACGACTGTCAAAGAAATGGGGGGCTCAAATCAAAGAAAGGGAAGGCGGCTTCGAGCAAGAAGACCCGTCACTACCCTCGCCGCAACCATAAGCAACAAGAGAAGGACGCCCTCGAAGAGAAGAAAGCCGCTGACGAAGCATGGCAGCGCAGGGCATTTTTGGTAGGTCATCGCCAACACCTGCACAATCGGGTACTGAACTCAAAAACAGAGTCTTGTTCGCGAAGAATTCTATGCCACGTTCGGTATTTCCAAAATGGAAGAATTCACCGCCCATGAACCCCCCAGTGAGAAGGAGCTCAAGAACTTCGAACAGGAGGTGACGAAAGGACCAGAGGAAGGGGACGCGCTGGTGCTTGATCTTCGCCACAAGAACAACTCGGTTTGGAACACCAAAGTCCTTGACTTGATCCTTGCTAGAGTCCTGGAAAAACGTACGGGGAGCGCATGGGAGGATCTTCCAGAGCGATCTGGTGCATATTTCCTCGATATCATCTGAGGACAAATTAACTGGGCTAGAAACGCGTGGAAAGTTGGCCAACCCCACCTTAACGATGAGGGGGAGGTGGAAAGCCCCGAAGACATTGAGAGGAGGATGGTGGCAAGTAAAGAATTGAGCAACCGCCAACAGTGTGCTTACACCCAGCGCCAAAGCGTAAGTATATCTCCATGCCTCAGCTCAAATCCACCTGACATTTGTTGCAGAGATATGACCATCGATTGAAGATTATTGAACGCGTGATTGAACGCAAGAAAGAGAGTGGTGCACCTGATCTCGAGCATTGGTACTGGCTGCAATCACTGTTCGAGGGACTGGGAGAGGAGGGTGTGAGCTCCAATGAGAGCGACTTCGATGCCGATACGGCCCAGGAGGTCTATTATGTGAGGGACATGGAATGGAGGGCAGACATATCAGACGAGATAACCATTGTTGAACGGCAGTGGAAGGCAGATCTCAATATATTTGGGAAGCAGGGAGCTAAACCAGTGGTGCGTTTACGAGGTGGCAAGAGGGGTAAATCCACGCGAGATGCTCCAGAGGGATTGGCGAAAGCTTTGTATAACAGGACTTGGATACGCGACATGCCTAGCACAAAGAGGAAGAAGTTCAAGGTGTCGGGCGAGAAGTTTGAATGGCAAAAGCTTGCAGCTTAGATTCGTCGTTTTCCTGCGCTGAATGTAAACCTTATGATCAGTTCTATGAATGCACACAGAAAATTATTTATAACGTACTGACTGAAGAACGGGGAAGTCTGAAGATACGGGACAAGAGGAGGAAAGCGACTATGGTAAGCTGGTATGAAGCGAACTTGTCAAAAATTAGATAGCGAGGTTGGAAAAAACAGACATATGGGTCAAGAGGGGGCACTGGGGAGGCACAACGCTGAAGACCCCGGCATAGCGAGTCATTGAACAAGTCCAGAGCGCCATGATACATGGAAAGTCTTGAGGAGGCGAATCATCGGAAAAGTCCAGATGAGCGCCATAGGTGCACAAAAAGTCTTGAGGAAGCGAATCATCAGACAAGTCCAGATGAGCGCCATAGGTGCACAAAAAGTCTTGACGAAGCGAATCACCGGACAAGTCCAGATGAGCACCATAGGTGCACGAAAAGTCTTGACGAAGCAAATCATTGGACAAGTCCAGATGAGCACCATAGGTGCACGAAAAGTCTTGACGAAGCGAATCATCGGACAAGTCCAGATGAGTGCAGTAAGGGGTCCAAAAAATTTTCTTGAATAGCGAGCCATCGAACTAGAGGCGTGATGGGTGGAGTTGGGTGTGCGCGGGGTTACCAACCATAACAATCTGAGAAACATCAGTGCGATGAACGGGCGAGGACCCGAGAAATTTGAAACACACCGACGGCCAACACCATCTGCCAAATTTGAGAACGTCCTCCAAGAGCGACATGTGTTCAGTCACTTGACAGGTCCTGGTGAGTGACGAGGACTGGTCTTGAGATCTGAGCAGTTGCTCGCCACGATGGTGTTGGGACCAGTGCATCGATTATACGCGCGATCCAGAAGAAATGAGAGACGACCACCGGACTTGTCCTGGTGAGTGATGAACACACCGTCTAGCTTGAGGCGATTATGAATACCCAGCATTGTGCTGGAGCTGAAGCTGCGCGCGCGATGTTGGGGAAGAGAGGAGCAATCACCGGAAAAGTCCTGGTGAGGCCCACAAGCGAGGTCGAGGACATGGAGTACAGAGAGGAGTGTAAAAGGGCAGTCACCTGGACCGGACGAATCCTGGTGAGGCCCTAGCGAGGTCGAGGGAGGAGATGCAGAGTGATGAAGGTGCGCGAACACTGTTGATCAGTGCCGCCGTGTTTGCTTGTTTGGTTCGTCGTCCGATCCAAACAACGCCCACTTGTTTGCGCCTTTGCCTACTCTCTCCTCCTTTCACCTCCGTCTACTCCAAACACCCTACACCCAGCGGTAAGTCATTCCGTTACTTATTTTTATGTTTATAAAGCTGATATTTGCTGTCTTATCCAGTCACACCCCACCTCCAGACCTCGTTTGACTGACACTCCCGACCATCATCGCCCACCGATCTCGCGCGTATCATATACAGCGACTGTTGGCAGCAAGACGGACTACTCGGGACGAGGAATTGGTGGTTGGAATTGGTGGTTGCTGGGGTTTTAGGTGAGTTTCGTGATGATCTCATCGTCTGCGTTGACACTGAAGCAACGCAGGGCCTCTTTTCACACGTACTCCACAACCGATCTCGTGTGTATTCTATATGGCGACCATTGGTCATCAAGCTCAAACACTTGACCTCACCTGTATTTCATACGGTGACTGTTGTTCTTCAAGACTAGGCACCCGAATCTTGCTCACCGATCTGGCGTGTAGTATATATGGCGACTGTCGGTCCTCAAGTTTGAACCCTTGACCTCGCCTGTATTATATACGGCGACTGTCATCTTCAAGACTAGGCACCCGAATCTTGCTCACCGATCTGGCGTGTAGTATATACGGCGACTGTCGGCCCTCAAGCTTGACGCTTTCATCATGCCCGCTCGCCCACCTCCGCTTTGGACATGCTACTGTCACTCTTGTGTAGGTGCAGGTGGAATAGGCGCGGATGGATTGCCCCATGGTTGATCTTTCCCTGACTCTCAGCGTGGGTCACATCTTGCCAAAGTCCAAGCAGAAGCAACTGCACGACGTGCTGCTGAACAACACACACAGGCCGAAGCACAGCAATGACTTGTCGATGACATTGCTGCCACGATTGTTGTATCAACGCTAGCGGATAGTGAGCCCAGCTGCGATCTCCAGCCAAATCGATTATGGTCCTCTCGAACCGAGTTCCAAAGTTCGCTTCCTCGCTCTGATTCAGCAACGGTCAAAAATGCTGTTACAGCCGTCATGGACCGCCTTGCAAACATCAACCTCTCTTCCGCCAACAGATGCACGCAATACTCCTCAGTGTCTAAACGAGAGGATCATAAAGCGACTAAAGTAGCCCATGGTGCTCTCAACGTCGTCGAGGACTGTGTTGATGTTGCCACGGAGAAACTCGCAGCCCTTGAGAAGGGCGCCTCTCAGAAGATTCCTGCTCTGTGGCCCTTAACACGGATTCATCAGTCCCTTTCCACCATTGAGACGACACTAGCAAAGGCTCAAGCAAATTTTGATGGTGTCAAATGCTGCACGCTTTCTATTGACAAAAGGCGAAATCCAATCCGTCTTCATCTAACCCGCTTACACGAACGGTTCCATACTCTGCGCTCTACATACCCCATTCCTCGGGTCGGGCCCCTTGAGTACAACTCTGGTTAGTTTTTTTTCCTGTGATTGCAGGGCTTTTCTCTTATACGCACCTCACTGTAGACCATCACTTCAAATTTCCGATTAGTCGCAACGACCCAGTCGCTCAAATCGCCATGTTCATTGTCGCGCTAAGTACAGTGATGATGGGCGTGAGCCGGACTATGGGCGACCTTCTTACGAAGCTCCTGTCACTCCTCCTCACCTGGTCCTTCAAGACGACTTCAGAATGCCTTTCAGCAAAGCAGCAGTCAATCTTGGATCAACTACCTGCTACCACAGAGACTGTCATGAATCGATTCAACCTCGAACCTAGAACAACCACCTTCGTTGTATGTCCCTCCTGTCACTGCAACTACGCTCCAACCTTTTCTCCTGGTTCCAAGGAACCCAAGTACCCCACCCAATGCAAGAATGTTCTTCCACCGCTCCCAGTTAAAAGAGGTGCTCCCCCACCCGAACCCATTGTTTGCGGAACTGATCTCCTGGACACTGATTCGAAACCATTGAAGACGTTTGTTTATCCCCATTTTCACGACTACCTTGCTGGCCTTCTCGCTCGAGCAGATTTGGAAGACATGATGGATTCCGCGTGCGATGACTTGATGTCGTCCATCAGAAGAGATGAAGGGCTGCCTGATATTGTCGAAGATGTCATGCAAGCTGAATTCGTTCGACGTTTCCAGGGTCCCGATGCAAAAACTTTGTTTGTTGATTGACCCAATGGGAAAGGGAGATATCTCTTTGCCATTTTCTTCGACTTCTTCAGTGCTGAAGGCCAAACGGTTAGAGGCGCGTCTGCGTCTTGCGGCATCATTTCAGGAGCGTGCCTAAACCTTCCTCTCAGTCATCGATTCAAACCAGAGCTCATGTACAACGGAGGGGTCATTCCGGGTCTGGAGGAGCCTCATGGGATGGCACTTAACTACTACATTCAGCCGCTCATTGGTGATCTCAAGATCTCTTGGGAAGAAGGAGTGCACTACTCTCGCACCGCTAGGTATCCGGAGGGCAAAGACACAAACTCGGCTATGATCATCTCCCTGAACGATCTTCCAGCTGCTCGCAAAATCAGCCAGTGTGCGAGTCATGCGAGCCATCACTTCTGTAGTCGATGCTACTGTCATGGCCTTAGCAATATTGGTAGGACCGACATCACACACCCGGATTGGCAAACCAAGGACTGTGCTGAGCAACGTCGTTGGGCTGAGGAATGGAAAAATGCAACTACTCACGCAGATAAATCAAGATTGTTTGCGCAGCATGGCCTTCGTTGGACTGAGTTTTGGCGTCTCCCTTATTGGAACCCAGCGGATATGCTTGTTGTGGATTCTATGCACTGCTTACTCAAGGGAATAGCCCACCACCACTTCCGTAAAGTCCTTGAGCTCACGGACAAGGACGCCAAAGTCAGCAATCAAGTCACTGTCACTAACCCATTCACATTCGACTTTCTCCTTCCAACGCCTGACAACATCGCCAAGCACTCGCTCAGTTCTAACGAGGTAAAACATATCACTCTTATCCACCAACGTCTTCTTGCACCCATACCAGATGACGATGACGACATCATCAAGGAAGGTTTGACTAGCCTCCATGTCTACCTGAAGAACAAGAATTTGGGTGCACTCAAATTCATCTCGGAAACCATCCCTGCTCCACCTCCTGGACCAGGGCCAGAGGTCAAGAAAATTCCTAAGGAACGATACACAGCTGGACTTGTTCACTGGGTGCGAATCATAGTTAACATGTATGAAATCGTGTAAACTGATGAAGACATTCTAGCGAAAACAATTCCCTCTTTCCACGCCAATGTCAGAAACTTTGGATGAACCTCCCACCAAAACTGCAAATCCTAAAGTCATGCGCCACATTCGAGAAGTCATCAAGGATATGGACACACCGTCATGGGTTCGCTTGGTCCCGCACAACTTTGGCCTGGCAGCTGCGGGTTCACTTAAGGCGGATGAATGGTGAACAATGACCACTATTTATCTTCCCATTGCCCTCGTCAGCATGTGGGGAGAAGGCACCATTCATCCCTCGTCTGAGGATGCGTCACATCTGTGTGCTGTTCTTGATCACACAATGCTTCTCGTGTGTGCAGTAATGTTGGCCTGCATGCGCACAATGACAGCCGATCGGATGGAGCGCTACCTGAAGTACATCACGCTATGGACTTCGCAACTTCAAAACCTTCATCCCCATATTGAGCACCGCGTCAATCAACACATGGCCATCCATATCTACGAATTTTTGAAGCTCTTTGGCCCTGTGAAATCTTGGTGGTGTTTTCCGTTTGAGCGCCTAATTGGGCAATTACAACACTTGCCGCATAATCATAAGTTCGGTATGTGTTTTTTTTCCGATAAATGTATAGGTGCTCTGTTTGATGTCAAACAGGTCAACTTGAAGCAACAATGGTTAATACATTTGCGAAGGCCGCAAAGCTAAAGAATTGGTTAGCCTGTCCAGACTGTCCAGAACCCATCCGTGAATGCAAAACCATCTTCGATAAAGCTTTCCCTAGCACAAAGCCAGCTGACACAGATCCTGATGAGATTGCAACCTCAGCCTTCGTGTCGACTCCAAGCGAGTTGAAGCATCTTCTTTCCGACCGCAAGGTTGCCCTTCGTGCTCGACATAAAGTTGATAATGTTGTTTATTCACGCTCCAGCACACATATGGGGAACAGTCTCGTCATGTTCTACCCCAAAGGCCAGTGGTCAGCGGAGCCTGTTCCCGGCTCCATCCAATACGTGATCCACAAGCAGGATGGGTCTGTAGTCTATGCTGTTTGTGAACAACTTCCCGCTCCGCAGGGCAGTGTAGACCCATTCAGGCATTACCCTGACTTCCCAGCTCGCATCTATTCAACAGGCCTCTCCTCGAAACTGTGCTTGGTATCGCCGCAATGGGTCTTATGCCACTATGGCAGGTGGCATCTGGATGATAAGCGCACAGTGGTCCTCACCTTATCTCGTGTATGTTCCTATCTCACTTGTAATATTATAACCTGATGACACTTTGCTAGGAATGATCACAATGACAGGCCGTAGCAGCACAAGGAGATTATGAGTGGCTGATTAGCACGCGATGAATGGGTGATGAGCATGCAATGAGCGGACGATGAGCATGCAATGAGTGGACAATGAGCATGCAATGAGCGGACAATGAGCGTGTGATGAGCGCGCGATGAGTGGGCATTCAATCTTTTACGGACTTATAGTTTAAATTTAGATCAACATCTCGGACATTTAAATATTTTGGTAAAATCTTAATATCTTTCCGCCTTAAACTCGTAGATTGGAGATTTGACCTTATTTTATGTCTACATAGCTCCTGTTTATTTAAAATCTTAACCCCATATGTAGCCTAACAAAAATGCAAAGTCATTGATTACGGTTAGAAGATGAAGTGATTTGAAGTCGTGCTTAGCATTCCAGAGGGGAATTTTGATAATCGAAAATTTTGAATAAAGACAACCTGAGTATTTACATAGGGATATATTGTATTTAAACGTCTAACATACCAAAACATAGTCTACGTCTTTTTCAAGCTGCGTGAAACAAGTTTAAATGGCATTTAAATTATGTAGCCACTGATGTGTTACTTAGGGCTAGAATTCCAATCTAAGGTGGACCCGCCGGGCCGGTCACCCGGACTTCCTGCCCAAAATTTGATCGCTGCCACTGAGTCTCTCCTCCTACGATGCCTGCTCCTCTCCACT
>Ga0247742_10001975_pt1 | contig 13720 bp, 17 predicted proteins | sample UWRJL208509C2_FD_180944 | JGI IMG/M metagenome (GOLD analysis project Ga0247742, IMG submission 180944) | Plant litter microbial communities from Arlington Agricultural Research Station in Wisconsin, United States - UWRJ-L208-509C-2 | ecosystem: Environmental > Terrestrial > Plant litter >...
TTCAAATCAGCCCCAACTCTCCTCAACTCCTCCCTGGTCGGATTCACCCCCCTCCAATCCTCCAATGATACGCTCCTCTCGCAACAACGATCGGCCACCGCCATTCAAGACTGCGGAACTGGGGTGCCATTTGTCATTGCACGTCGAGTATACCCGTCGACGCCTGAGACGGAGGCGGCGGTGTCGAGGTGCATTGGACAATGTAGACACACGTAAACCCAACGCCAACACAGGTAACTCCCAGTCAAACCCACACACATACAGCGGTTCCGGGAGGGGTTCTTTCCTCAACAACCTTCCCAGCCCAACAACGCGAAATACACGCCCATATCGTCATTCGTCCCTCTTCCGATACCACCACGTCAGCATCCTCCACTGCGATTACCGCCATACCCATACCCATACCGTGGGCGACTCCGACTCTCCTCCGAATCCAGTCTCAGCCTTCTCTCCACCTCCCTTAGACCAATAAACCACCATCGGATCGATCGGCAACAGCACGCAAGAAGCGACAAGCGGCGTCAGCGCTGCAGATGATTTCGAGGAGGTTGGAGCACCGGAGAGATAGGGAGGGTTGATTTTGAGGATGGGTGATATGACGATGAGTGGGCAGATGAGGATAAGTGAGAGCCATAACCCAATGTCTTCTAGAACGCGCCCGAAGGTCTGCATGGCCCACACGAGCTGCTCGATCTTGGCGCCATGAATGTCTACAAGGCCTTCTTTGTTGTGCAGTCTCCATTATCCCAATCCTAGTGCTGCTGCTGCGCCTCCTCTGCAGCGGTACCCACATATGTATCTCCCGAAACGATCGACAGATTCCTCAACGGGAACGAACCACATCGAAAGAATGGAGAACGTCATACCGCTCTACGTCGCTTTGAAAGGCGAGGGAGTATGGGTGTCGCATTGGATTCTCCGTCGCCCGTCATCCAGGAATAATGATGTATCGATGGTTGACCGGGCTGGGGCCGGAGCCAAAGGAGTCGAGGTGGAAGGAGGGAGAGTAGGCAGAAGGGAGGGTGGATATAAGGGCCCGGGTGAGAGGAAGCCCGCTGCCACACTCCACCGTTGTCGTTGTCAACAACGATCCGAAACCCAAAGCTGGGGCTCAAACGTTCAACGTTCGAGCTCGAGCTTAACTCGAATAATCATCAACGCCATCGACGGTAATCTGATGCGCTTTTGCATCTGACCTCCTCCCGGCATCCCAGATCACTCGGCGACGACATCAACCGATCACGAAAGCCGTCGACACTGACGAGCCTGACCACAACCAACAACCCAACGATAGGACCACGAGGTCCATTATAGCCTGGGTCCTCCTTCCCTTCCGCCTGATAAGTGCGAATAGGAATCGTAACCACGCCTGTCCAGCTCGTGGGCATGGCTCCTCCGCGTCAACTCTTGGTGGGCACGACAACATCGCATGCACCAGTGTCCCCCCTTCAACACCTCCTCTCCCAGTCCCTGGTTATTTTCCGTAGTGAAACCAATGGCCACCTAGGCCACCGCGGATTGATACTCGGCAAAACCACACCATCTCCAGTCGTCCCAGATAAAGCTGAGAGGAAGCAATGGAGGTAGGCATGATGATGATTCCGTTTGTGAGATATTGAGGTTCGTATATGCGTGATTGAGGCCGCAACACGAGTGGCGTTCGCTCCAACTAAACTCTGTTGCTTTCGTCGTTATCGCCCACGCATTGGTGACATCGGCCGAGGAGTGGCAAACAGTAAGCGAGAATTTAGGCTGAAGTAGAGGGAGGTCCTCGATTCGTGTTTGAAAGTGCGTTGACTCGGGTGGCGATCCTCAGATCGAATGGAAGCGATGTTGATCTGAGGAAGAAGGACATCAGCATATATTCAAAGCAGGGCGAAGATGGAAGTAACTGACTGGAACCAGCTTGTGTGCAAGGAGAGTACAACAATAACCACAGGAAAGCGCGAATGATGTTCACCATAAATTCGCGACAATGGCGGTACTCGAGGGCATATGGCCGTGGATCCTAGATTCCGATTGAAGCCGAGGTTGACAGTCAAATTTGAAGTCGGCGTCGATGGTGGCGCAAAGCAGAAAGAAAACCGGGAAGATTAGCTAACATATTCCTTTTCAGGACATCGTGCTGTTGCAGGTTTCTTCCTGACTGTCACTGCTTACTAGCCCGGATGCAGTGGTTCTAGATTCTCTACCTCAGTCCAGAAAATGCTCCCCAATCTATTGGGTCTCGTTATGCAGTTTGAAGGCGAAATTTTTACTCAACCGCGACCGTTCACCAGGAGCGTCGGAATCGCAAAGACACCAATTGTGTGCAACCTCGAGGAATGAAGGTAAGTAAATCGTCCTTCCTAAGGATTACCACTAACTCTTTGCTAGCTCGTTCAGTCAATCCCAACGTCGACGTACTGGGCACATCGACCATGTGGGTTCAGAGCGTCACTGTCCGTATGCTCCTACTACCACCTGCCTGACTCGGCAAAATGGACTCAACAAGTGGGGTAAGAGACTATTTGAATGGTGGTTGTATGTCAACATCCTGTTAGAATCTCTCGGTCGAACTGACATTTCCTTCTAACAGCCGATCCTCCTGGGTTCAATAACTGCCTTTTCCTCCGTTGAGGTGCTTTCGGCGACTTCGACATCCGCTGTTTTTCGAGCTCGACTCCTCGATTCCACTCGCACAAATTCCAGCGTCAACATCTGCCGCAGCCCATGTTTACACGTCTCATCCTTCTTCCGTTCAGCCGCGGGTCGTGGCTCTCTATTGACTTCACCTGCCTCTGGCAGCCCGTCGAAGACTCTGTCGGCGATTGTTAGGAAGCAGGTTTAGCTCTCGACGGGTCGAGTCGCAAGGCCAATCTCTTCCGGAGCTGAGAAGGAAGGCATTCGCGATGACGGAATTCGAAGGCTCAGGCTGTGGTAGCCACTGCGACCGCCAAATTCCCTTCAGTTCCCGCTTGGATCGAATTACGAGCTGAAGCTCGAAGGATAGGGCAGGTGTCGTTGAGGATTGCCGTCTTTTCGAGGCAGCAGAAACAGACGGCTGAGTGCGCATTACGGACATCTTATTACCAGTTCGTTCAATGACCTCTGTTGCCTTGATTTTCAGAGAGATTCAATCAGCGACGTCGACAACCACCGTCTTTCGAGCTCGACTCGACTCAATGAGACCTCTCGCCGCAACTCTAGTTCCATCACCAGCATCTGCCCAGTCCATGTTTCACGCCTCGTCCTTTTTTCTCCCCCAGCTCGTCTGTCAGCCTGTCGAAGCCACACCTTCGAGAATTCATGTCACGTGTCGACTGCTCAAATCAGCCGTTCGAGCTGGGCAGGAAGGACATCGTAATAGACGAAGGAGGGTCGGAGACGAGGCCGTGTTGCCGCTGCTCCCTCGATTCCCGCTTGGATCAAACTACCAACTTGATGAACCAAGGCGGGTGTTGCTGAGGATCGACATCGTCTCGAATGCGCAATTGGCAGCAGATAACAAGATCCGCTGGGGGCGCATCTCATCTCAACTAGTGGAGTTTTGACGGTGATCGACATCCAGAAGAGTCGCAGGACACCTTGGAAGATTCATAGCAGGTGCAGGCTTGCGCACTCTTCAAGTCGTAGCAGGCTCGGTTTACTGTCCACTGTCCACGGAAACTATGTACCTAAACCGCCGCATTCGAAGCCCAACACGTCTCTTTTAATCACCCTATCGTCTTCTGGCCACTGGCTTCCACTCTCGTCTTCTGGTCAATAGTCCTACCTCACAAACTCCCCAACTCGTCACAGGATAATCACTCCAAACCACTGGTACGCGGTTTGAAGGCTGTGTATTTATTAGACACGTACCCAAGTGCCGCAGTTCCAAGTTAGGACCGTCGGAATTTCGGACATCCCAACGTCTAGCCTTGAGGAATGGTGAAATGAAGGTACATAAATCGTATATTCGTTCCTATTCAGTATCCTGACTAATCCTCTCTGCCAGCTCCTTCATCAACCAACGCGGACTGTGCCTATCGACTGCGGAATCAGACCTTCGCTGTCTCGTATACCTTCTATGGATAGGTTCTACTTCGTCCATGCGCTCTTACTCCCACTTGTCTGTCTTTGTGAACCTGCAAAATGGACTCAACTCCAAGTATTCACTCGGTAAGAGATCGTTCGAATGCTGATTGTATGTCAATTATTTACTTGGATTTCCTCAGTTGATTGATGTTTCCTCATCAAAGCCGATCCCTCTTGCTTCCGTTGAGGCCTTGAAGTCATACCGGGGACCTCGACAACCGCCCTTTTTGGAGCTCGATCGATGATAACTTCGCCCAAACTCCGGCTTCAGCTTCAGAAGCTGCGTACCCCATAGTTCACGTCCAATCGTACGCCTTTATTCAGCCGTAGCTCTCTTTCTTATGCTCGACCGTCAGCCTGTCGAAATCTCCGCTGGCTACTGCTTCGAGAAACCGAGAAGCAGGATTAGGCCACCACTGAGACTGTCGAGTAGTCGAATGTTCATGCCGGATCTTTCGGAGCTGGAAAGGAAGGAGGTCGAAATGGCCGAGGAAGGATTAGAGACGAGGCCAAGGCAGGGATAGCCACTATCCCTGCTGCAATCTCCCTCTGTTCTCACTTGGGTCAAACTCCGGTTGAAAACCCCTGATGCGGGTATCGCCAAGGATTAATCTATGTTCGGCAAGAAACTATCCGAGTGTATGTCAATTATCCAGTTGGACGTTGACAGTCAAATTGATGTTTCCTCCCACCAGCTGATCTGAAGTCCTATCGGCGACGTCGATAACTGTCTCGAGCTCGCCTCGACTATGACCCTCTTGCCCAAGCTCCAGCTCCGTCTGCCTACCTCATACTTTATGTCCAATTGTTCGTTCAGCCGCGGTTCTCTGCGAAGCTGTCGTAGAGTTTGCCAATAATTCGAAAAATTAAGAAGCAAGATTAGGTCGCCGTTTGGTCGATCCCAACTCCAATCTCTTCCGGAGTCGGGAAAGTAGGACGCTGTCAATACAGAGGGAGGGTCAGACACGATGCGCAAGCAGGGATACCACTGTAGCAACTGCAACTTTTAGCTCCTACTTGGGCTGAACCACTAGCTGAGAGAACCAAGTCTGATGTCGTTTGGAATTGATCCATGCTCTGCAAGAAACCATTCAAACGCTGATTGTACGTTAAATCCTCTTGGAATTCCTCAGATGAATTGATGTTTCCTCCCAACAGCTGGTCTTACTGCGTCCAATTACCTCCATCGCCTCCATTGAGGGCTTATAGGCGACTTTGACAACCCCGTTTTCCGAGCTCGATTGGACGACTACTCTCGCGCCCCATCTCCAGTTCCAGTATCAGCATCCCGCTGGCCCACGTTTCGCTTATAATTGTTCGTTCAGCCGCTTGCGGCAGCCCTCTGTTTGCTTCGCTGGCCACTGTTAACCCGTCGAAGACTCTGTCGGCGATGCTAGGAAGCAGGATTAGCTCACCATCGGGGCACTCTCGATTGCTTGAATCGCAAGGGCAATCTCTTTTGGAGCTGCAATCGTGATGATGGAACGAGAAGGCTCAGGTCGTGATAGTCCCTCAGTTCCCACTTGAATTTAATTACTACCTGAAGCAGATGTGGCCAAGGATTGACGTCCTTTCGAGCCATCAGATATCAATACGGCTGGGTGCGCGTGTCGACCATCTTATTACCCGTTCGTTCAATGACCTCTGTTACTTTAATTTTTAGAGAGATCCTATCAGCAACATCAACAACTGCCGTTTTTTGAGCTCGACTTGGCTCGATGAGACCTCTCTCCGCATTCGCCTACCCCATGTCCCATGTCTTTCTGCCCTAGCTCGTCTGTCAGCCTGTCGAAGACTCTACCAGTGCTAGTACCACACCTTCGAGAAGTTAGGTCACGTGTCGACTGGTCAAATCAGCCCCGTTCGAGCTGGGAAGGAAGGACACCGTAATGGCTGAGGGAGGGTCGGAGACGAGGTCAAGAGCCGAGGAAGTGATAACTACTGTCACTGCTGCAATTTCCCCAAGTCGTGGCGGCCCAAGTTCGCTGTCCACGAGAATCGCAAACGTCATTGCCTCATCCGGAGCTGAACATTACAGTTTTAGTTCCCCTCTCGTCTTCTGGCTATTCTCTTCCATTCTCGTCCTCTGTCCAGCTGTCCGATTAGAGGCTATAAATCGATTACTTGGAACTAGGTGCTCGCGGTGGAAACTACGCTCAGGCTCGAGATCGCGAATAGTATGTTCATGAAGACGGTAAGTTCTTTCTTTCATCTTTGAATGTACATTGGGTTCGATGAAGATTTTTGGCTACTAGATTGAGGTGGCATATATCGAAGCAGTACAAGCAGCCGACTGTAGTGTAACATCGACCACCGCTTTTTGTTGATCTTCCTGCGAGAATCCCAAAACGAGTCCGCAATATCTAATCTGAATATGTGACATAGTCTTCAGGCAAACAATGCACGCAAGATAGTCAAATTATAGGTATGGTTATACTAATCATGTATTTTGACGATGCTTACAATAGGTCCAATATATGTCTTGGTTATCGAACATCTTGGGCATGAAGCAAACGGTCAGACGCGCAGAAGCCAATAACGACGCCTGTGCAGATGCCCTTCATCAATCCGAGAGCCCGAAAGCTCTCAACAATCACAGATTGTACCAGCCATTTCGTCTTCATTTGCAAAGTGCTTCAAGATTGCCTTTCGCCTCAACTTCAGATCATGACCTCATCGGGCCTGTCAAAATCAAGTGATAGGAAATGCTGACTGAAGACGAAAACTGACCGACCAAGATGGATTCGAGAGGTGAAAGCAATGAATTATTTTCCCGTTTATAACTTTGGTGCGCTCTGACATCGGATCTTGCTCGTATCTGTGCCTAATCATCTAAACTTCATCCTCACCTACAAGAACGAACTCAGCAGGTTCTATACGTCCATCTCGTCCTAGTCTCAAGCGCTTCAAGTTGCCCTCCAATTCAAAGGCCCACGATCCATCTATTTCACTCTCATCTATGACACAAAGAAAGAAGTTCCTAATCCGCGTCGACGCCAAAGCATTCGCTCATCTCGACGAGGATCCGACTCGGGGTCAGGCAAACGCATGGAAAGGGACCGAGACTTTACCAGCACGCCATCGCCATTTCCAAGTCGTGCGATACTAGACTTTGAATACTCGATTGCGGCCTACGGTTACTCGAGAAGACAGGATCCTCACCCCTCGTTTAATCCCGTGCCGCGGAGCGTCAGAAGTATGATTTTTTGAGGCGGAAAGAGAGGCCAAGTATAGAGCGATGATTGCACAGATTAAGGAGATGGCTGATGTAAGCTGAATAGAGTCGGGTGCCAGTAGTCAGACAGTTGTGAATTATGGTGAATGCGTGGTATATATTCGACTATCTACACCAAATACTAAGTATCATTCGATGTAATAACATCTAGCATGGCCGACAGAAACACGGACTTGGGATAAGACCGGCTTTGCTAACTGTCTCCCAACAGTTAACTCACTGAAATTGGACATGTAGTCGAAGATATAGTATTTGTGCAGAGGAATGGCAGTGGTACTAAATATGGACATATACAAGACCTGAATGAGTTCCGACTATGCACCTGCAAGGTGCTGTTGGATGAGCTCTATCACCTTTTCCTGCGCTTTGTTGGACTGTAAAATCTGTTGAAAAGTTGCCCTATTTGCATATTCGCGGATGGCTTGGTGAACTTTCGCCGCTTCTGAGGTCTTATAACTCTCTAAGGCCATCTCTATCTGTTCGGCAGTCACACGGCGCGGAGGTTTGACGGGCAGAGTATCGAGGAAAAGCTGATCCAACACAAGCGTGAGGTCAACTATGTAGCCCATCAGACAACGGAGGACCTCCGGGCTATGAACGGCAAGTTAGTGAATAATTCCAGATTTAATTGTGTCGTACGTACGTCTGCTGGTATACCTTCTTGATCCAGCCTACAAACATGGCTGAGAGTCCGATGGCTGCCACAGCTGGAGCTGCAGCGGATGCGATGGCAGAGCCCAGTCCTACAAGGGTTTCAAGATTCTCGAGGCTTGTTGTGCTAGAAGTGAGGACATAGACAATGAGTGGATACAACTGTGGCTCGGTGTCGTCGGTACGCACAACCATGAACCGCAATCCGAAGTGTCCGGCGTGACCAACTGCGCAAGACTCTTAATCTTCCCTTGAAAATCTTCGCCATTTAGCAACTAAGAAGAGGATAAAATTAGCGTTAGCGCGACAGCCAACAGGCAATAAGATAGCGACCATACATTGTCTGGATCATTGTAGTTCCAGCTCGAGATGATGTCGACGTGGATGGTGGCCAGACAACTTTCAAGCGTCGAACCCACAAAACTAGCACTCGATGCAAGACCCTGCCAGTATTCTAGAGAGATATGGGAAGAGTCGTTATCATACGTAACTCCTTCAGTTTAAAGGGAAATCGCGTTACTTTTCATGCCAACTCTGTAGATGGCAACGACAATCAGCAGGCTGAATAGATTCATAAGGGCAATGACCTACTCAATGGATGATTTGATTTTCGCTTGAGCGCTTGCTCTCTGGGCCATTGCAGAAACAATCCATACATCCCCTTCTATGTTACGTTGTGTGCGATTTATCAGATCTGATAAAGTCGAAGGGTACGGTAATTCCACTGAAAGGGAAAAATGTAGGCATGAAACTGATTAAAATACCTCGAAAACGGAATATCTCACCAGATACTTTGGCGTAAGGAATCTTGGGATTGATTTTTTTGAGTGGATCCACGCAGACATGTTTAAATTCGGCTTCAGCTTTCTGCAAGCAAAGGTTGTCAAGCACTTCAGGATTGTTAAGCTCCTCAGAAGTTAGATGCTCCTCCATCCGGCTAACGAGTTTGTCGAACTTGGTGAAAACAACCACTATAGGCACTTGGATCAAAAAATAACATCAGCCAAGACTATCCGAGTCGCGTCCATCCAGTATTCACCTTTCTTCGTCGTGAATGCAAGAAACTCTTCATCTCCCGTTTCGAAGACTCGACCACCAGCGAAAGGTGCTTGGATGCAAAGCCTACATTCAGATATATCAATAGGACTTAGACGCGTGACGAGTGACCCACCAAATGGCATGAATTTTCTCCTTGAGATCCAGGTGGTCGCCCGTACGAGAGTGGATGAACGCCTTGACTCTGTCTAGATTATGTGTTTCCCCTGGCTCGAACCCTTGGGAATCATGCAGTACAAAGCGCGGGTTCTGCGGTGACATAATCTCAGTATTGATGTCGCATACTCCATGCTCTTGATGCGATATCGTCTGTAGCGACTCGGCGTCAGTGGCTTCGCTTTCTACATGAAGGAGGGAAATTACGGCTTTATCGACGCTGAATGCATGGTTGATGAGAGAAGATTTTCCCACTCCGGACTGAGAAGATTTGTAGAAATGAATTTTGGAGAGAACTTCAGATCTCTTACCTTGCCGACAACCAAAATACGGAACCTGTGGATGATAAGCGCCCAGCAATGGTACAGCGCATGCAACAAGAAATCGGAAAGGCGTACCTCGGGCAATGGCTCAGGATTTCTTCAGTTGTAAGCGGTAGCGTCTCCGATATCTTGACCGGAGGAATCAAGTAAGGAGTGGACGACGGTGAAGTGTGTGTATAAATCTGACGAGACGAGACCTGATCTTGGTGCCCTACTGACGGGGTATTGCCAACATTGAGTGGCTTTGTGGGTGGTTCGGTGATAGGGTTGTTGTCTGTGTTCTCAGAAGCGGTGGCTGCGACTGTAGCGGTGGTAGCTGGTGGGTTGGAATCCCCGCTAATTGCTGCATTGGTGTCTGCTTGTTGGCGCCTGCGATGAAATCGGAAGACTTTGCCCAGTTTGGCCGTAAACCATGATCTTACTGGTCCCTTGGGTTTCATATCGACGCGAAGAGAAAGGAAAAGAGGTGTTGAAAGACAGTCGGATAGGATGCGTACAGAACGAGGAGAGATGAAAGGCACAGGGGCAGCCTCATGGTCAATCAAAGTTGACATCGCTGTTAAGACGCATGCCCTAATGACAATGGACAGCCTTCCAATATAAATGTCAGTGTGTTCCCATGCCCTCGACGAAGATGGTACCGGGGAACGGAGGCCCGGGACGAGAGAGCGGAGGAGGAAAGCAGAGGGTAGATATAATTGAGAGAGTGTCAGAGGAGTTACATATATAAGAAAGAGAGAGTGCCAGAAACTTGAAACTGTAGATTCGACAACGAAGATCTATGATCTACTTACTAGTATACGTAGTAGCAAATGTGGAACAACGCAAGGAATTCAAGTTTGAACAACTTGAAGAATACATCACGTCACGTGCAAGCGGCAAGCCTAACCACTTTCAAAATTCAAATCTAAAGTTTCTCGTCTAGCTTGATGTTGAAAGACTTATATGACCTACCGCGTCGATGTATTATCCAATTACTCTCGACGCTGAAAACACCAGTTACTTTTGCTTTAGGCTCGCGAAGGCCTTGCAGACCAGAACCACATCCAACACACTTCGCGGACGTGGTCCAGTGTGCCTCATTCTGCACCCTCGGCCTAAACGCTCTCTTACCTGTTCTACCTGCTCCATCTTCCGTCTTTCCTCCTCCGTGGCTGATGCGACCAAAACGAGAACCCACCCCTTCTGTTCGCATCGAGGCATCGGTGATGGTTTCATATTTCCTACACAATCTGTCGCCCATTCCAATGTTACCGGGAACAACTGGAGGCTGTCGAGTCTTCCCGAAGTGTGAGGATGTCTCTGTAGCATCGACTTCGAGTGTGTCGTTACCGAGAACGTTCTGGTGGCGAGCAAGAGATACTGACGATGGATGCACCAGTGCATTTGATACTGTCGCGTCCTCTGAGAAGGTCAATATACACGAACTACGCCCGCGAGTTGGATGGGTACGTTGGATACGATCTGTATTCGTATTCGCATTTGTCCGGAGGAGTGGAATGCCTGAGGTTGTACACGTACCTCGCGTCGGATAGAGAGGTTTTGGGGGCAACGGGTGGCTTTCAAGTCGCTTCTTCTCTGTCTTCGGAAGGAGCTGGTGGGCCAAGAGGATGGGATGGCCTCATGCTCCGCCAATCTCATTGCGGCAGTTCTTTCGAGCAGAATTTCAGTCTATAGACCTTCGATTTGGTACGTTCTCCAGAATTCTCTTTCCAAATGCCACTGTTCTGAAATATTGTCCAGGCGAACACGCAAACTCTATTCTGGAACTTTAGGTTCGAATCGCAAGTAACAAGACATTGTCATGAGACTAGCAGGGAGCTTGTTGGGCATCCCTCTGGGTTGACATAAAGCCTGCCAAGCGGCGGTATCTCAGTGACCATTTGGATTGCTGGCTGTCCGACCTCCGTCGGCCAGAGGTCGACTGATAGACTCGCTGGGGCGAGGCAGTCCGTCGAAGGCTCTGCAGGCGACTTTGAGAAATCAGGAAGCAGGATTAAGTCTCCGTCGGGGCACTATCATAAGGCCAATCACTTCGGAAGTTGGGAAGGAAGGCATTTGTGAGGAAGGAATAGGCTCAGGCCGTGGATAATCGCCGAGGATTGACATCGTTTCGAAAACCCCATTGGCCACAGAAATCAACATGGCTGGGTGCGTACTTCAATCACATTATTGCGAGTGCGTTCAATAACCTCTGTCGCCTCCATTTCAGCGAGATCCTATCAACAACTTGGACAACCGCCGTTTTTCGAGCAGAGCTCGACGACCACTCTCTCCTTCAACTCCAGCTCCAGCATCAGCCCCCGCCTATCCCATGCTTTATGAGATCTCGTCTGTCAGCCTATCGAAGACGCTGCCAGCCGACGACTGCTTGAAGGAGTTGGACCACGCGTTGAGTGGCCAAATTTCAACGTCAACCCCATTCAGAATTGGGAAGGAAGGACGTCGTAACGGCCGAGGGAGGGTCGGAGAGGAGGCCAAGAGTCAAGGCATCTCAAGTGGTGGACCAATATGACCTTTCGACGAGGATCGAATTCCAGAAGACTCGCAGGACACATCAGAACGATGGGTGAAACTTCGAAGGCTGGTAACCGGGGCAGGCTTTATTCACTGGTCCACCGTTTACGAGAACTACACACCTCAATTGCCGCATTCAGAGCCCCGTCATTTCTCTTCTAATTCCACTTACTCTCATCTTCTGGCTAGCTGTCCTATTCGGAGGCGGTATAAATCGACGAATTGGAAGTAGGCGCTTCTAGTGGAGATTGCTTAGGCTCCAGATGGCGAATATTATGCTGATGAAGACGGCACGTTCCTTCTTTTTTTTTCTTTTGCGTGTGTGTGTGTGGACATCTGGGTTAACGAAGCCTTTCGGTTCCTAGATTGAGATGGCGTGGTTCGGAGCAGTACATAGCAATGATATTCAGTGCTAATTTTCCTGCAAGAATCCCGATGAAAATTGCGCATGACTGGTTCTGCAGGATGATGGTGCATGCACGACCCGCTGAATTAGTCACAGGTATGTGTATGCCGATCGTTTACTGTGCTAGAGGTGACGTTAAGCCCAAGATCGGCGGTTTTTGGTGGGATCTTGAAACAATTTGGACTCGTAACAGCTAAACGATGGACTGGAGCGAATTTTACGAGCCTTGCACAATTTGCCGATCTCCTTCTCTCAACGCAAGCACTCCCAAGTTGCCCACCGATGGAAAGGCCCAACCTTCCAGGATACATCTATTATATATGACGTGCTGAAAGATAGGCCCCTCTTCGGCGACGTCAAAACATACATTCATCTCGAGGAGGATTCAACTCGGGGCAAGGGAAGGGTCCCGAAACTTTACTGGTATGCCATCCCCACTTCCAAGTTATACGATATTAGACCTTGAATACTCTATTTAGGCCTTACGAGTACTCGAAGAGACACGCACCCTCACACACCCTCTGATAGTAGATACTGTGCATGCGGAACGTTGGAAGTACGAATTTTTGGAGGGGTAAGGAGAGGCCAAGCCCAGTGCGATGGTTACGGAGATTGAGGAGATGGTTGATGCTGGCTGAATGGAGTCGGGTGGTTATAGGGTTCTGACTTATAGTGAACGTGGAATAGATACTCGTACATGGCTGCTTTTCTGGGTCGATCCTACATGGACTTCATGATCAAGGTTCTCGAGGCTGGTAGTCCTCGCAAAAGAGAGGTGGCATCCGCGTCTCTGGTGGAGTGGACAATACCAGAGTCTCTATTCGTTGGTGTACTGAAGTCCTTAGGGAGCGGTGCGGAGAGCTTGCCAAGAATAGAATAGAAGAAGAGGTCACCAATTTTCAAGTTGTTGGGTCGCAATAATCTTTGAGTTTTTCCCGCGTTTTGATTGGAATCTAGTGGCACCTTCAACCATGTCAAACTGACGCCACTCAAGTAACTGAAATACCAGCTTGGAAATTATTAGATAGGATGTTTACAAATTCCTGGTACCCCGAAGCTTCATGTATAGGTTGGACGTGAATTCGTGGGAGATTTAGATATATTGACGCGAGTTGCCAGCTAGACGCCTGAAGTGCCTTCCCAACCAACATCGATCTTGCTCAACATTTCAATACCTCATAATCCCTGTAAGCCCCATTTACTAGAAGACATCAAATACTTATCTGAATTGTGCTCCAGAAAGCGCGTCTCTGCAGGATGCACGAGGAGGACCCTAGCTCAGAGCTTGTTGTGGTCGAAGCAGAAGTCGAGCGGGTCTCT
>Ga0247742_10001976_pt1 | contig 13710 bp, 9 predicted proteins | sample UWRJL208509C2_FD_180944 | JGI IMG/M metagenome (GOLD analysis project Ga0247742, IMG submission 180944) | Plant litter microbial communities from Arlington Agricultural Research Station in Wisconsin, United States - UWRJ-L208-509C-2 | ecosystem: Environmental > Terrestrial > Plant litter >...
GCTGGCGGCAGGCGTGTTGTATCCGCTGTTCGGCATCACGCTGTCGCCGATGATCGCCGCGGTGGCGATGAGTCTGAGTTCGGTGTCGGTCGTGGGGAACGCGCTGCGGCTGCGCCGCGTAGCAATCTAATCAGCGGGCTGCGATGCACCGGCTGTTGTAGGAGCCGATTTATCGGCGATGGGTACTAGCCGCAAGCACCCATTCGCCGATAAATCGGCTCCTACCAAGAGCGAGATCGGCTACTTCTTGTCGAACGAGGGCGGCGCGTCGGACGGCTTCGTTGCCCAGGCCTTGTTCGGCTTGTCCGACAGATCGAACTCCAGCTTGCCACCCTTCAGCGCGAACGACTCCGGCAGCCAGGACTTGGCGGTGAGCTTGCCGTCGACCTTCAATGCGGTGACGTAGGGCTTGCCCATACCGGCGTTCGGCGCTTCGATCACGACATCGCCATCGGGACGGTGCACGGTCGCCTTCGTAAACAACGGGCTGCCGACCACCATCTCGGCGCGACCGGGAATGGACGGATACACGCCTAGTGCGGCGAACACGTACCACGAGGACATCTCGCCGAGATCGTCGTTCCCCGGGATGCCATTGGGCGCATTCACCCAGATCGTATCGAGCACGCGGCGCACCAGCTCCTGGGTCTTCCACGGCTGGCCGGCGAAGTTGTAGAGCCACGGCGTGCCGATCGACGGCTCGTTATCCAACTCCGCATGCAGCGGGCCGGACTTGGTGACGGCAAACGTGCCGTCGGGCTGGTAGAAGAACGCATCGAGGCGCTTGCGGGCCTTGTCGCGTCCACCCATGGCGTCGAACAAGCCGCCGACATTGAACGGCACCATCCACACGTACTGCGCGGCGCTGCCTTCGACGAAGCCATCTTCGGTCGACGGTGAGAAGGCGTGCGGCGTCTCCTTGTCGTCGTCCTTGATCAGTGCCCAGGTGCCGTCCGCGTTGCGATTGCGGATGTAGCCGCCCTCGGGCGTGGCCTTCGGATCGAACAGGTTGCGCCAGTACTGCGCGCGGCCGAGGAAGCGCTGCGAGGTGGCGGTGTCGCCAAGGCGACCGGCCAGCGCGCTGATGCCGAACTCGGCGGCGACGGTTTCCAGGGTGTCGGCAGCCGGGCCCCAGGCGGGGGCACCGACGGGGATGTAATGGAGCTTGAGCCAGGCATCCAGGCCGGGACGCTGGCCGACGCATTCCACTTCGCAACCGTCGTGCGAGAGGTCCAGTGCGGTGGGGTTGTCCGCCGCATGGACGAGCGAGGCGAGGGCGCCCTTGGCGTCGAAGTCGCGACCGCCGAAGGCGTAGATGCCCGCGATCGCGGCGGCGGCGGGGTCGCCGTTCATCACGTGCGTCCCGCCGTTGTTGTGCGTCCAACGATCCCACACGCCGTTGTTCTGCTGGGCCTGGTTGTAGAGGCTCTGGGCGATGTCGCTCGCCGTTTTCGGCTCGAGCCAGGCGACCATCGGCAGCTGGGAACGATAGACGTCCCAGCCGGAGAAATTCGCATACTGCGCCTTCTGGCTACCGGCGACCTTGTGCACCTTGTTGTCGAAGCCGGTGTATTCACCGTTGACGTCGCTGAACACGTTGGGCGTCATCAGCGAGTGGTAGAGCGCGGTGTAGAACACCGTGCGCTGGTCGGACGTGCCACCCTCGATATCGATGTGCGAGAGGCGTGCATTCCAGGCATCGACGGCTCTGTCGCGTAGCGCTTCGAAGGTCGTTCCCTTGGGGTTCTCGGCGTCTAGGTTGGCCTGTGCGTTCGCCGTGCTGACGTACGAGATGCCAACGCGGGCGTTGACCGTACGCGTGCCCTTGGCAAACCCGACCCACGCACCCGAGCCCTTGCCCGTGTCCGGAAAACCCTTCTCGCCGTATCCCGTGCCGCCCTCGGCTTGCTTGCCACCCTTGGTGACCGTCGTGTCCTGCCAGGTGCCGGTGGTGGCGAAGGGCTGGTCGAACTCGATCACGTAGTGGACGGTGTAGTAGCTGCGCCGATCCGCTTCGTTGATGTAACCGCAGAAGTTGCCGCTGGTGACGTCGCCGCTGATGCGCTGGTGCGCGGCATCGATGGTGACGGTCGCCTTCTCGGAACCCGATTCGGAATCCGAGGCGCGCACCAGCACGTTGACCGGCTTGCCGGCGGGGAAGGCGAAGCGCGCCGCGCCCGAATGCAGGGCGGCGGTGAGGTCGGTGGTGACGCCGTTATCGAGGGTGACGTGGTAGTGACCGGCCTTGGCGACTTCGTTCGCGTGCGTGAACTTCGACGCATACGCGTGGCGGAAGTCCGTCGACGGCGACGTCGTTACCTCGTCGGTGATCGGCATGATTGGGACATCGCCCGAGCCACCGGCGCACCCCCAGCCTTCGACATTGGTCAGGCTGAAACCGCGGATGGCATCGGCGCGGTACTCGTAACCACCCGGCGCGGCGATGGGCGACTTCTTGCCCGGCAGCGGCGAGGCCTCCGGTGAGAACTGCAACATGCCGAACGGAACGACGGCGCCGGGGAAGACGTTGCCCCCGTTGGCGGTGCCGATCAGCGGGTTGACGAGGTCGGCGGGGCCGGAAGCGGCGACGACTGCCGCGGGCAGCAGGGCGGCGGCAAGGACGAACGGGTGCATCGCGCGCAAGGGCAGATCTCCGTGGGACCGGTATTTATATCGATTGAAATCCGATTTAGAGTCGCGGTCGTGTGCCAACGGTCATGGGTGCGCTGCACCATGCCGAGGCGCGGCGGGTGTTACCAGAGAATCCCGTCGACCGGCTTGGCCGGCTCCAGCCCGTGCGCTTCGCCCAAGGCATCGCGCAGGTCGATCTCGATGCCGCGGGTGAGGGTGGTCAGCGGGACATCGTCTTCGAGGTTTTCGAAGGGGTTCTGCATGTCGTTGCCGATCTGCAGCAGCGCGAGGAAGAGGAAGCCGGCGACCGTGGAGCCCAGCGGTGTGTAGACCCCGAGCGTCTCGACCAGGCCGAGCGGAAGCAGGATGCAGAAGCCGTGCGTGAAGATGGCGGGGTAGGTGGCGTACTGCTGGGGCAGCGGGGTGTTCTTGATCCGCTCCATGCCGCCCTGGGCGTTGGAGATGTCGGAAAGCGTACGGGCCAGGGCCGTCAGCAGGATCGGATCGGGCTTCGCCTCGGCGATGAGCGTACCGGTACGCGCGTGGATGGCGTTAGGGACGTTGGTGACGCCACGCAACCGTTCCACGTCGTCGGCGGGCAGGCGCGCGGACAGATCGTCCCAGGGCGATTGTCGGCGCAGGTGCAGCCGCAAGGCATGCACGTAGGCGATCTGCCGGTGGACCACGGCAATACCGCTGGCACGCTCGGGCAGCATGGCCAGCGCCTCACGGGCGAGCGTGCGCGAGGCGTTGACCATGGCACCCCATAGCGTGCGTGCCTCCCACCAGCGCGCGTACGCGGTGGTGTTGCGGAAGCTCAGATAGACGGCCACGGCCGAGCCGAGCAGGGTGAGCGGCAGGGCGGGAAACTCGGCGGTCCATCGCGGGTGCATCACGTACCAGAAGGCGGTCACAGCCACATCCCACGCGAGCAACCAGATCAGCGGCTTGCCCACATAACGCAGGATGTGTCCGAGATGCGCGCGACCGGGAAGGATCACGCCTTGTGCTCTCGCTTGATCGCTTCGGCCAGGGGGATGAAGTTGCTGGTCGCCTCATCGAGCACGGTGATCTTGCCGTCGCCGATGTCGTAGACCCAGCCGAGCAGGTTGATCGCGTCGTTGGCCAGCGCTGCCGCGACCGCGGGATGCGAGCGGAGGTGGGTCAGCTGGAGGCGGACGTTCTCCTCGATCAACGCGTGCATGGCGTCGGCGCCCTCGAGCTTGCGCGCGAACACGGCGCTCTTGGCCGCCTGCGCGTTGCGCAGCCAGGCTTCGACCGTGGGCAGGTCCTTGGTCGATTCCGGGTTGAGCAGGCCCTTCATGGCGCCGCAGTCGGTATGACCGCAGACCACGACATGCCGCACCCCGAGCACCATCACGGCGAACTCGACGACGGCGGAGACGCCACCGAGCATCTCGCCGTAACCCGGCACGATATTGCCGATGTTGCGGCAGACGAAGAGCTCGCCGGGCTGCGTCTGGGTGATCATCTCCGGCACCACGCGGGAGTCCGCGCAGGTGATGAACAGGGTGTGCGGCGCCTGGCCTTCGGCCAGTTCGCTGAACAGCTTGCGGTTTTCCGGCTCGGGGAAGATCTTGCGGCTGAAGTCCTCGACGCCCTGGAGCAGGCCGAGGAGGCTGTCGTCGCGCGGGGTTTCCTGGGTCATATGCGTTGCCTTGGAAAAGCTAGGCGAACAGTTTATGACAAGAACGTGGTGTAGGAGCCGATTCATCGGCGATCCCGCGGCAGCGGGCCAGGGTGGCGCGAGCACCCAATCGCCGCTGAAGCGGCTCCCACAGAAAACAGTCCCACAGAAACCAGCCCCGCAAAAGCAAAGGGCCGGCCGGGTTTCCCCGGCCGGCCCTTAACGCCGAGGCTCAGGCCTCGACATCTTCCTTGTACGCATCGATCGGGATGCAGGCGCACATCACGTTCTTGTCGCCGTAGACGTTGTCCACGCGGGACACCGGCGGCCAGTACTTGGAGAGCCGGAGCGAGGGCAGCGGGAAGGCGGCAAGTTCGCGCGGGTAGGCGTGGGTCCACTCCGTGCCGATGACCATGGTCGCCGTGTGCGGTGCATTGCGTAGCGGGTTGTCTTCGCGGTCCAGGCGACCGTCGTCCACCGCACGGATTTCATCGCGGATCTGGATCATGGCGTCGATGAAGCGATCCAGTTCGTGCTGCGATTCGCTCTCGGTCGGCTCGACCATCAGCGTGCCGGCGACCGGGAAGCTCAGGGTCGGGGCGTGGAAGCCGAAGTCGATCAGGCGCTTGGCGACATCTTCCGCACCGACGCCGGTGGCGTCCTTGAGCGGACGCAGGTCGAGGATGCACTCGTGCGCGACCAGGCCGTTACGACCCGTGTAGAGCGTGTCGTAATGCGGCGCCAGGCGCTTGGCGATGTAGTTGGCGTTGAGCAGGGCTACCTGGGTCGCCTTGCGCAGGCCTTCGGTGCCCATCAGCGTGATGTACATCCAGGAGATCGGCAGGATCGAGGCCGAGCCGAAGCTGGCAGCGCTGACCATGCCGACATCGCCTTCACCGCCGAACGTGCGCGGCAGGAACGGAGCCAGGTGCGACTTGACCGCGCAGGGACCGACGCCCGGGCCGCCGCCGCCGTGAGGAATGCAGAAGGTCTTGTGCAGGTTGAGGTGCGAGACGTCCGAACCCCACTTGCCCGGCTTGGCGACGCCAACGAGCGCGTTCATGTTCGCGCCGTCGGTGTACACCTGGCCACCGTGCTTGTGCACGATGTCGCAGATGGCGACCACGTCTTCCTCGAACACGCCGTGCGTGGACGGGTAGGTGATCATGATCGCAGCGAGGCGGTCCGAATACTTCTCGGCCTTCTCGCGGATGTCGTCGACATCGACGTTGCCGTTGGCATCGCAGCGCGTGACCACGACGGTCATGCCGCACATCTGTGCGGAGGCCGGGTTGGTACCGTGCGCCGATTCCGGAATCAGGCAGATGTCGCGATGGCCTTCGTTGCGCGAGCGGTGATACGCGCGGATCGCGAGCAGGCCGGCGTATTCGCCCTGTGCGCCGGAGTTCGGCTGCAGGCTGACGGAGTCGTAGCCCGTGCACTCGACCAACATCGCTTCGAGCTCATCGATCAGCTGCTTGTAGCCCTGCGCCTGGTTGGCCGGGGCGAGCGGATGGATGTTGGCGAACTCGGGCCATGTCACCGGGATCATCTCGGCGGTGGCGTTGAGCTTCATGGTGCAGGAGCCGAGCGGGATCATCGTGCGATCGAGCGCGAGGTCCTTGTCGGCGAGACCACGCAGGTAGCGCAGCAGTTCGTGCTCGCTGTGGTGCGTGTTGAACACCGGATGCTGCAGGAAGTCGGTGTCGCGGAGCAGGCCCGAGGGCAGGGCGTCGGCGGTGGCGGCATCGAGCGCGTCGATGTCGTTCGCGTCCGCGCCGAAGACGCCGGCCAGCGTGGCGATGTCGGCACGCGTGGTGGTTTCGTCGAGGCTGATGCCGACGCTAGAGGCATCGATCGCACGCAGGTTGACGCTGGCGGCCGCGGCCTTGGCGTGGATCGCCTTGGCGTCGATGCCGGTCACGTGCAGGGTGTCGAAGTAATCGTTGCCGACGGTCACGCCGGCCTTGGTCAGCGCGCCGGCGAGGATCGCGGTGAGACGATGCGTGCGACGTGCGATGCGGGTCAGGCCTTCCGGACCGTGGTACACGGCATACATGCTGGCCATGACGGCCAGCAGGACCTGCGCGGTACAGATATTGGACGTGGCCTTCTCGCGGCGGATGTGCTGCTCGCGGGTCTGCAGGGTGAGGCGGTAAGCCGGCTTGCCTTCGGTGTCGACCGAAACGCCGATCAGGCGGCCCGGCATCGAGCGCTTGTACGCGTCGCGGCAGGCGAGGTATGCGGCGTGCGGGCCGCCGAAGCCGTACGGCACGCCAAAACGCTGCGTATTGCCGACGACGATGTCCGCCCCCCAGCTGCCCGGCGAGGCGATCAGGGTCAGGGCGAGCAGGTCGGTGGCGACGCAGACGATGCCGCCGCGTGCGTGGGTCGCGTCGGCCAGTGCCTGGTAGCTGTTCACCCGGCCGAAGGTGTTCGGGTACTGCAGCAGCACGCCGAAGCTGTCGACCGTGGCGCCTTCGGCGTCATCGCCGATATGCAGCTCGATGCCGATGCCGTCGGCGCGCGTGCGCAGCACTTCGAGCGTCTGCGGATGGACGTCCTTCGAGACGAAGAAAACGTTGGACTTCGACTTGGCCGACCGCTTGGCCAGCGTCATCGCTTCAGCGGCGGCCGTGGCTTCGTCGAGCAGCGACGCATTGGAAATGTCCATGCCCGTCAGGTCGGCGACCATGGTCTGGAAGTTGATCAGTGCTTCCATGCGGCCCTGCGAGATTTCCGCCTGGTACGGCGTATACGCCGTGTACCACGCCGGGTTCTCGAGCACGTTGCGCAGGATGACGTTCGGCGTGAGCGTGCCGTAGTAGCCCTGGCCGATGAAGCTGCGGAAGACGGTGTTGCGGTCGGCGATGGCGCGGATCTTGGCCAGCGCCTCTTCCTCGGTCACCGCGGCGGGCAGGGCGAGCGGGGCGGGCGACTTGATCGAGCCGGGGACGATGGCATCGGTCAGCGCGTCGAGCGTGTCGTGGCCGACGACGCTGAGCATCTCGGCGATCTCGGCATCGTTCGGACCGATGTGGCGTTCGATGAACGCGCCATGGTTCTCGAGCTCGCGCAGCGAAGGAGAGTTTTTCTGGCTCATGACTTGGAGGCATCCGGAAGAACGTGCCGTGCCGGCACGTGGGGCGCCCCTCTGTCCTTTTGCCTGAGAGTTTGGAGGCGGGTAGGCCTCTTGCACCTTCGGCGCCGGATCTAACCGGTCTCTCCAGAGTGATGAAGCACGCCGGTGGTCATGGGGGCCTGAGCGATTACGGGCGTTGCGCCTTCGGCAGCGGGTCCTTCCGCTTCTCCCACCGGGTGTTGCTGCCGGGGATTATACAGGTGGCGGCCGACAGGATGCGTCAGTCTTCGGTGGCATTGGCAAGGAGCGCCTTGCGCATTGTCAGAATCTGGCCGCGCAGCTTGCGAAGGTCTGTCGGCGACAGGCCGGTCGCGCTGTCGACACAGCGCGAGAAATCACTGGCCTTCTCCCGTAACGCCGTACCCGATGCGGTCAGGCGGACACGCACCTGACGCTCGTCGCGGGGGTCCCGGCTACGCGTCAGGTAGCCCATGCCTTCGAGCCGCTTCAGTAGCGGGGTCAGTGTGTTCGACTCCAGGAACAGGGTCTCCCCCAGTTCGCTGACCGTGCGGTCGTCCTGCGCCCACAACGCCACCATCGCGATGTATTGGGGGTAGGTCAGTCCCAGCGATTTCAGCAATGGCTTGTAGACACGGCTGAAGGCATGACCCGCCGAGTAGACGGCGAAGCAGGCGAAGTCGTCAGGCTCGGGCAGGGCATCGGGACTGGGACGCGGGGACATGGCTATCTCGCTATGAGGGCGGACCCGATTCTAATACTTTCGTATAAATCGTGTGCGATGTAAGCGTGTGCGCTTGACATTCAGCAGTCGTAATGGAGAATACATCGCACACGATGCAATCCCGTGCGATGTGATGCCCTGCCACGGGCGCTCTCGCTCGATAGACCGAACCCGGAACCGCACTATGGACATGCCCTCCCACGGCCCCCGCAAATACCCGTTCGCCGAACTGTGCCGCTCGTCGGAAGGGCGCGGGTGGACCACCCTGGCCGCCGAACTCCGTTCACATCCGGTCAGCGAGATGCCTGGGCTGGTCCCGCAGGACATGGAGGTGTCCATTGCGGTGCGCGGGCGCCATGACGGCTGGGTGCTGAGAACGGGCGCGGGTGAGCGACAGAAGACGCGGCCGCTGCCGGGAACCCTTTGGCTGTCGCCCATCGGCATCCCGGATAGCGATATCGAGGTCACCAAGCCATTGCAGGGCATCCTCCATCTTTACCTTCCCGCCTCGCGTTTTCAGGTGCTGGCTGAAGAGCACGATGTGCCGGTCTCGGCGGCGCATTCGATCCACTACCTCGCGGGCGTTCATGACGATCTGGTCCGCGAGCTTGGGTTGGCGGTGCTGGCCGAGCTGGAACGCGAGACGTCGACCGGGAAGATGCTGGTGGAAACGTGCTCGCTGATGCTCGCCGCACGCATCGCCCATCGGTACGGCGACAGCTGGTCGGTGTCCCCGGTCCCGCCGACCGCACGCAAGCTCGATGAACTTCGGTTGCGTCGCGTCGAGGACTACATCGTGTCGCATCTGGAAGACGACCTTTCCGTCGCCGAACTCGCCGCTGTCGCCAACCTCAGCGTCTTTCACTTCACCCGCCTGTTCCGTGCTGCCACGGGCTTGCCACCACATCGCTACGTCAGTCGCCAGCGCCTGGAGCGCGCGATGACCTTGCTGGCAACCGGACGCATGCGTCTGAGCGACATCGCGCTGTATTGCCGCTTCTCCTCGCAAGCCAGTTTCAATCGGGCCTTCCGTGCGGCGATCGGCATGACGCCCGGTCAGTACCGCCGCCTTTTCGTGGCGAGCGCCGCGGAGACGTTGGCGTGAGCACGATCAGCAAAAAGTGCAGCAACGCCTGGAAATACGCACACGGGCCGCCGTGAACAAAATCGTCGGGACGGCAGTCCACGTCGGACCGCGTCCGTCTCAAGGGAACGTGCAGTCACTCAAACCATCCCGGAGCCGCCGACGCGAGCACCGCGGAGCCCTTCGTCCCTTCCTTGGAGCAAGTCTCATGAAACGTCATTCCCTGATCGCCACCGCCTGCCTGCTGGGAGCCACCCTGATGAGCCAAAACGTCTTCGCCGCCGAGTCCACCATCGCCAACGACACCCGCCTGGACCCGACGGTCCGTACGTTCCTCACCCAGATCAACAAGGATCCGAGCCCGTTCTGGGAGCTGCCGCAACCGAAACCACAAGACATCCTCACCGGCCTGCAGGCGCAGACGCAGGTCGACATGTCGGGCGTCACCACGGTCGAGAAGACCATCGTGCAGGATGGCAAGACGGTAAAGCTCTACATCATGAAGCCCGAGCATGTGAAGGGTAAGCCGGGTGTTCTGCTCTTCATCCACGGTGGCGTGTGGATCGTCGGCAACTTCGAGAATCACAAGCGCCTGCTTCGCGACCTCGTGGTCGGTTCGGGACAGATCGGCGTCTTCGTCGAGTACACGCCGCTTCCGCAGGCGAAGTTTCCGACCCAGATGGATGAATCGTACGCCGCGCTGACGTGGGTGGCCGCCCATGCCGGTGAGTTCGGCGCCGATGGTAGCCGCATCGCCGTGGCTGGCAATTCGGTGGGCGGCGACATGACCGCGGCGCTCACCTTGATGGCAAAAGACCGCAAGGGACCGAAGATCAGTTACCAGGTATTGTTCATTCCGGCGACCGATGCCAGTGTGGATACCGAGTCGTACAAGATGTTCGGCACGGAACGCTTCCTGGCGCGGGACTTCATGAAGTACGGCTGGGACCTCTATGCGCCGGACGCGAAGACACGCGACAACCCCTACGTCTCGCCGCTGCGCGCAAGCAAGGATGAACTCAAGGGCCTGCCGCCGGCCCTGGTGATTACGGCAGAAAACGATCCCCTGCGTGACGAGGGCGAGGCCTACGCACACAAGTTGATGGATGCCGGTGTCAGCGTCGCGGCCACCCGTTACAACGGGACCATCCATGACTTTGTCTTGCTTAACGCGCTGCGCCATGTGCCGTCGACCGAAGCGGCCTTGCGCCAGGCTAGTGAAGGCATCCGCGATCACCTCTCCCGATAAGCGGACGGCATGACCTGAAATAACGTGAGCGGGAGGCAGGGAGCCTTCCGCTCACGGTGTTGTGCCGCTCCACTATGTCGGTTCGGCAAGCGGGGTAAGCGACATACCTTTGTCGAGGCAGGGGTAATGCATCAAGCCTTCCAGGCGTGAGGAACGGTCCTTGCCCGGCCGCGTCGAGAGACGGCGACAGGATGTTCCTAACGCCGGTGATCGCGTCGGCAAGCTGCCAGGAACGTGCCTGCCCGACCATCCTCGAACGCTAGTCCGACGCCGATGCACGCGTGCCCCAGCCGGCGCTAACGTCGGAGCCGGACTACGAACAAGGAGGTCCGATCCCATGAAAACGTCCGCTCTCTCCTATAAACCGCTCAGTTTCGCCGTGATTGCCGTTCTGGCGATGTCGTCTCCGGCACACGCGTCATCGCCCGACCAGCCAGCCATCACGGCCGTTGTGGCGTTCGCTGATCCGTCCGCTCTTCGGTCACTCGACAGCTCACCACTCACGACGCCGGCCATTCCGGTGATCCGCCCCGCCGCCGCGGCCCGCCTCGCCCCCGAAACGTCGAGGCACCTGCTGACCATGGTCGATGCCGGTTCGCTGCCACTGGCAAGCGACGAAGCCGGGATACTCTCCCGCCTCTTCCTCCAGGGCTCGCCGGTGCTCCTGAGCATGAATAACCCGACGCCCGATGACCTTGTCCACGTGGCCGCTGCATTTGGCATTGCGCCAACCACCGGCAATGTGATCCTCCGCAGGGACGGCGACGCCACCGCGGTATTCGCTCCCTCGGCGGAAAACAGTGCGGATGCGTCGGCTCTTCTTCATGCCCAGGCGAACGTCCAGATCGCGAGCGTGCAAAGCGCATCGACTGCGGGGGCGGACGAGCGGGGCTTGGCAGGTCCCGCACGGCATTTCGATATCACCATCGTCGATGCCCACGGCGAGATATCCGGCGTCACCGGCATCGACGTGGCGCGCAGCCGGACGGTCTCCTCCGACTACAAGATGCTGACGGTGACATCGAAGGTGACTATCGCGCCCGAGACGGCCGGCGTCAGCGATGGTGCCAAGACCGGGAATAACGCGTGGACCGCCGATCTGCCTGTCGAATACGGCTTGCGCCACGAGATCACGGCCGGCGACGCGGAAGTGACCTATCTGGATCATTTTCCTTTGACCGACGGCCGCACCGAATTCACGCAGGAAGATACCGAGACGCGTGGTTTCACGATCGGCGGCTCCACGGGGTCGGAAATCAGTGCGACCGGCAAGAAGGACGATGCCCTCGCGGCGAAATTGCCTTTCAGCCTGTCATTGGGCTATGAGCACACATGGCGCTCCAGCCTCACGACGACCTTTCAGGACTACTCGATCCAGGCCACGCCGCGGACGCCCGGTACCGTGGCCTGGAAGGCCCTCATCGCACCAAAGCTCATCAACGTCCTCGTTGCTCGTGAAAGAGCGGGCATGCCGGAGCTCAGCGAAACATGGATGACCCCGATGATGCGTGCCACCACGTTCGAGGCCATGTCGTACTGGAAGGTGCCTGGAAACTATGCTGGCTTGGCGAATGTGTCCGTTATCGCGGGATACGATCTGGATAAACGAAAGTGGTGGTGGAATCGCGCCGACATCGGCCGGTCGCGGCATCGGGAAGCACGCAGTGCCGTGACGGAATTCGTCATCGACCTGACCGATCCCTACCTCTCCGCCGAGATCACGGTGCTGATCCGATCGGCGACCGGCTCGGGAGCCTGCCTGCGTGACAACGCTGGCCTCGTGGGACTGGTCGCGTGTGATGCCACGGATCGCAGACAGATGTGGGGTCTGGATGAAGCCAGCCGCTATGTGAATCGCGGTTCGGGGCGCTGCCTCACGGCTCGACCGGCGACACGCTCGGTGGTGACGGCATCCTGCGCCAACGTCACGTTCGAGAAGCAATGGCAGTGGCGGGCCGATCGCCTGCATTCGCTGGTCGACCACTCGAATTATCGTTTGTACGTCGCCGGGGACCAGGTGCACGTCTCGACGAAGGGGCAGTTTCCGGATTTTCCGGCCAACTTCTCGTCGCCGGCGCTCGAGCCATGGACCAATTACCCGGCCGCGCCGCGGCAGGGCATCGATCACGTCGTCGGTAGTGCGGGAACGCGACCGGTGGTCGTGGGGCCGGAATATGCGGGTACGCCCGCTGTCTCCGACGACCAGCGCTGGCGCATCGAGGTGTTGCGTCAGGGGCTGTAGCCTCGGCACGTGAGGAAGGCTTCCCCGCGTGTCACGGCGGGGAAGCCACTGGGCTAGGCGCGGAACTGCTCGCGCATGAAATGCATATAGGCATCTTCCGATGTTTCCCGCCGCGAATGAATCAGCGGACGGATATCGTCCGTGGCCACATAGCGCAAGCGATCGGTTCCGTCGGTCGTTGCCTCGAAGATCACTTTGGCGACGTCTTCGGAGGTGGCATGGCGGCTGGCGCGTAACCCCTCGAACACCTTCCCCGTGGCCGCCACGAAGGCTTCGTAACCCACCGGTACCGACGCGTTGCCGAACTCGTTCGACGAGCGTGCACCGAACCGGGTGTCCAGCACACCGCCAGGCTCGACGATCTTTACGGTGATGCCTTGCGAGGCCAGCTCATAAGACAAGGACTCGGAAAAGCCTTCCAGGGCGAACTTGCTCGCGTTATACAGCGAGATCATCGGCAGGCCGAAGACACCTGCGCCGGAGCTCACGTTCACGATGGTGCCCCGTTGACGCGGGCGGAAATGCGCCAGGATGGCGCGGGTGACATCCATGACGCCGAACACGTTGACGTCGAACTGTTCCTGGATCTTTTCGCGGCTGGCGCCTTCGAAAATGCCGAACAAGCCGAAGCCGGCATTGTTCACCACCGCATCGATCGCGCCGAAGTGGGCGATGCCTTCGGCAATGGCGCCGTCGATACTCGCGAGGTCCTGCACATCCAGGCGCGTGACCAGGATATTGGAGTGGGCGGCAAGGTCGGTGCCGGCGGCTGGGTCGCGCATGGTGGCGACGACCTGCCAGCCATGCGTGGCGAAGTGGACGGCGGCGGCCTTGCCAAAGCCGGTCGAGGCGCCGGTAATGAGGACGGTCTGGGTCATGAGCGTTTCCAATGGATGACTCACGACAAACTAGTTGCGCACGGGCGTACTAACAATCAGGCTTATCCGGGACGTATCGATGCGGGAATTCGCACAATGCACAAGGCCGGCCTGATCGAACTACAGGCGGTGCTCGCCGTGGCGACGCACCAGA
>Ga0247742_10001977_pt1 | contig 13703 bp, 16 predicted proteins | sample UWRJL208509C2_FD_180944 | JGI IMG/M metagenome (GOLD analysis project Ga0247742, IMG submission 180944) | Plant litter microbial communities from Arlington Agricultural Research Station in Wisconsin, United States - UWRJ-L208-509C-2 | ecosystem: Environmental > Terrestrial > Plant litter >...
TTTCCTCGGTTTGGCCACGGACGCTCCAAAAAGACGGATCTAGCTGGCCTCCAGGACCGTGTTCTGCTGCGATTCTGGGTGATTTGCGACTCGAAATCGACTACCATCGATAAGAGGTACTTATCGACGGTTTAAATGCCGAACAACATTCGCAGAGATGACGGAAGCAAGAAGCAGTATCGCTTCTGGTTAATGTCATGTTTGCCATGATTTCAATGCATTACGATCTCGCTCAATTGCCCATCCAGCGCCTGCTGCGGCCGATTTCGGACGCCGGCATCGTGATGGCCCGTCTGGACGATCGCATCGCCCGCTCAACCGTCGGCGAAGGGTGGATCGAACGATCGCATTTCGCCGATGCCTGCGTCTCGCTGTGGATCGACGACTAGCTCGTCGATCTCGAGGACCTCGTCCTCCACGACGCCACCGTTACAACGCATTAGCTCCAATGACAGGGTCGCGGGTCCACATCCTTTCAAGGCGACCTTAAATCCTCTCTGAGTTCATTTTTTCAGGCCAGCCTTCGGTTTCGGTTGATAAAGGCGCCGTTTGACGTTCGACCGCAGAGCATTGCGGACATCTTTGTCTGTCATCGAAATGTCAAACCATTCGGGATCAAAGTGGCCACCGCACCATCGAATGGTTTCGGCATATTCAGGATCCTCCCGGTCGGCGATGATCTCCAGGAACCGTTCATATCCCGGCACGCCGCCAACGTCCTCGGGCGGTCGGGCTCTCTCGCCGGCAATGCATGTCCCTTGTTTGGGCGAAGCAGCGAGCGTCAAGAACTCCTCGACCGCTACGGTATGTCGCCAGCCATCTCCGAAATCGTAGAGGTAGCTGAACACAGCACCTTGTTCGATGTCCAGCAAGCGAACCTCGCTCTGATCGAAGACCCGCGGATCGTCATCACTTGCATCCTCAGTCAGGATCTCGACGTCCCCATAGCGGAGGCCACCGATGCGGAATTCGTAGAGATGATAGTTCCACCAGTTGAACGCGGCCTGAATTCCGAGATGCAGATGCTCCAGGTTCCAATGGACCGGCAGGACCAGACGGCGCCAGACGTCCGGTTCGATCTCATCGATGGAAACTCTGACCTGTACAGCGTTTGCGTTGAACATCGCTCGAATGATAAGGTTGGTGACTGATCATTGAGATTAGCCACGAAAGGCGCCCTGTTTCAAGCAACGGCGGTTCCGCCCTTGCTAGTTGGTCTGCATGTTATTTCAGCGTCATAGTTCGGTCCAGATCAACAGAACCCGTTCATCCCAAACTGCCTGCAAACCGCTCCGGGTAGCGCTCCCGCTGAAACCACTCGACAACGAAATCGATGAACACGCGCGTTTTTGCCGGAAGCAGGTTCTTGCTGGCATAGTAGACCGATATCGGCCCGGCATCCACCCACCAGCGAGGTAAGAGTCGCTCGAGCTCCCCACTTTCTAGGTGGGGCAAGACGTCAGGTTTCGCGAGAAGCGTAACACCCAGCCCCAGGACTGCGGCGGCTCGCATGGCGGCTGGATCGTTAACGACAATCGTTTCTCTGAGAGAGACTGCTTGCTCATCCCCTGTAGCGTTGCGCATCTGCCTTGGGGTAACGCGACCGGTGCGCAGCGATCGCATGACGATCCCGTCCATCTCAGCAAGGTCGCTTGGAGCAGCGACCCGCAGCCGGCCCTCGAGATAGGCAGGGGAGGCGACCGCGATCAAATGGGCAGGTGCAAGCGTTCTGGCGACGACGCCCTGAGCAAGTTCGAAGCCACCGCCGATCGCGGCGTCATACCCCTCGGCGATCAGATCGACTTGCCGGTTTTCGAACGTCCATTCGGGGCGAATGAGAGGATAGCGTTGCCTGAACGCGGGCAGCATCGGCAGGATATAGCCGATCCCGAAGGTCGGCCCCATGCTGACCTTCAGCGTGCCTGCAGGTTGCCCGTCCGTCTGTGAGACCTCCGCGATCGCACCTTGCAGGTTCTCAAGATGATCGCGAATGGAAACGAGAAATCGTTCGCCAGCTTCCGTGAGCGTCAAGCTACGAGTGCTGCGGTGAAACAGTCGCAGCGCCAGGTTTTTTTCGAGCGTCGCGACGTTGCGGCTAACGCCCGCTGGCGTTAATCCGAGGCGCCGTGCTGCAGCCGAGAAGCTCCCAAGTTCGGCGCTGCGCACGAATGACTCCAGGTTCGCCAGGCTTTCCATCTTCTTTCACCTTCAACAATTGCTTGAAACGGATAATGCCTATTCGCCGCTAATTAAAATGAATTCGATGGGCCATCTTCACGTCATCGAAGAAACAGGAATGAACATGATGACCCAAGCAAATCAACCACTCGCCGGCAAGGTCGCGCTCGTGACGGGGGGATCACGCGGCATCGGCGCCGCCATTGTTCGGCGCCTTGCCCGTGACGGTGCCGATGTCGTATTCAGCTATGCCGCTTCGGCCAAAATTGCCGATGAGCTTGTCAAGGACATTGAAGGCACCGGCCGTCGTGCGCTCGCCGTCAAGGCAGATCAGGCGATTCGGGCTGAGGTCGCGGCACTGGTCCGCACAGCTCATGAGGCTTTTGGCAAGCTCGACATCTTGGTCAACTCCGCCGGAGTTTTCGTCACCGGATTGGTCAACGATGCGCAGGCGGATGTTGCGGCTTTCGATCGCCAGATCGACATCAATGTGAAGGGCGTGGTCGCAGCCGTTCGCGCCGCAGTTCCGCTGATGACCGATGGCGGCAGGATCGTCTCGATCGGCACCACCGGCGCCGTCCACATCCCCTTTGCCGGCGCGGCCGATTACGTTGCCACCAAAGCTGCAGTGGCTGCTTATACCCGCGGGTGGTCCCGCGACCTTGGCGCGCGGAACATCACCGTCAACATCATCCAGCCGGGCGCAATCAATACCGACATGAACCCGCAGGACGGCCCCTTCGCAGAAAGCCTTAACAAGCTGGCTGCGCTTGGTCGATACGGACAGCCCGAAGACATTGCTGCGGCTGTCGCATTCCTCGTGAGCCCGGACGCCGGCTACATCACCGGCGCCACCCTCAACGTCGATGGCGGCCAGTCCGCTTAACCCTCACTCAATCCCACAGGAGAACAGACATGACCACCATTGGCATCATCGGCGCTGGAAACATCGGCTCAGCATTCGCGAGGATTCTTGCACGAAACGGGATCGCGGCAACCATCGCCAACAGCCGCGGGCCGGAGACGCTCGATAACTTGGCACAGGAGCTTGCCCCTCACATCACAGCAGGCACCATCAAGGCTGCGGCAGAAGCCGAGATCGTCCTCATCGCCGTTCCGTGGTCGAAGCTCCCTTTGGCTCTTGCTGGCTTGCCGAACTGGAATGGTCGTATCGTCATCGACGCGAACAACCCGATCGAGGCACCGCTCTTCAAGCCCGCGAACCTGAATGGACGGCTTTCGACCGAGATCGTTGCCGGCCTGGTGCCAGGGGCACGGGTGGTGAAGGCGTTCAATCATCTTCTTGCTGCTCTTCTGACCAAAGACCCGCACGCGGAAGGTGGGAGCCGTGTCCTCTTCTACTCGGGAGACGACGAGACCGCGAAGGCGGAGGTCGCGGCTCTGATTGAAAAACTCGGTTTTGCGGGCGTTGATCTTGGACCCATCTCAATCGGTGGCCGGCTCGCGCAGTTCCCTGGCGGACCGTTACCGGCCAACAATTTCGTCAAGTTCGCCTAAACCCTCTCTGGAGAGCAACCATGTCCACCAAACCTATCGATATCGCCACCACTTTCTTCGGTTACTGGACGGCCAATCGCATCGAGGACGCCCTTGCTATGCTGTCTGATGATGTCCTCTACGACAACGTGCCCCTGCCCAAGATCACCGGCCGGGACAACGTCCGTAAGTTTCATCAGGACTTCGGGGTTGGAACGGCGTTCAGGGTAGACTGGACGGTGACCAACATCGCGGCATCCGGAAACGTCGTCCTCAACGAGCGCATCGATGTATTCACGCATGAAAGCGGCGGGACGATCACGTTGCCGGTCATGGGTACGGTAACCGTGGAGAACGGGGCCATCACCATCTGGCGCGACTATTTCGATCTGGGCGACTTCGAGAGGCAGGTTTCACTTCTCAAGAAATAACCAGACCGCAAACTCTCCAGCGTCTCCGGTGAACATCTCGGGGCACCGCGACAGTTGCACTATTTGTCCCCGAGGATTTGCCGCCTGACCGATCTGTCACGATGAATGGTTACGATTCATTAACCATGATCTGGTCACTGTCATCTTCTCGGCGTGGTTCTCCTCCCTCCGCTGCGAAGAAAAAACTGGGCCGCGAGAAACTGTCTCCGGCCCTTTTTTACGTGCTTCGGCGCCGATCATTGGGCGCGTCAGGTCGCCAGTCAACTGAAGCGGTGATGTTTACACAGGGCGATAGCGGAGCGCTCTATCTCTACGTCACGCTATCTTTATCGTGGTCGGGACACCGCGATTGAGGGAATTGGCCACTGTGCACACTGACCACGCATGATCGATCAAGTCCTTTGGATCGGAGCCGTCCGACATTTCGCACTTGACCAATAGCACAGCGTTGGTGGCAACCAACGGTGCACCTTCCAGATCAAGCGTAACGGTAACGGCGATCTCTTCAATTTCCACGCCACGCTCGTGCGCGACATAGCGAAGGTCATTGCAGTAGCAGCCTCCAATCGCGAGTGCGAGCAATTGGCCGCCGTTGAAACCAAGCCCTAAGCCTCCGGCCTTGCCTTCCGGCCGATCGATGATCACCGTATGGCTGCCAGCCCAACCCATCGCCGCCTCTGTGCCCGCGACATTCCGCAATTCGACAACCGACTGTACCAAGGCAAGACTCCATCTGTGTCTCTGCGCGGCAGGTTCGCTGTAAATTCTGGCTTCGTCAACCGTATCCCGCGAACTGTTCTCCGGAATATTGATGTCTGGAAAATGCTTTGATGGCGCCGCTTTGGCCGCCCTTATGTATAGCCATGGCAGCCTAAAGCTGCCCTTGCATTTACACGATCACGCCTTCTTGAGCGGCTCAGTTCGAACGGTCTCCAAAAGAGCGCAACATGCCTCTTTCATTTTGCGCAACTCTGGTTGTTGGGGCTCGACTGACGGGCGTTCTGATATCGTTGCAAAACGGGGACTGCTTTCCGTGATCCGCCTAGCCTTGCGCTGCGACGAATGAGGGAACAGATTGGCCATGACCTCAGTCTCGTGTCTTCATGCCTTCGTGTCGTTCAGTTCACAACCGGTTTTGCTCGATGTCCAAGTTACGCTCTTTCCTAAAGCCCAAAGCGGAGGTCATTACCTTTGATTGTTATGGCACGCTCGTACAGTGGTATGAGGTCCTCCTTCGCGAGATTGATGTGACGCTCGCCAAGCAGCGCACCAGCAAGGCAAACGCGTCATCGATCCTCGACAGCTTCTCCGCGCACGGACGGCGGCTGACGGCGGAACGGCCGCACCGGCTCTATAAGGACATCCTCCGCATCGGCTTCGCGGCCGCCTTTGCCGAGCAGGGCCTAACGCCTAGCGAGGACGAGATCGAACGCATCGCGTCTTCGCCAATGACTATGGGGCCGCACCCTGAAGTGCCGGACGTCCTGCGGCGGCTGCGCGAGCGCTACAAGCTGGCGATCTTCACAAACTCCGACGACAATCTCATTACTCCCACCGTTGCGCGCATCGGCGTGCCCTTCGACTACGTCATCACCGCAGAACAGGCGCAGGCCTACAAACCATCGCGACAACTCTTCGAATATGCCTATCGCAGGATGGACGTCACACCGGACCAAACCGTGCACGTCGCAATGGGCATGTATTGGGATATGAAAGCGCGTCACGAACTGGGCTTACGGGGTATCTGGGTGAATCGCCGGGGAGAAACCGGCAATCCGGACTGGCTGCCTTATGCGGAAGTGTCGGATTTGAACGGAGCCGCCGATCTGCTCCTGGCCGATCAAGACTGATTTTGCAGGTGTCGTTCCCGCGGGACGGCAACCATCGTCGTAACGGGCCCCGGCGCTCCTTCGCCGGTGCCTCGCACTATGAGGGGGAGAGCTGGGTCTTGATCGCCGCTTTATCCAGCACTGACCACACTCTGGCAATCTTCCCGCCTTCATATTCATAGAAGACGTTTTCGGAAAACGTCACGCGTTTCCCGTTGACGGGAAGGCCCAGGAACTCGCCGCTCGGACTGATGGCAAATTCGAGGCGGCTCGCCACCGTTTTCTGGTCGGATACCAGGATGCTTACCTTGAAATGCAGGTCGGGGATTTCGCGGAATTCCCTTTGGCGGGCCTGTCGATAGGCCACAAGGCCGACCCTCTTGCCGTTATAGGCGACCTCGGTGCCGATAAATTTTCCAAGATTGTCCCAGTCTTGTGCGTTGAGACAGTCGATGTAACCTTGGTACAGATCGGCCAGATTCATCGTCATCGTTTTATTCTCCATTTCTCTCACGTCATTTGCTCGCGGACACTGATGACGGCGTCAGCGAAAGCGCTTGGCCGTTCTTGCGGCACGTTGTGACCCGCGTCGACGACCCGGTGTTCGTGAAAGCCGGCGAACATCTTTGCGTGATCCGACGTCCCTTCGGGCTTCAGGGGATCCTTGGTCCCGTCTATGGTTATCGTGGGTACGGTTATTCGAGGCTTTTGGGCCAGCCGTGCCTCAAGATCCTCAAGCGCCACTTCGCCGGCCTCAAGGCCGAAGGAGTGCCGGTAGCAGCTGATCACGACGTCCACGAAGTGAGGATTTTCGAACGCTCCGGCTGACCGGGCAAAGGTCTGGCCATCGAACTCCCATCCGGGAGACCACTCGCTCCACAGTATCCGGCAAAGATCCCGACGATGTTGGGCCAGGCATTCGCGGCCACGCTCCGACTGGAACAGATGCTGATACCAGAAGATCTTTTCCAATGCGGGAGCCGTCGGGTGCCGCTGCCCGTTGACATCGATAATGTCATAGCCGGCATAGGAGATGAGGCCGCCGACCCTTTCCGGCCACAGAGCTGCCGCTACGCAGGATGCATTTCCGCCCCAGTCGAAACCACCCAGAACGGGCCGTTCGATCCCCAGCGCATCGATCAGCTGGATAATATCGCGGCCACGGGCCGCCTGTTGCCCGCTACGCGGCGTCTTATCCGACAGGAAACGGCTTGGGCCGAAGCCGCGAGTGTAGGGTACGATAACCCGCGCGCCGGCTTGCGCCAATGTCGGAGCAACTTCATCGAACGCATGCACGTCGTAGGGAAACCCATGCGAGAGAATGACCGGCCATCCGTCAGCCTCGCCGTATTCAAGGTAGCCGATGGACAGGGTATCCGTCTGCGCGGTCCGTGTCGCAGTCATATCTGTCTCCCTCCGCGTCTGCCGCCATCAATCTTCGCGATGAACGCGCGCAGATCAGCGAGCATCAGCTCCTGTTGCTCGAGCGCCGCAAAATGGCCACCCTTCGGCATCTCGTTCCAATGAACGATATTATAGGTCTTCTCGGCAAACGATCGGGGCGGTGGCAGGAATACGGGATCAGGAAACGCCGCCACGCCCGTCGGGACCTTGATGCGCGTACGCTCTGGAAAGGTCTGCGATCCTTCCAGCCGCTTGCCGTGATAGATCCAGGTCGATGTGACGACGGATGACGGTGCTAGGTAGAGCATGATATTCGTGAGCAGTTCATCTTCCGAGAACTTGCTCCAGATATCCGGACTGCCGTCCGCTGTGGTGCCCAAGTCGGCCCACTTGCCGAACTTTTCCAGTATCCACCCAGCCGCTCCGACCGGGCTGTCGGCAAGCGCCACGCCCAATGTCTGCGGGCGGGTCTCCTGCTCATGGTTGTAGCCTGTCTCCCAGTCCAGGATTGCGGCCCGCCGTTTGGCCCAGTCCTCTTCCTCTGGGGTCGTTGGCACGACGTCCTTGCCAAGGACGCTGACCATGTTGAGGTGAAAACCGAGCAGTGCGTCTGGCTGGCTGTAGGCCATCCAACTTGCGATCGCCGCGCCCCAGTCGCCTCCCTGCACGACGTACCTTCTGTCGCCGAACAGCCTCGTCGTCAGCACATGCATCAACTTGGCTGCCCGACGTGGCCCGATGACGCCGGTGATCGGCTGTGAAAAGGCAAATCCGGGCAGGGACGGAACCACGACATCATGTCCGTCTGCCACCAGCGGCTCGATAAGGCGTTCGAACTCAAGATAGGATCCCGGCCACCCGTGAAGGAGAAGGACAGGTAGCCTCGTTCCGTCGCCCTTGGCATGTAGAAAATGGATTCCTTCGCCCTCGATGTCCGTTTTGAAGTTGGGAAGCTGATTAAGGCGCTGCTCGACCTTTCGCCAGTCATAGGTGTCGAGCCAATAGGTGACCAGACGCTTGAGGTCGTTCACTCCGACGCCTGCCGACCAGCCGCCGGCATCGCTGAGCAGGGACCAGTCATAGGCCTCGACCTTCGTGCGGATGGCCGACAACCGTTCATCGGATATGTGGATCGTAAATGGCGAGATCATCCTGTTTCCTTGCTTCTGTCATTGCCCGAGGGCAGGAAGCCGAACGGACAGTAAGTTGCATCGATCGCGCATACGCAAAGATGGACTTTTATTTTGGCGTGTGTATGCCTTTTTCTCGTTAAACGCTTTTGCGCAGGACGCACAAATGACCGGAATGGAAGTGATTGGCGATCTCGAGGTGTTTACGCTGGTCGCCGAGGCGGGAAGTTTTTCTGCGGCGGGCCGCCGCCTTGGTCTTGCGCCTTCGTCGATCGCCAGGATCGTCGATCGTATTGAAGCAAGACTCGGCGTTCGCCTGTTGCTGAGGACCACCCGGCTGCTGACGATTACGCCTGAGGGCACGGCGTATCTGACTGCTGCCCGAAGAATCCTTGCGGACCTGCGGGAAACCGAGCAGATGATCTCGGACCGGAGTTCACCGCGCGGGCGACTGCGGGTAACCACATCCATACAGTACGGCAGACTGTCACTGGTTCCGGTTCTTGGCGAGTTCATCCGACGCTATCCCGGCATCATGCTCGACGTCAACCTGACTGACACCATCGTGGATATAGCTGCCGGGCAGGCGGACGTAGGAATTCGTTTCGGACCGCTTGCCGATGGTGCCTTAACGGCGCGAAAGCTCGGCGAGACGCGCAAGGTCATTGTCGCTTCTCCAGAATATCTTGCCCGTCGGGGCACGCCGAAAGTGCCGGAGGACCTTCATGATCACGACTGCCTCGGGTTCAACTTCAAGCGAGCAGCCCCGACCTGGCCGTTTCGAAAAGACGGGCGAGACTTTCCATTGACGATCAAAGGCAGTGTGGAGGCAAACAACGGCGAGACGCTTGGACAACTCGCCGCAGAAGGCGTGGGTATCACGCGCGTGGGGACGCAGACCGTAGAGGATGCGATCCGTTCCGGGCAGCTCGTGCCGCTTCTCGAGGACTTCAATCCCGGAGAGGTCGAGGAAATCCATGCGGTATTCGTCGGCGGCGCGCACACGCCGGCGCGCGTCAGGTGCTTTATCGACTACCTCGTCGAAAACTCACGCCTGCTCGGTACCGGGCGCCCGGTTCGTCCAGAAAAGGCACCCGATAGCCTACCGTCTTAAGTCGGAAGTGAACACACTGCCCGAGCCCTGGGCAAGTGCTTCTTCCGAAAAAGAGTTTCCAAGTCCACGGGGTCAGAGGGTCGATATGGCTCAAGCCGAACCTTCGACCTTATGGAGCAAGGATATCGGAAGCGAAGGACGTCGGCCCCGCCAATTTCTCAGCGGCTTCCGCGCCCGACCTAGCGGATCGTCTTCGCAAGCTCATCTTTCAGGCGTCCGGCATTCATCGGCACACAATAAGCCGGCCTGTCGCGCTCCAATCGCCATCCCTCGGCAAGGAGGCCGGCATCCACTGCATCGAAGCCGAACTGGTCATAGAGCCCTGCGACAACTGCCTTGTCTGCAGAATTGTCGCCGGCCAGAGGCAGGGCTCGCCGTTCAGATGACCCGGCCAGTCGTCCGCCCTTTTCGAGATCGTCCATGACGACGGCGTTGAACGCTTTGACGATTCGTGAACGTGGCAGGTGGCGCGCCAGCATTTCGCTTGTCGTCGTCTCGCCCGCGTCCAGTTCCGGGATGTTGCCATCGCGTTCGACGTAGTAGTTGTTCGTGTCGATCACCAGTTTGCCCACGAGTGGCTCAACCGGAACAGACCGATAGGCTGCCAGTGGAATGGCGATGACAACGAGCTCGCCAAACGCTGCGGCCTCGTCGACGGTTCCGACTTCGCAGCCAATGCTGCGGCTCAGGCTGAACAGGGTTTGCGGACCGCGCGAATTGCTCAACATGACAGAATGGCCCGAACCGACAGCCAGCTTGCCGATAGCACGGCCAACCATGCCGGCCCCTATGATTCCGATTTTCATGATGTTTCTCCAGTGAAATCGCAGAAATGGGTTTAATTGAGCGCCGCATTGGGATAAATCGCGAATATGCACAGACATTCACAACCATAAGGAGGCAATTGTGGACCGGCTTTCCAGCATGGCCGTTTTCGTCAAAGCCTCCGAGCTCGGTTCCTTTGCCGCCACAGCAGAGGCGATGGGAATGTCACCTCAAATGGTCGCCAAACATGTTGTGTTCCTGGAGGACCGACTTGGGACGGCCTTACTTCACCGTACGACCCGGCGACAAAGTTTGACCGACGTGGGAAGGGTCTTCTACGACCGCTGCAAGCAGCTGCTTTCAGACGTCGAAGCGGCTGAATCCGTTGCGCTTGATATGCGTTCCCAGCCAAAAGGCGTGCTGCGGGTCAATGCTCCGGTGACCTTCGGGGCCTATAGTCTGGCGCCGTTCGTGACGCGCTATCTCGATCGCTATCCGGACATGCGAATAGACCTGACTCTCAACGACCGGTTCGTTGATCCGTTGGAGGAAGGGTTCGAGGTGATGATAAGGATCGGCGAGGTCGAAGACCCGTCGCTAATCGCGCTTCCTCTCACTCCCTATCGGCTGATTGCCTGCGCATCTCCGGAATATCTCATGCGGCGGGGCACCCCCAGAATTCCGTTGGATCTGGAGCAGCACGATTGCCTCGCCTATGGCGACGGGCCGTCTTCGATCCCCTGCCGCTGGCAGTTCACCAGCAGCGGCCAGAGCGAAGAGGTGCGCATCAGCGGTAGAATCCGCAGCAACGACTGGAAGGCCTTGTTGCATGCCTCGATCGCAGGCTATGGCATCACGTTGGGACCGGAAAGTGTGCTGAACGCGGAAATTTCTGCCGGGCGACTTGTTCAAGTCCTCCCCGACCATGAGGGGCCGTTTCGTCCGATGCACGTGATCTACCCCGTCGGGCGCCGGCCTACTGCCAAGGTGCAGAGCTTCGTAGAAGCGGTAATGGGCGAATTCGGAAGGGTCGAGCCGAGGCAGGCAACGCGGGAGCTCTAGCAATTGGTGAGTTCCGCAGAGAGCGAGTGAACAAATTAGGTCGTTGGTTCCGATCCTTGCAAGACTTGCAATGGCAAATGAAGTGACCGAATTCGCCTGGGCCGCGAGACACTGTCTCCGGCCCTTTTTTCGCGTGCTTTTAAGGACGCGTTCATTTCCCGTCAGACATCAATCGGACTGCAAAGCGCGGAACTTCCGTACTCTTGCGTGCGATCCACATGTTCTGTCCGAACACCAGCGACGATGGCCATTACGGGAGTGGTCGAGAAATAACCATCCGCAATTCGGCCCTTGGCACGCACGGATTGGTCGACGCTCGGTTCTTGACGTGAGCAGCTCTGCCGCTAGCCAGCCAATACGGTGCGCGATTGCATCCAGGTGTTCTGCGGCTGCGTGCCGCCATTTGATGGTGCCTGCGACGCAGACCAATTTTAGTTGTGACTGGGCAGGCCGTGCCGCGCGGTCGAGAAGCGCCAAATCGTCTTCTCCGACCGGCGTTTCGCCAGACTCAGTCAGGAAAATGCGATGCAATGCCTCGCGTAGTTCCCGGGCATGGATAAGTTCCCTCAGGGCCTGGGTGGGAGATTCCGTCGCCCTCGCAAGCAAGACGTTTCGCTCTTCGTCGTCAATCACTTCGAGACGCCGCGCCCAGGTCATTAGATCGCCGTAGGTGTTCAAAAACTCCGGCCCCCAGCGCTCACCTCGACTGTCAACGGTGTTGACGAAATCGAGCGCGGGGTGTCCGCCGAGCAGGCTGATGTCCTCGATGGTTTTCTGACTGGTCATCTTTTGAATATTGGATGGCGGAACGATTTAAGCAAGAGTGAGTTGTAACGGTCTATTGGTCCTTTAAGCGTTACAATATCGGAGCCATTATGTCCTTCGCCCTCAATAAGAACCAGCTCCGCTTTTTGATGTTATGCGGCATCTGGGGAAGCACCTGGATCGGAACCAAGGCCGGTATCCAAGTCGTGCCACCCCTCCTGTTTGCCGGGACGCGTTTTACGGCTGCAGGCGCGCTGCTGCTTGTTTATGCTTGGACGAAAGGTGAAACGGCGGGCTTCAAAGTCGCAGACTGTGGGCGGTTCGCCGCCGTCAGCATGTTGATGATCACGCTGTGCTACGGGCCGTTGTTCTGGGGCATGCAGTACATCGAGACCGGGACTGCCGCCGTCTTGGAAATGTCGCTGACGCCGATCGCGCTCTTGTGCTTCGCTCTGCTATTGCGCGAAGAGACGCTCGACGTGAGGCGGATCGTGGCGATTGTACTTGGTGTCTCAGGGCTGATCGTCCTCTTCTGGCCTTCGGCAACTGACGGACAAGTCTCGACGCCGGAGACCTTTGCTGGAGCCAGCCTTTGGGGCGGCTTGGCGGTGGCATCTGCGGCATTTACCTATGGGTACGGCTCGGTGCTGGCTCGACCTGTGTTGCGAACCTATCCAGCCTTGTTCGTCGCCGGTCTTACGACACTGGTTGGCGGTATCGCCCTGGTCGCTGTAGCGCTGGCGTTCGAGCCTGGCGCTATTTCCGCGCTATCACGTAATTGGGGCACGACCGCCTGGGCCAGTTGGCTCTTTCTGGTGATCTTCGGATCGCTGATCGGTTACACGACCTATATGCGGCTGCTGAGAGACATTGGAGCCTCGCGTGCCGGCAGCTATGCGTTCGTATCTCCAGTGATCGCCGTCGCACTCGGGGCACTTTTCTTTTGCGAACAAGTCACCGCCTTCGACGTGATCGGGATTATCGTCATGCTCAGCGGCGCCTATCTCGCCATGGCCGAAACCACGGCGACGAAATCCGCATTGATGGAAACGTGAGACCAGGCCAGGAAGAAGTAAGGCAATGGAATATCTCAAGGCGCAGCCACAGTAAGACGACGTTTAACCAGGCATTATCTGGCCACTGCGACAGTCTCGGCCCTCCTCAGTTTTCTTAAAAAGGGGGAGGAAAGCGCCGCGAGCTAGCCACCTTTATCGCCCTGGACGGCACAAAGCAGCGAGGTCAGTTCTCGCGGAGTAATCGGCAGCATAGGGCCCCGGCGGATGGGGCGGGCCCGTTACTGATTAGAAGTCGGTGCCGCCGCCTGCGGGCAGCGCTGGAGCGGCGTCCTTCTTCGGCTTCCTGGCATTCATCGCCTCGGTTGTGACCAGAAGGCCCGCGACTGAGGCCGCATCCTGCAGCGCGGTGCGCACCACCTTCGCGGGGTCGATGACGCCTTGGGCATAAAGGTCGCCGTACCACCGGCCAGAAGGAACGAAGCTGATCTCGGAAGAAAGGAACTTGACGGGTC
>Ga0247742_10001978_pt1 | contig 13698 bp, 14 predicted proteins | sample UWRJL208509C2_FD_180944 | JGI IMG/M metagenome (GOLD analysis project Ga0247742, IMG submission 180944) | Plant litter microbial communities from Arlington Agricultural Research Station in Wisconsin, United States - UWRJ-L208-509C-2 | ecosystem: Environmental > Terrestrial > Plant litter >...
CAGGCGTGTGGCGCCTTACAGGCGACCATCGACGGTGTCTTGCGGGAGGACCGACTTTACGTCGTAGACGACCGCACCCTTCTTACCGAAGCCGCGAATCTTCTGCGGCCCGAAGGCACGGAACTCGTCGTGCGCGACGGCAATGATCACAGCGTCGTATGCACCTTCTTCGATCGCGTCGATCGTGCGCACGCCGTACTCGCGCGAGCACTCCTCGTTGTCGACCCACGGATCGTACACGTCGACATTCGCCATCGACTTCCTCAGGTCGCGGACGATATCGATCACGCGCGTATTGCGCAGGTCCGGGCAGTTCTCCTTGAACGCAAAACCGAGGACCAGCACGCGCGCGTCGACGATATGCAGACGGCGCTCGCTCATCAGGCGAATGACGCGATCCGCGACGTAAGTGCCCATGCGGCTGTTGATGCGGCGCGCGGCGAGGATCAGTTCCGGGTGATAACCCGTGACTTCCGCCTTGTGCGTGAGGTAGTACGGATCGACACCGATGCAGTGCCCACCGACCAGCCCCGGCCGGAACGGCAGGAAATTCCATTTCGTGCCAGCCGCCTCGAGGACCTCACCCGTATCGATGCCCAGGCGGTTGAAGATCAGTGCGAGCTCGTTGACCAGGGCGATGTTGACGTCACGCTGCACGTTCTCGATGACCTTGGCCGACTCGGCAATGCGAATCGACGAGGTCTTGTGCGTGCCAGCGCGGATGATCGTGCGATAGAGCGCGTCCACGCGATCGGCCGCTTCCGGGGTGGAGCCCGACGTGAGCTTGCGAATGTCCACGACGCGGCGGGCGTGGTCGCCCGGGTTGATGCGCTCGGGGCTGTAGCCGCAATGGAAATCCACGTTGAAGACCATGCCCGAGCCGGCTTCGAGGATCGGCACGCAGATCTCTTCGGTCGTTCCCGGGTAGACGGTGGACTCGAAGATCACCAGGTCGCCGGGTCGAATGACCCCGCCCAGCGTGCGGCAGGCCTTTTCCAGTGGTTCGAGGTCCGGGCGCTGCGCCTCGTCGATCGGTGTGGGCACGGTGACGATGTACACGTTGCGGTCGGCCAGATCGGCGAGATCGCCGCTATAGCGCAAGCGCGCGGCCGCCGAGAGGGCGTCGCCGGTGACTTCCATCGTATGGTCGTGGCCGGCGCGAAGCTGCTCGAGCCTCGCCGGGTCGATATCGAAGCCAAGCGTATCGAAGTGCCGGCCGAATTCGACGGCGAGGGGCAGTCCGACGTAACCGAGACCGATGATGCCGATCCGCGGATCAGGAGTAAGAGCCATGGGGCGCCCGGGCGTCCAAAAGAAACGAAGCGTACACGCCGGAGCGGCGGCTTAGTACCACCGCCCGGCAGACGGCCTCAGGGGCGGACCGCGGTGACCTCGATTTCGACCAGGAAGTTGGGGCTCGCAAGCCCCGCTACCTGCATCGCCGAGCGCGAGGGCAGGTTCGGCTGGGCCGGTGTGCCGAAGAACTGCGTGTAGCCCGCCATGAAGCCAGCGAAGTCCATCTTGCCGCCCTTGGCCGGGTCGCCGACCAGGAAGACCTGCATCTTCACTACGTCACCCAGGGAAAGGCCCATGCCCTTGAGCTGCTTCTCGATGGAAGTCAGGACGCCGACCGTCTGGGTCCGGGTGTCGCCGTAAGCCTGCGGCGAGTCTTTGGCCGCGGCAGTGTCGGCCACGGGAGGCACGGCGCCGCTGAGGAAGACCAGGGTCTTGCCCGCCGGCACCTCGACCGCGGCCGAGATGGGAAAGGTGCTGTTGGGAATCTTGTGCCGAACGACATCGGCGGCAAAGCCGGGCGTCGCGGCCAGGAGCAACAGCGGTACGAGGATGACTCTCTTCAACATGTCACATGCCCTCCTCGGGCGGCTTGGCGGGATGGAAGGGTTTGACATCTTCGGGCTTCAAGGTGTCGGTATAGGCATTGCCGAAGTGAGTACGGACGTAGTTCACGACGTCGGCGATCTGGGCATCGGACAGCCCGTTGCCGAACGACGGCATGGCGCCGCGCCCGTTCACCACCATCACGACGGGGTAGGCCGCTGAAGCGAGCTTGGGATTGTTCGCCAGGGCCGGGTAGTGCCCGGCACCCACCGCGCCTTTGCCGTCGGGCATGTGACAGCCCTGGCAGATATGGGTGAATAGCTGCTCGCCCGTGGCATGCGGGATATCTTTCTCGGCCAGGAAGGCGGCGTCGTTGCTCTGCGCGTGGAGGCTGCATGTCGCGATCAGCACGAACATCACGGCAAGACGCTTCATGACCGACCTCCCGCGATGGCGCGCGCGTGCAAGGCATCGATCGCCGACAGCGACGACAGGATCGCACCTTCCTGCCAGGCCGGCAGGTAAGACGCATGCTCGCCTGCGAGCACGATGCGTCCATCCATCGAACAGATATCCGCGTAATGCTTCGCACGACTGGCGTCGTTCCAGCCACCAAAACAGCCCAGCGTGAAGGGCGAACGGTGCCAAGCCACCGCGATACCGTTCTCGAACGACTTCGTGTACTGCGGGTGGATCATGGCGCCGTACTCGACTCCCTTGCGCACGCGCTCGGCGGGTGCGAGCGAGGTGAACTCGAAGGCCTCCGTCGAGAAAGTGTACGACCCCAGCAAGACACCCTTCTTCGTACCGAAACCGTGACTCGGATACGAGATCATGCCGATCGGCAGGTCGGTACTGGTGATACCGCCATAGATGGCTTCGTCCTCTTCCCAGAAGCGGCGATCGAACTGCAGGCCGATCTTCGACGACGCCCAGTACGGTACTGCCGAAATCGCCTCCGTCTTCGCCGCCGAGACCTGGATCGGAATCTGGCTGAGGATGGACAGTGGGATCGTACACACGCACCAGTCCGCCTTCGCCTGTCGGGACGGGCCCACGGATCGTGCGTCCTCATAAGTCACCGTGACGCCGTGCTCGTCCTGCGCGACGGCAGTGACCTTCGCGTCGTAGGTCACGACGTTGCCGATGCGATCGACGAACGCTCTTGAGATCGCGTCCATGCCGCCGATCGGCTGCATGAGCGTGGTCTGGTATTCGTGCTGCTCGTTAATGCCGAGCGCGGACCACAGTTTCGCCTGCAGCACATCCGATAAGCCGTTCGGCCTGGAGAACTCGGGCTTGCCATCGGGGCCACCGCCGGCGTGCCTGGCGAAGCCGCGCCGCTCGCTGCTCGCGCGGCCTTCCACGTAGCGGAACTCCTTGTCCAGTCCGCCCAACTCGCGCAGCGCCTCAAGCAGGATTTCGCGATCTTCCTTGCTCACCAGGTCGTCGAGCCGGCCCTTGTCGCTCGCCTTGGCCAGTAGTTCCGCAATGCCGCCATTGAGATCGGATTGCACTTCGCGCAGACGTTGCGGCTTGCCGCCGTATGCATTCGCGCTATGCAGGTAAGCGTTGTGATTGACCTGGACGAACGGCTCGAGGGGGATACCGAACTGACGGCAGTAATCGAGCACGCCGTGGTGATGGTAAGGAATGCGCCAGGGACCGGGATTGAAGTACAGCCCTATGTCGAACTCGCAGACCTGCTTGTATCCACCGAGTTCGGTGTAGACATCGCCACCGCGCAGCGTCCAGTTGCGTCCGCCGGCGCGCGCGTTGTATTCGAGCACCTGAACCTTGTAGCCCGCCTTGCCCAGCTCATAGGCAGCGACCAGGCCAGCCAGACCCGCACCCAGGATGAGGACCGTTCCCTTGCCGGTGCCCTGCAGGTTCGGCGGCCTTCGATAGGGGGATTCCGCGGCGAAGCCGAGGTTATTCATGGCCTGGTACATCAGCGCGCCGCCACCGGCGACGCCGATCATGCGCAGTAAATCGCGACGCGTCATGGACGCGGACTTACAGTCGTCTTCCATCCACCCATCCCCGATAGCAGCCCCTTCGGGCCAAGATAACCACACGTTGCACCGCACAACAACATGCCGTTCCTCATGCACCAACAGGGTGCTATGACAGGCCCTCGCAAACACTCTAAGCTGATCGGCAGCCCCGTTCCCCAGAGCCATCATGAACCTCACCGAAGACCGCGCCGCCGCCCGCCTCGCCTGGGCACGCCACGCCACCGGCCAGCACGAACTCGCATTGGAAAGTGCCTCCGCCGACGCAAGTTTTCGCAGCTATTGGCGCGGTTACGTCGACGGCCAGCCCGTGATCGTCATGGACTCGCCGCCGGACAAGGAAGATCCCGCGCCCTGGGTCGCCATCGGCAAGCGCCTCGCGGACGCCGGCCTGCACGTGCCCACCGTGATGGTCGCCGATCTCCAGCAGGGCTTCCTTCTCATCGAGGACCTCGGCACGCGCACTTACCTGCCGGAACTCGATGACACCACGGTGGACGCGCTTTACGGCGATGCACTCGACGCCCTGCTGCGCATGCAGATGCACGTAAGCACCGAAGGCCTGCCCACGTTCGATCACGCGTGGCAGACCATGGAGATGGAAATCATGCCGACGTGGCTGCTCGAAAGGCACCTCGGCGTGACACTGGCATGCGGTGAATGGGACATCGTCGAGAATGCGTTCACCGCCATCATGCACACCATCGCCGAACAGCCGCGCGCCTTCATGCATCGCGACTTCCACAGCCGGAACCTGTTAGTGACGACGGAGCGCTCGCCCGGCGTGATCGACTTCCAGGGAGCCATGGCGGGCCCTGTCACCTACGACCTCGCCTCGTTGCTGCGCGATGCCTATGTCGTGTGGGACAACGAACGCGTGGAAGGCTGGGTGGAAGCCTATCGCCTGCGCCTGCTCGACGCGCGCCTGCTCGAGGAGAAAGTCGACACCGACCGTTTCCGTCGCTGGTTCGACCTCACCGGTCTGCAACGCCATATCAAGATCCTGGGGCTGTTCTGCCGCCTGTGCTACCGCGATGGCAAGCCAGGCTATCTCAACGACCTGCCCCGAGTACTGCGCTACGTGCTGGATACCGCGCGTCGACACGCCGATGTCGCGCCGCTGGCCGACCTGATCGAAGCAAAGATCGGCCAGCGCGACATCCGCCTGATGGTGAACGCATGAGGCATGCGTTGATCCTCGCCGCCGGACTCGGCGAGCGCATGCGTCCACTGTCCACGCACACGCCAAAGCCGCTGCTCGAGGTGGACGGCGAGCCGCTGATCGTGCATCACATCGAGAAGCTCGTCGCCGCCGACGTGCGCTACATCGTCATCAACACCTCACACCTCGCGGGGCAGTTTCCCGATGCCCTTGGGGACGGATCGCGCTGGGGCGTGCGTATCCGTTATTCGTACGAAGGTCCGACCCCGCTGGAAACCGGTGGCGGCATGCGCCATGCCCTCCCCCTTCTCGGGCCCGAACCTTTCATCGTGGTGAGTGCGGACATCTGGAGCGACATCGACTATGCCGCACTCCCCCGCGAGCCCACGGGCGTGGCGCACCTGGTCATGGTCGGCAATCCCGATTTCCATCCGAACGGCGATTTCGCGCTGAAGGATGGACGGCTATATGAAGGAGATGGGCCGACGGGCGCGGAGCGCCTGACTTTCGGCAACGTTGGCGTTTACCGGCGCGAGATCGTCGAGGACGAAGCCGCGGGGCGCTTCAGGCTGCTGCCGATGTACCAGCGTGCCATCGAGGCGGGCCGGCTTTCCGGTGAAAAATACAGCGGTTTCTGGCGCAACGTCGGGACACCAGCGCAACTCGACGAGCTGCGAAAGAACCTGGACTCCCGACGCGCGTGATCGGACGTATTTGATCAGGCAGGACTTTACTGGATCGTTTCGGTGCTCAGCGCACGCAGGCGCTCATGACCCATGGCGAACGCTTCGTTGAATGCACTGGTGATATCGTCGAAATCATTGGTACCGGTATTGGTTTCGATCTCTTCGCCGACGTGATCCAGGATCCGGTAACTCGACCGGTAAACCTGCCCACCGCCGTCGTCGTGATACTTCACCGCCTTGGCCACCACTCTGAACTTACTGTGATTTTCCATTGCGCTTTTCCTTCCCCTGTACCCCGATACTGACCGGGGAAGGTGACGGTTGCAAGTGACCCGGATTACCCGCCTGGCGTGCCCTGCGCGGCCACCGGCATGGCGCTGCCAACCGACGATGCCGATGTGCCTGCCGGAGCGTCGGGGGCACCGCCGTTCACATGCTCTGCTTCTGCCGGGTGTAGCGTGAGCACAGGCGGAAGTGTCTTCGCTTCGTCCGCGACTTCATTCGAAAGCGCCGCCCTCGCTGCCTCGTTCGTCATCACCACGATGCTGATGCGGCGATTGATGGCGGACGATGGATCGGCCTTATCGAAGGGCACCGACGCTGCCAGGCCCACCACGCGGGCAACCTTGTCCGGCTGCATGCCGCCTTCGGTCAGCGTACGACGGGCCGCGTTCGCGCGGTCCGCGGAAAGCTCCCAGTTGCCATAGGCACTGTCCGCACGGATATACGGAGCGTTATCCGTATGGCCGGAGATACTGATCTTGTTCGGCACCTGGTTCACGAAGCCAGCCAGCTCGTGGAGGATCTGCACCGTATACGGCTTCAGCGCACCGCTGCCAAGGTCGAACATCGGACGGTTCTGCTTGTCGACGATCTGGATGCGCAGGCCTTCGGAGGTGATGTCGATCAGCAACTGATCCTTGTACGGTGCCATCGCCTGGCTCTTGGCGATCGCCTCGGTCAGGTCTTTCATCAGCTGCTCGAGCCGGCGCTTTTCTTTTTCCTTGGCCAGCTTGTCGATGTCCGACGCACTGGGCTTGGCGAAGGCCTGGTTGTCGCCCGGACCCTTGGGCAGGTCCAGTGCGCCACCGAGCTTGATCATGCTGGTGCTCGCCCCGCCCGGACCCATCTTGCCCGAAGGCGCCATGGTGGACTGGCCCTGGGTCATGCTCGGATTCTTGAAATATTCGGAGATCGCCGCACGCTGCTGCTTGGTGCCGGCGCCGACCAGCCACATGACCAGGAAGAACGCCATCATCGCCGTGACGAAGTCGGCGTAGGCCACCTTCCACACGCCGCCGTGGTGAACGTGGCCACCCTTTTTCTTCCTGCGGATGACGATGACTTGCTTCAGGTCACTCATCAGGACTTACCGCGCGCTCTTCAGATGCGCTTCGAGGTCCTGGAAACTCGGCCGCGTGGTGGTCTGCAGCGATTTGCGAGCAAACTCGACCGAGACCATCGGGTTGTAACCGCGCAGGTTGGCCAGGAGCCCCACCTTCACGCACTCGAACGCACGGCCGTCCGTACTCACGCGCGCTTCCATCGCCGCCGACAGCGGGCCGACGAAGCCGTACGAGAGAAGGATGCCAAGGAACGTACCCACGAGCGCGCCGGCGATGTGCTCACCAATCACCGCGGCATCGCCATCGATGGATTTCATGGTGATGACGATGCCGAGCACCGCGGCGACGATACCGAAGCCCGGCAGTGCGTCGGCCATCTTCTGCACGGCCAGGGCTGGCGCCATCGCCTCGTGGTGGTGCGTTTCCAGTTCCACGTCGAGCAGCTGTTCGAGCTCGTGGGGATCCATGCTGCCGCCGACGATGAGGCGCAGGCAGTCGGTGATGAAGTCGATGAGGTGGTGCTCCGCGATCAGGCGCGGATAGGCCGAGAACAAGGTGCTGTTGGCGGGGTCCTCGATGTGGGACTCCATGCCCAGCTGGCCCTCCTTACGCATCTTGGTGAAGATGTCATACAGCAGGGACAGCAGGTCGATGTAGTCCTGCTTGCGGTAACGCGGCCCCTTGAACAGGCCGATGGCATCACGGCCGGCGCTCTTGACGATGTCGATCGAATTGGCACTGACAAACGCACCCAGGGCGGCCCCGAAGATGATCAGCAGCTCGTACGGCTGCCAGAGGGCGCCGATCGAACCGTGTGAAAGTACATAGCCGCCGAGCACCGAGACCAGGACGACGATAAATCCAATGATGACCAACATGACGTGCTTCCTCCCAGTCGCTTTCTTATCGGCCATCATGGCTAGAAATTGAGGAACTTCGTCACGTTTTCTGAACGATTCACTCAGGTAACTCGAGAGGCTCGCGGTAACGCGGAAACACCAGGCGGATGCATGTGCCCACCCCGGCCTCGCTCTCGATCTCGATGCCGCCACCAGCCTGCGCCACCGTCCCGTAGACCTGGGCCAGGCCCAACCCCGATCCGCCCTCCTTGGTCGTGAAGTACGGCTCGAAGAGGCGCTGCCGCACTTCCTCGGCCATGCCTCCGCCGGTATCCGCTACGCTGACGAAGATCTGCCGGGTCGCGGCGCGTTCGCGCAGGACGTCGCCGGTGGAGCCGCCGCCCATGCGTTCGCCCACCTCGATCACGATCTTGCCCATCCCCTCCATGGCGTCACGTGCGTTGAGGCAGACATTCATCAGCGCCTGTTCGAGGCCGTGGCGGTCGATCCACACCGGCAGGGGTCCCGGCTGACGAAAGACCTCGATGGCGATACGTCCGCTCATGCCGTGGCGGGCGAAGTCCGCAAAGGCCTCCACGAGGTCGCCCAGGTCGAAGGGTTCAGGGCGGGCCTGCTGGTTCCGGGCAAAGGCGAGCAGCCGTCGGGTCAGTGCCGTGGCGTGGCGGGCGCCCTCTACAGCGTAGGTCAGCATGCGCCGGTGCCGGGGCGCCAGTTCGTCCACATCGTCCTGCAAACCGGACAGGCTGACGATCACCGTCTGTAGCATGTTGTTGAAGTCGTGGGCGATGCCGCTGACCAGTTGGCCGATCGCCTGCTGCTTCTGGGCCTGGCGCGCACTGGCCTCCGCCAGGTCGCGCCCCCGGTTGGCCATGGCCAGCTGTTCGCTGACACCCGCCAACGTGCTCTCCGCTTCCCGGCGCGCGCCGTGCTCCGACTCGAGCCGCTCCAGGAGCGTGCCGTACTGGGTAGTGGCGCTGGCCGAGCGCGCGACCGATTCGTTCAGCCGGTCCTGCAGAAGCTCGTTGATCGCCTCGAGCGCCGCCTGCAACGCGACCCGCTCGGTGACATCGCGACTGATCACGATGAAGTGGTGAAGGGCATCGTTGCAGACGACCGGTTCGACCGTCACTTCCCACCATCGCGAGGAGCCGGCCGAGGTCCGGCGCGCACTGACGAAATCCACCCGCTCGCCGTTCGCGGCGCGGTCGAGCGCGCGCGCGACCATGTCGCGCGCCTCCACCGGCCACAGCTCCACCCACCGTGTTCCCAACAGGCGCTCCACCCCATCGGGCGCCAGCGCTGCGCAGCCGTGTCCGGCCACGAAACGAATGACGCCGTCGCGGTCGAGTTCCTTCATGCAATCGGCGGAGGCCTCGACAAACTGCCTGTATCGCCCGTCCCCAGTGCTCATGGCGCGCCCGTGATCCCCTTGCCCTGTGCCGTGGTGTGACGCGCCGCGGCGCGGCGTCGTCTCAAGGCAAATCTGTCACGTCTCCCCGACGAACGCTAGCGGAGAGTGCCGTCCATCGCCCCCACGGAATAACCATGACCGCCACTGGACATGTACTCGTCGTGGAAGACGACCCCAGCGTGCTCGACATCACCAGTTACATGCTGGAGCTGGAGGGCTATGACGTGCTTACGGCGATGAATGCCAACGAGGCCCTGACCCTTCTTGCCGTCCACCCTGAGGTGGGCCTTGTGCTCACCGACGTGAACATGCCGGGCGACATGGACGGGATCGGCCTCGTGAGTGAACTGCACCGGCAGGGCAACCCGGTGAGCTGCGTGGTTGTTTCAGGAGACGCGCTACAAGCCACGGAACGGTTAGGCAAGCTGGGCAACTCGGCTGCTTTCCTGGCCAAGCCCTACGACCGCCGCAGCCTGCTGAAGGCGGTCGGCGACGCGATGCCTCACTGAACGGGCGTCACGCTCGCTCGTCGCGGTGATCCCCGTCGTCCTGGTCTTCATCCGCGTCGTGGCCCTCGATCTCGTCGTCGTCCGCGTCAGCCGTTTCGTCGCCGGGCAGGTCATCATCGAAGCCGGTCTCGCCTTCGGCGAAGATGGGGGCGCCATCGTCCTCCACACCCAGTACCAGGCCGAGCGCCTTCTCGGCGGCCACCAGCGCGCTCGCCTCGTCCCGGAAGCTGCGGTTGTCGTATACGGTGAAATAGCTGGGAAACCCCCTCACGGCCGGGTGCGAGGACAGCAACGCCTTGAAGCGCGAGCCATCCTTGGTGGCGCTGCTGCGCAGGGTGAAGCCAGGAAATTCGCGTTCTGCCATGGGTGGGACCTCATCAGGGGTGGAAATTCTAGCCCAGCCGGGGGCTTGCGGGACTTACCTGAAAAAACGTGAAGCAGGTCACACCGAGTGTTCAGCAAATGGGCACTTGCCCCTCAAGATCTTGTAGGGTATTTCCTACATCAAGCGGCCTCACACAGAATTCACGAAGGCCGCGAAACAGGGGAACAGGGGCAGTAGCAGCATGAATGTCATAACCACCGCGCCGCCCTCCCGGCGTCTTGCGTGGACCGTCTCCGCCGTACTCGCGATCGCCGGCATCATCGGCCTGGCGCTCGCGCCCAGGGTCGCCGCAGCGATCCCCAGGACGGCGATCCAGATCGTCTACGCCTGGCTTTGCGCATCACTCGTAGGCTCAGCATACGTGGTGTTGATGCTGGCCAATGACGCCGAAGGCGCCACCGAGGACAGGGACGATTTCTGATCTCACGGACGGGTGTGACCAAAAAAAGAAGCCCGCCGTCACCGGCGGGCTTCTTTTTTGTTCGTTGTGGGAGCCGCCCCAGCGGCCATAGCCAGGTCAACTCAAGTCCATCGCCGGCATAGCCGGCTCCCACATAAGACCACCAGGCTTACTCGTCCTTACGGACGACGCTCCAGCTCCGGGTCTTCCTTGCTGCGCGGCATGAGGTCTTTCTTCGACACGCCGAGCCAGAGCAGGATCGGGCTGGCGATGAAGATCGAGGACAGCGTGCCGACCAGGATGCCGATGAGCATGGTGATCGCGAAACCGTGAACCACCGGGCCGCCGATGAAGAACAGCGCCGCCATCGTGATGCCGGTGAACAGCGAGGTGATGATCGTTCGCGACAGCGTGCTGTTGATCGAACGGTTGAGCACCTCTTCCGGCGTGGCGTTGCGGCTGGCGCGGAACAGTTCGCGGACACGGTCGAACACGACGACCTTATCGTTGATCGAGTAACCGACCACGGCGAGGACCGAGGCAAGCACGGTCAGGTCGAAGTCGCGCTGGGTGATCGCGAAGATGCCCAGGGTGACCAGCACGTCGTGGATTTCGGTGGCCAGCGCCGCGAGGGCAAAGCGCCATTCGAAGCGGATCCACAGGTAACCCATGATGCCGATGATGACGAAGGCCACGGCGACGACGCCGTCGCTACGCAGCTCTTCGCCGACCTGCGGACCGACGAAGGAGCGGCTCTTCTGGATGACGTCCGGGCGCGTGACCTTGAGCGCGGCGACGACATCGCCCGCGACCTTGGCAGCAGCTTCATCGCCGGTCAGCGCGACCGAATTCTTGTCGTCCTTGGGCTGCATGCGGATGGTGAAGTCACGCGTGCCGCCCACGGCCTGGACCAGCGGGTTCTCGAGACCGGATTTCTCCAGTGCCGCGCGAACGTCCGCCGGATCGATCGGGGCCTGGTACTCCACCTCGACCGCGACGCCACCGACGAAGTCCTGGCCGTAGTTGAAACCCTTGCCAATGATCAGGCCGATCGAGCCGAGCATCAGCAGGATGCCGAGGCCGATGCTGAAACGGCGCAGACCGAGGAAGTTAAAGTTCGAATTGTGGTTGAAGATTTCCATGGCTTCCTCCTCAGACCGACAGGGTCTTGAGCTTGCGGCCGCCGTGGATCAGCGCGGTGATGGCATGCGTGACCGTCACCGACGTGAACATCGACGTGAGGATACCGATGAAAAGCGTGACGCCGAAGCCCTTGATCGGACCCGAGCCCATGGTCATCAGGCCGAGCGCGGCGAGCAGGTGGGTCACGTTGGCGTCGAGAATCGTCGCCCAGGCCTTGTCGTAGCCGGTGCGGATGGCCGCCAGCGGCGAGGAGCCGTTACGCAGTTCTTCGCGGATGCGTTCGCAGATCAGCACGTTCGCGTCGATTGCCATGCCGAGGGTCAGCACGATACCCGCGATGCCAGGCATGGTCAGGGTGACGTGAATCATCGACATGACCGCGATGAGCAGCACCAGGTTGAAGAACAGGGCGATGTCGGCGACGAGGCCGAAGAGCTTGTAGTAGATCGCCGCGGCCACCAGCACCAGGCCGAGACCGAGCATCACTGCCTTGAAACCCTTGTCGATGTTGTCCGCGCCGAGGCTGGGACCGATCACGCTTTCGCCGACGATGTCGATGGGCACGGCCAGCGAACCGCCGCGAAGCAGCAGGGCCAGTTCCGAGGCTTCCGAATCGCTGGGCAGGCCATTGGTCGAGAACTGCTTGCCGAACGGCGAGCTGATGTTCGCGTAGTTGATGACCTCTTCGGTGATCTTCGGCGTCTTCACTTCCTTGCCGTCGACCATCTTGGTTTCGGTGGTGCGCGTGATGTAGAGCACGGCCATCGGCTTGCCGACATTGCCGTTGGTGAAGTCCTGCATCTTGCGGGCACCGGCGCTGTTCAGCGAGACGCTCACGTTGGGCGTGCCGTTCTGCTGGTCGCGACCGGAGACCGCCGACGTGAGTTCGTCACCGGTGGCGATGATGGTCTTGCTCAGCAGGTACGGACGGCCTTCGCGGCCGTAGTAGAGCTTGGCATCCGGGGGCACGCTACCCGAGCGGGCGGCGTCCATGGCCTGCTGCGGCGTGTACAGGCCGGCGCGGTACTGCAGCGTTGCCACGGCACCGATGATCTTCTTCGCCTCGGCGGTGTCCTGCACGCCGGCGAGTTCCACCACGATCTGGTTGGCGCCCTGCTGCTGGATCAGCGGCTCGGACACGCCCAGCGCGTTCACGCGCTGGCGGAGCGTGGTGAGGTTCTGCGTGATCATGCTCTGCGACAGCTCGCGAAGCTTAGCCGGCTTGATCACCGCGTTGAGGATGAAACGATTGCCGGTGGCCGCACCGTCGGCAACCGTGAGTTCCGGGTAGTCGGTAGCAATGAGGGAAGCCGCGGCCTGGCGGTCCGCGTCCGTACGCAGTACCACACTGACGCCCTGGCCACGCGCATTGCGATTGACGGCGTCGTAAGACACCTTCTTCTCGCGCAGCAGCGCACGGATGTCGTCGGCGTAGCGCGTTTCCTGCGCATCGACCACCGCACCCTGGTCCACTTCCATCAGGAAGTGAACGCCGCCCTGAAGGTCGAGGCCGAGCGGCATCGAAAACGCGTTGATCGACTGCAGCCATCCCGGCACGGTCGAGGCCTGGTTGAGCGCCACCGTGTAGCTCTCGCCCAGGGTCGTACGCAGAGCGTCCGCCGCCTTGGTCTGCGCATCCGCCGTGGCGAAGCGCGCCAGCAGTCGGCTGGTCTTCGCATCGACATCGATCACCGAGGCCGGCGTCTTCGCCGTGGCGAGGATGTCCTGGACCTTGGTTTTCAGTGCCGCATCGACCGTCGCGCCGCGGTTACCCGATATCTGCACCGCCGGTTGGGGCGGGAAGACGTTCGGCAGCGCGTAAACGATGCCGAGCAGCAACACGATCACGACCAGCGCGTATTTCCAGCGTGGAAAATCACTCATGCCTTGCCATTCCATGAAAAGCGGCCACAAGCGGCCGCGGCTGACGCCATTGAGACGA
>Ga0247742_10001981_pt1 | contig 13696 bp, 18 predicted proteins | sample UWRJL208509C2_FD_180944 | JGI IMG/M metagenome (GOLD analysis project Ga0247742, IMG submission 180944) | Plant litter microbial communities from Arlington Agricultural Research Station in Wisconsin, United States - UWRJ-L208-509C-2 | ecosystem: Environmental > Terrestrial > Plant litter >...
GACGTGTTAGAGGTCATTTCGTGAAGTGTTCACTCAGCCATGTTACGCGTTACATATGTCAATATTGTTCAGTTCACACCTTGGCGTTACACGTTACATGAACGATCGGTCGTAATAGTACAGTATAAGGCAGACAGCCTTGCGAAGGATTGGAATATTGAAGCTTTGAGTTGGGCCATCTTGATGTAATTGAAGAGGCTTTGGCCTTCTTGAGGACTACTAGATACAAAGTGAGTCAGCGCTGGTACTGACGCAATTCAAAGGAAACATATGACTTACCTCATCTCCCGAAACCTCCCCACGGTATGGAGATGATTCCGCCTGTGGAGCTGAGCCATCCCATTCCCCAGGTCCATATGTGTTTGTATCAGAGTCCATATCTTCGAAGCCTTGCATCTAGAAAAAACGCGTATGCAACGGCTTCGAGGGCAGGTTAGGGATGCTACTCACCTCAACATCCTGATTATACATGGACTCACGATCTTCCAAGTTCTCTGATGCAGAATTAAAAGGTTGTTCCTATGGAAGAAGTGCGTAAGGCGGATGAAGAAAATATCTTGCAGTCACTCACCATAACAGAAGGTCCGATTGTTTCATTGACGAATTCTCGAAGAAGGACACGCACAATTCTGGCATGCTGGTGGGAAATGGCAGAACCATAGAGTATGGGATCGTGAAATTGCCGGGTCGATTTATCCAGGATGGTGTCGTCATCAGTAGCATGATTCAAGTTTGCCTGCGCTTCAGCGTGTCGGTTGAATGGAAGGGGGTTCGGATCTGTGCCCGTCTTTTTATGTGCCTTTCCCTTACCACGTTCAGCGAAAGCAGCAATCAATTCATGTGGTTCAGGCCGTCCCATATCATCTTCTTCAGTGTATTTTGAACCATAGAATTTGTCTGTTCGATGATGGCGCTTATTTTGAGATGTAGAACCCAGGTCCTCGTCGCTTGAAGGCATGAAGTCCGTTTCATCCCATGAAACAGGGTTTTCACGAGTGGTTGGGGGTGATACGGCCATGGTGTGTTCATCTTCCTGGGATGGATCATTCTCGAAGTCGGACGAGCCATCTGCCCCAGAGACTGGTTCTAAGGCTTCCCGTCGAAGAATCCTCCAGCTCCACCATTCACCAACGGACGCAATCAGTAACAGGCGCCGGAGTTTCGGCTGCAAAGCAAATGCGTACTTTGCCTGGTTTCGGAGACCTACTGTTGCCTTCAACATCATTACGCGTAGCTGGGACAGAAATTCGACATGGTCTTGAAGTGTCCTAGATACTGGACGTTTTACTTCTACCAAGGCGGGATAGTAGACCTCCTCAATACGGAACAGACGCCAAAAGTCAAAATCATCTGCCCATTTTGGAAAGTCCCCTGGATAGTCAAATGGCTCGGATACGGATTTCCGCTGGCGGAGCAGACATGCAAGAATCGTGAAGTCGGGGATTATATATTTTGCTCTTTGCGAAATGGTATCAACCGAATCCATAGTAACATCGCCTGGGTAGTGTCGAGAGTTTTGGTCATCAGACCCTTCGCCTACAGAGCTAATATCGTCTTCTGAACCGCTTTCGGGGAGATTATTGCCGGATCGAGAGTTTTGATGCCCTTGGGATTTTAATCCATGACCTGGGTATAGATCTAGGACATATTGTGGTCCTATAAGAACCTCTGGGCCAAGGTCGTCCACAAGATCGAGAAGAAAGAGATTCACATAAATGTATGAGTGATTCTCGATAAGACGGCTGTTGTGTTCTCCACTGTAAGCAAGGGCAGTTGCAACATTCAGCCTCGATATAAGGCGATTGTTTGGTGAGGAAATATGGGAGCGGTGGCGAAGCATCGGGGGAGGTGCGATCATTAATCGTGTTCGGTAGCTGTCGAGATCATGGGAGTCACGAATCGTCACGAGTCACGAGTTGCAAGTAGCGCCAGCATTGGCAGTGCAACGTTCAGTCGCTCACCCAAAGGACATGTAGGTGTAAGTAAACCACTTCCGGCATTCTTCACTGATCTGCTTTTCTTAGGCCCACTTCACCGAATGAGTACATCCCAGTCTTACCTCCCATTCAGGGAACAATCTACAGGGGAAAGAAAATGCCCCACTTGGTCCTTGCTTTTCCTATGCCGCTTGAAAAGCGAATGCGCTTTGCGGACAGACACAAGCTCGACGTCGATCTCTCTCCAAGCCAGAGAGATATCTCTGCCCAGATTTATATCCATGAACACATCCCAGAACACCGACGCAATGTGGCAAGTGTGCAGTACAAACCTGGGAAGTGGGAGCTTGCATGGGCGGTGGCGACAAACAAGACCGAAAAGGACCTCAATTATGCTTTGCGCCTTGACGAGATCAAGCACTACCAAAAGTTCCTTGGTTTGACGGATCCTCCGAAGTGGTATTATGCTCGGGAGGATCCAGAGTTTTGGTACGCATCTGATACTCCTACGTGCCACTCCTTTCTTAATACTGTTCCCACAGAGCCCTTTCACATCTTATGTGAAGGCAGCATTTTTATCTCCTTGATTCGCATACCACGTTATCTCCAAGTGCTAAGCTCAATATGAATGGAGTTTGGGTTCAAACTATGTCTTTTACTACTGCTGATCTAAAGAAAGTCATGTGTCTAAAACGCTGAAATTTATTCAATGGGTAGATGAGGCGAACTCTCTTCCAGTCGCGAAATCGGGATGAGGCCTTCTCGAACCTGGCAACGCAAGCGCCAGTCTAACTCTCAAGACGCGCCAGCATAGCCAAGTCCTCGAACTGGATGCATGACGACCGGCGTATAGCTGAGTAGTTGGGACTCTGGGTTAACTCTGGGGCTCAGCGCTCAGCGCTCAGGCCCAGGCCTCAGGTGACGCGCCTAACTTGCGATGAGAGCCTCCGTATGTCTTCAGTTCCTCCTACTGCCTTTTCATCCACTTATCCCCTGTTGCAGAATGACGTGGATGGCCTCCTTTTCTTTGCTGGCACAAAATACAACAGCCCCTCCTCGCTGTTTACCCCGCCAATTCCAACTTACAGCCAAATTTGTTTGACGTTGCGGCTTTGGTTGATGTGCAAGGACCCAAGCTGCTCCAGTACTCCTCAAACCTGTTCGTCTCGTCCCCGTCTGATCTGAAGGCGTGTCATGGCAAATCCTCCTCGCTGTGAGGTCCCTCGGTCGCAATAGCCGGTGTCGTACACACAAAGCTTTCAATGCCTCCCATCCCACCCCCTTCTGATCTCGCAGCATTTCCTCTTCCTCCTCAACGAGTCATCATATATCGCCATTGGATTCTTCAAGCTATCGAAAATCCTTAACCGACGCAACCAGAGCCTCATTTCAACGCCAGTACCAGTGCTTGGTGCCAACTCTGTCGTTGCAGCACCCACACCTATGATATAACCGATACGCGTCCTCTTCATTAATGGACGTCAAATATTGTCCTTCTCATTGCCCTCCCTCGGTGCATGTTACCGGTGCCTGTCCTCTCTCAACATTGGGTTTTCCTATTTCGAGATCCGTGACCACTTGAGTACGATAATGACGACGCCACTGTCTACGATAAAGATCACCGACGAAACCAACGATTTAGCCAACATGCCCACCAACGCCAGCACAAACTTGAACGCACGTTCCATGTTGAGCGATAGTTCCCAGTCGCCCTTCTGTCAAGTTCAAGATATTGCTCAAAGACTCGGCGTTAGCGTGTTGGGCGTTGGGTGTTGGACATTTCGATTTCGGTTTCCACACCACCGCCGGTGTCGACGTCGACGTCGATATTGACCCAGTCTCGGAGCTTGTGCCCAGGCTCAGCTGAACGCGCCGAGTCCGAGTCCAGCACCACATGTTCAACTCTCGAACAACTCGAGCTTTTTACCCCAGGAAAACACTCTGGATAACCCACCGTGACTACGCGCAATATGATATAGGCCTGCCGAGTGTTTATAATTTCTAGAAATTGAAGGTCAGAGAAAGGCCATAGACACCATAGCGGGTGTGAAACGACGTGCGGATAGGCCAATCAGCATCCTTCCAGATTCTAGCCACAAGCGCACCAAATACCAAACGAAGGTCCTAGGATTCCATGTCACTGTGGTGCTCCACTCATTGGCACCCATGCGGAATATCATCACCACCAGACTTCATTGTCGTATCAGCGGACGTTGGAGTCTGCTGAGGTTCCGCGCTCCTTATCTCCCAGCATTGTCAGAAGTGGACCGAGAAGCGGAAGGTCGTCTTATCGAACCCGTCTCCGGCATCCTTGATTGAACGCTCGAACAACTGGTTTCTCGCCCTCTCGTTGCTATTGGTGTGTGTCGGTATGGCCGCGATGGATACGCTCATGCGCTTGGATTCAACGGATACCGACAAAGCAGGAATGACTGAGCTGTCCTGCATTGAAGATGGTAAATCATGCATCGAGCCATAACTGGAACCCCTGCGTAAGTAATGGGATAGTTGTTTGACGTCGAAGATGAGGGAGGTAATCGAAGAAAAAGTCGATTAGCAAATGTTGGTAAAGACAGCAGGAAAGAAGGTGTCTTTGAGGGCGTTGAATGCGGAGCGCTAGTTGATGCCTTCGTTCGGTGATGAGTTGAGGGTGGTTAAGGCGATGATATGGACATCCACGGAAGTGCATAGAAATATTATCCATTGGCTTAAAAGTATAGCCCGAGCGGTTATATACGGGTTAGGTGCCCTCACGGAAACGCCGTTCATCATGCACATCTCCTAAGTTGTATCATTTTTATCGTTTATCATTCCCGTAGTTTTACTTTTCCGGACAGTGACTCGATTTCTTCTAAGTACTCCTCCAGCTAGTATATTTGACTCTTGCATGTATGGATTTCGTCTTTCTTACTCGGGAGGCGGGTTCCCTCTTCCGACCGAGACAATGATGCAATATCAACACTGCGCATACCCCTGGCCGCGCCCATTTTCCACTGAGGCATCGACGTCACTTCCAGATGCCTATATCAACTATGAGTCGTATGCTATTTCAAGGATTTACCCAAAATTGCCGAAGGCAGCCATCTCGGGTCCACCAGACTCGCGCATGCCAATTTCCCAGTTTGAATGGACCAATGAGTAAATGATTGATAAAAAAGCGGCAGGAGTTACATCCATAGACCATCATTACAGCCATTAGAATACCCGTTCCATTTCCAATAGCACCTGAGAGACCAGCGTCAACGGCGAGGGGGCCAAGGATAGCACCGCCTGAAAGCAGCCGCAGTGGGAACGACAACTTGAGTTCCCTGTACATCGACGCTTCATGATGACCGGCCATGACCTGCACAATATGATCATTTGCGACGAAAGAACAGAGCTAGACCAAGGCATACCATCTGTCGACCCGTCAATTGCTTGGCGAAGTCCCGAGGGCCAGAGCCAGAAATCTCAATCCAGGTCTCAGAGAAAAGAGCGAAGGTGGAGAGCATGAAGGTAATGTAGACGGCGGTGTGGATGGGGTCCAGAACACCTTCCTCCAAGGTGTGTGGTGGCGGCGTGTCGAGTGCGATGCCAGACTTGGCGATGGGTTGAGGGAGTCGTCCGTAGGCTAAGCATTGCATCAGAAAAGGTATTAAATAACGATCGGGTTGAAGTCACATACCTCCCATACATTGAGAATTTTGACAAAGAGGCTGCTGGGGAAACGAGTTGCCAACATTTGAGAGACGATGAACACATTTGAAGTGAGAGCCGACTGCAGCATAATATACATGTTCGGTGTAGAAGAGTGGTTGCTCTTGACAGGGATCTTGATTCGGAAACCTGAATTCCGTGTCTCATTTTACAAGTAGATGACTACGGCAAAAATGACGACGGTAGATATCAGGTTCATGACATTTGGGAGACGCTCGCGCCAGAAGGCCTCGTGGAGGGCACGACCTTTGTCGTGCCAGGTGAAAAGCAAGTGGAAGAGGGAGACAATGGCACCCTCAAACCAAAGCCACGTACAATGTTGACGGTGGTGGGTCAGAAGGCTTTCTAGACGATAGATTCGTAGATGTTGGTGACAGTGAACACGTTGATACCTGAACCAAGGCCATAACCCTTTTGGAGGAGTTCGTCAAGGAGGATGACGATGGGGTGACGACGATGAGTTGTGTGATGAGGAAATAGACACCGGCATCGAGGTCCTTGGGTTGACCATACAACCCAGTAAGGACATATACGGTCGCTTCGCAGAGAGCGATGATGAGGGCGAAGACTAAGAAAAAAAATTGTCAGTTAGGGTTGAATAGGTGCATCATGCGAGCGCAGGAAAGGAAGCATCGACCGGACACGTAGCACCAGAGGTGGTTACGACGCAGGACGAGAATGCGAAAGGAAACGGAACTCTACTCACGTTTCTGGGCACCACTGAACAGAGCACGGTCCTCCTTGAGGCCGAAGTCAACGCCGATGAGATTCGCGCCAGCGAGCAGCTGCATGATCACTCCGGAGGTGACGATAGGGGTGATTCCAAGTTCCATGAGGGTACCGCGGTTAGACGCCAGAATGATACGCATCCAACACAGGGGGTCGGACGAGTCGGACGACATAATGCCATAGAGGGGTACTTGCGAGCAGACCAGGAAAATGAGGAGAGTAACGGCGGTCCATAGTACCTAGGGAACACATGAAAAGAACGTATTGCAAAAAAAATAGAAATATACCTTTCAATCCGGCAAAACCTCAGGAGGAACGGGAAGGAATGGCCGGACGAGTTTCAGGGACCGAACTGTGAATATACGCGTTAATTTGAAGGAATTAGCATGAATGAGAGAAACCTATAAAACTCAGTTACTGACCTTTCGACGATGTCGCAAAGCTTGCGGACCCTATCCGAGCCGTCTCCTTCAACGCATATACTTCGCTTCTGTGGCTAAGGTGGGCACCAGCACCATCCGGCTCATCCAAGCGCTGGCTCCTAATCGTATTTGAAGGTCGGTTTCGACTCGCTGTAGAGGTTCTAGTCGAAGCTTTAGCAACTGGTGCTTGGCAGTGAGAGAGGAAAGAGGGGCCGTCGAGTTTGTGCGCGAGATAGTGGCAGGAGATGCGGGTTGGGTGACTGCGCCTGGTCGTTTGATGGCAAAGAATGAGACGGTGTTCGGAGATGCGCCAGAGCCTGACAGAGAATCATAGTTGAAGGCTGTTTCGGCTGCTGGCGTATTCGAGTTGACAAGGTCGGAACACCAGTCTTCGGGGCATTGGTGTATGTGGAATGTTCTCCTTGAGGACATCACCATCCATCTAGGCTAGCAACGTTTCTACTATGTTGATGATGGACCGGATAATGTTCAGCTGGATGACAGCCCGCCACAGAGCACGTTCAGCATCCCAAGCTGCACAAGCGTAACACAACCTAAAGTCTAAAACCGGTGTCAGCTGCAGAAAGCTGCCAAGATGCAAAGAGCGTACCTTTTTGACATGGTTGATTACCTGGAAGCGATCGCCAGTCAGTGGGTTGGGAATCGATCTGAAAAGAGCACTTACCACTCAGACTGTCCAAGCCATAGCATCGAACAAGGTGCTTTTGCTTCTTCATCGCAACCTTCAGGTAGTTTTCGATCAGATCACCAATTCGTTTCACCTCCAGCGCTTTCTCCAGGGGTTCTGTTGGGAGGTGGGTGTGTGGAAGATGGCGAAGCTTGTCTGATAGCAGCTCGGCATCCAAGGAACTGGGCGAATAGTTATTTACAAGCTAGGTAAGGCGGGGCGAAACAAGACGAAACAGAACACGGACAGAATCGGACCGAGCATAGCCGAACGGCCAGATGCACGCAGCTTGGGCCGAGACATCAATCAAACGTTCTCGAGTGTTGATGGGAGCTGACACAGAGTATCTGAGTCATCAGACATTAGGCCTAGAACAATCTCGAAAGGCCTAGAGCGTAAGTATGCTTCCACTTACCCTCCTTATTCTCCTTCCTGCTCATAAGTACCCCTCTATGGCATTATGTCGTCCGACTCGCAAATCTCTGTCCTCATCCTGACATCTAACCGCGGTACCCTCATGGAGCTTTGGAATCACACCTATTGTCATCTCCGGAATGATCATGCAGCTGCTCGCTGGTGCGAATCTCATCGACGTCAACTTCGGCCCCAAGGAGGACCGTGGTGCCCAGAAACGTGAGTTTCATTTCGTTTTGTTTCGCATTCTCGCCCTTCGTCGTAACCACCTCTGGTGCTACATGTCCGGTCGATGCTCCCTTTCCTGCGCTCACATCATGTGTCTACTCAACGTACTCAACCCCAACTGATGATTTTCTTCTCAGTCATCGCCCTCATCATCGCTCTCGGCCAATCGAGTGTTGTCGTCCTTACTGGATTGTGTGGCCAACCCAAGGACCTCAATGCCGATGTCTGTCTCCTCCTGATCATCCAAATCATCGTCGCCACCCTTATCGTCATCCTCCTCAACAAACTCCTTCAAAAAGAATACGGCCTCGGTTCAGGCATCAATTCGTCCATTGCCATCAACATCTGCGAGTCAGTATCGTTTGGAAAGCACCCACCACCATGGACGTTGGACATGGCTCCAAGTTTGAAGGCGCCGTTATCTCCCTCTTCCACTTGCTTTTCACCTAGCACGACAAAGGCCACGCTCTCCATGAGACCTTCTGGCGCGAGCGTCTCCCGAATGTCATGAACCTCCAACATGTTCATTGTCTCTCAAATGTTGGCGACTCGTTTCCCCAGTAATCTCTTCGTCAAGATACTCGGTGTATGGGAGGTATGTAATCTTCAACTCAATCGTTATTTTATACCCTTTCTAACGCGACGATTAGCCTATGGACGATTCACCCCAACTCGTCGCCAAGTCTGGCATCGCTTACTACATGTCGCTGCCCATCTATCTTTAAGGAATTGTTCTGGGCCTCATTCATACTGCCGTGACCCGTCTTCATGCTCTCCGCCTGTGCTCTTTTCTCGAAGATTTCGATTCAAGTTTCTGGCTCTGGCCCTCGGGACGTTGCTAAGCAATTGAAGGATCAGCAGATGGTATGTCTTCGTCTTGTCCTTTTCTCCCGTCACGACTGATCATATTGTGCAAATCATGGCTGGTCATCGTGAAGCATCAATGTACAAGGAACTCAAGCGCGTCATTCCTACCGCTGCTGCGTTCGGCGGTGCTATACTTGGCCTCCTCTCCGTCGCCGCTGATCTCTCAGGTGCTATCGGAAGTGGAACTGGTATCCTCATGTCTGTAACGATTATTTACGGATGTAAGTCTCACTGCTGTTCTTTCAAATCAATCATTTACTCATTGACCCTTTCAGACCAGGAAATTGGTATGCGTGAGTTGAGTGGCCCCGAGATGGCTGCATTTGGCGACCTTATGTAAATCTTCGAAGTAGCATACGACATCTCACGTAGTCGACACATGAATCAGGAAGTGACGTCGATGTCTTAGTGGACCAAAAGGGTGCAACCAAGAGACGGTGTTCAAGGGTGTTCGCATTGTTGATTTTGCCTCGTTGTATTGGTTGGAAGAGGGAACCTGCGTCCCTTTGTTACAGCATGTACATACCCACTTCCTTACAAAACTTATAATGTAGTTACCCGTTTTCAAGCTCTTGGTGTTGGTGTACAAAGTGTTGGTATTGTGAGGACTTCGCTAAGTCACTTCGGGGCAAGGCCACTGGTGTGCTATTGGAACAGCCGGTCCACTCCCTTCTCGCCATCTCTGTCGCACGCTGCGCCCATCCGCGACGAAGATGTTTACATGATTTGACATGTTCATAAACTACGTTCAAAAATTCTGGGATGGACGGATGAAGTAGGGAATAATATAATGCGTTCAATGGATACAGTGCTCTACCGAAGTGATATAATTAAAAGGCGGAACTAGAGTAGATTATTGCGACGCATGTCCATCGTATGGCTCCGCATAGCGCTGATAGCGAATAGAATTACATCAATGGGTTTTAGCACAAGCGTGGTATAAGTGAAATATTGGCCGTACACACCTTGAGATAATCAAAAACTGTGTCCCGAGCGGGTTGTATGATATGAGCATTCCTCCCTAGAAATATTATCCATCGGGTTAAAAATACAGCCCGAGTGGTTTTCTAGGGCGTAGAAATCGAGTCAGAGTCCAGAATAATAAACTATGGAAATGATGAAGCATAAAATAAAATGATACTACCTTGGAGGCGAGTGCGTGCGTGATGAACGACCACTTGCGCGTCTCACTACCTTACGGTCCCTATTTTCAAATCTACATTGGGCATCATACCAACAAAACATAAATTACTGGTCTACTTCCTCTGGGAGGAAGTGATTTTGAATCCATATCATAACCTCTTCTCTGCGAATAGCATGCTCCCCTGCCCTGCCCCAAATTGCTATATTTGACCATGGTAGTGCCTCAAATGAGGAAGTATTTGGCTCCCAGTCAGGATCCATTTCATCGTCCATGGTGTTTTGAACTGAGCTGAGCTCCCGAGATACTACTGTATAAGTCCAGTGGTCTCCTACGGCTGCAATAGCCAAGACACTCTTTTGATGTGACCATCTGTGATTAGCGAATAAGTATAGAGCCTGTACATTATGTCAACGAAAGACCCCAATGTTGAACTAAATATAAATCACCTGCCGAAAGACTGTTTCCTGCGCATGAATCATGATCTTTCCCCGGGCCTTCTCTAGCTCCGCCCCAGTCAGTCTCCGGGATGGGGATCTTTTTATTTCAATCAGAACGGGAATAAATTCTTTGACTATCACAAAGATTTCATCGTCTTCATCGTCTTTATCGGAATTGGTGGTGTCATTCTCGAGCCACAAGACCATTGCGAAATCAGTGATGCGCGAGCGAGTTTTGACACTGAGCGTTTCGTTGATGGTACTGATAGTTTGGTTTGCATCAACAAATTCGAAATCATCATCAGGATCCCCTTCGTCGTTCACTGCGTGGCCATTGACAGGGTCATCCATGATGATGTCGTCTTCATCTGGGAGAATATTTATATCCCCGAGTTGTGTATCATCGTGCGTCCAAATGCGCCACAAAGGGAATTGGGGAGCAACGGTGAGGCGTTCGCAATCAAGATGAGAGGCCACTCGGAATGCTGCCCTATTCCAAAACGGGTACCAAAGAAGTTCCAGGTTGCGCGGATTGGTGTTGAGGCCTTTTGCAGCTGCACGTGCACGATTTATGCCAAATAAATCGGAGGAGGAGAGATTTGGCATGGAGGATTGGGCAAACCACTTAAGAGCTGCACTGGTGCTGGGGAAAACCAACTGCATGCAAGAGACATAGGTGGTTATAATATACTCAAGTAGGCGTTTCGAGTCGCTTGCGAATCAAGTCAGATGCACCCTTAGTGACTTGAACTTTGAAGTTAGTGCGGCGCGGCCGTGCTCGGCCAATGCTGCAACCCATGACGGGTCATGCGCATGGCATCACATGGCAGTTCAAAGTCAGAGCGGAGTCTAATAGTTGAACTTGTCCCAACCCAAACTGCTTATGATTCCTACCCTCGTCATGGCATCGTCTACTTTACCCTCTAGAGCATCCACAACACCTCTCAAACAGCGAAAGATCAAATACGCAAAAGCTTTTGGCTATCTCCTTGATCCTTATATCGTCTATGAAACAGCAATTAAGGATGGCACGGCTGTCGAGGGCCAGCTTGGTCGTACTTTCGCGGTGTATCGAAATCGGCTGGCCATACATTGCGGGATCGAGTACGACGATGTAATCACTGTCCGCGATCCTAATCCAGACATGCCACCAACTTACTGCGTTGTCGCGGCCACCAATCTGTCAAAACGAACCAAAATTCCTCGCATGGATATCATCGAAAAAGCGAAGGAGTTTTTGGGCACAACAGAAGAACCGAAATGGTACTATATTGTCAGGGTATAAGTGTGGTACGTTTTTAGATCGTTGCCTCGCAGCAACCTGCCTAAAGTTTTGCTGAGATTTAAACCAGGAGCAAGCTAGGCGAATGGTGGATCATTTAAGATACTCGGACAACACTTTTTTCGTATCAGCTTTTATGGAATCTCAAGTTGTATCTTCCAGCCAGTTGGGAACATTTCTAAAGTGATGTACGATAACTCTTTTTTTGGTTTCGTCCCTACCACACTTTCCTTTGTGTCGGTGAAAGACCTGCAATTGAAATGTAGAAAGATTTTTTATGCGTCTCGCTCTAATAATCCATCTTCAATATTTTGAATTTTTTCGATAGTTCAACGCTATACAATCGCTCGCTCAATGTTCTGCTGGACAACTCATGTGATATCAAATCCTCCAGGCGACATCCAATTTGCCAAACTTGACCCGTAACGTCATGTCCTGGGCTCTGTGCACAATATTGAAGCTGTCCATTGCATTCTCGGTGTCATCATATTTGCTATGCGGCTCTTCTCACAAAAATCTATCGCCAGTACTGGAGAGCTCCCGATTCCTGTGACTGACCCATGCCTCCTCGAGGAGCTGCTCTCATTGAACCGTGGTGATGTTTCCTTCATCCTTGGTGACCCTCACTCTATTCTCAACACCTCTGATACCAGGAGGAACTCCTCCGTTAGGACTAGGAATCTTCGTACTCTCGATACTGGCGTCCGTATTCTTCGTATTTCTTTATTGATTTCCTCACGGACAGATTACGCACAGACAGAGATTTCATCAATTTAGTAAAAGTCTACACCGAGCTTGCTCGTGCATTTACTCAGAATCTACTTTCCCGTAAGCGCCTGAACTCTTGGAAGCTATTCAATACTGATTCCGACACCATTTTCCAGGTCACAAATTCGTCCACCAATACGCTGGACGGGTGCTTGTAACGCACCGCAGATTATCCGTGCTAACTCACAAGCTGGCGACAAATCTTCTGAACTTTAATATTACGGCATGGTTAACCACATGTAAGACATGGAATAATGGTGGAGGCCCATTCAAGCAAGCCTGGACAGATCTCCCGCTCCTGTTCCATTGGTTTCTCACTCAGGTATGTCTTCCTCGTTCTATTCCTATCATGGCGCTTCCTCAATTCGACACTACTCCTCGCACATCAGACCAACCCTGTCCCATAAAAGGTCTCTATGACCGACATCTGGTCTGGGGCACTGAGCTTGAAACTTATTTCTTGGATGAACACCTTTCCGACTTACTGGCATTTGCGACTTATCCCAACCTTTTGTGGGATTTGATGCGTGTATGGCTACTCCTCAATCGAATGTGCGTTGTAGCATGATCAGGATCCAACGTGCAAGCCGGGAGAGGGTCAGGCACGAAGATAGGCAGGTAACGTGGAAGAATATATATTCGATCTACGAATACGAGATGTACAAAACAGTCGCTATACTTTATGTTCAATCAAAACTATTGACTCGGAAACACGGCGTATAAGCGGGATAGCACAACGAGAACACGACAGCAATAGGAGGTGGTTTGGAGTGGTAAGGTGGGAGGCAAGATGTAGTGGCAAAGAATTTCGTGCAGGGGGTTTCAAGATGTAAATATTGGGCATCGACGGGCATAGCATACGTTGAGAGCGATTTGGGGTGTATATGACTAGACGCGGATAGAACGGTTGTGAGAAGCTGGAGTTCGGCCACCTGGTGTAGGTCGTCCCTTTGGTCAAGGTCGATTGAGGCGAAGATTGTCTCCAGGTCTAAAAGCGAGTAAGTAAAGGAAGTGAGTAGAAAGAAATGATACGCACGTCATCACGCTGCCATTTCCGACTACGTTCTCCTTCTGATCCGTCGAG
>Ga0247742_10001982_pt1 | contig 13695 bp, 14 predicted proteins | sample UWRJL208509C2_FD_180944 | JGI IMG/M metagenome (GOLD analysis project Ga0247742, IMG submission 180944) | Plant litter microbial communities from Arlington Agricultural Research Station in Wisconsin, United States - UWRJ-L208-509C-2 | ecosystem: Environmental > Terrestrial > Plant litter >...
TCCATGCCAATCACCCCCCAACGTTGATCTGCATTTTAGGCTCTCATAGCTTTGGTCAGATGTCCCACATGCCTCTTCGCTACCAAGAACCAACTGGGAATTTCTGTAAGGCTGCCCGCCTTATCACGTCGTCACATAGGTCACATCGTACATATACGGCCATTCACCTTCTAGTTCGGTAGTTTAGATCTTGTCCTTGTACCACGTCCTCGTCCCGTCGCCCCCAATAGAGCTCGGTCCTATCAGCTTGTTGCGTGACTCACCCAGTGTTTCCTGCCCCCGCCAAGCAGGCTTCCAATTTCCTCGGCCCAGCCACTAAACAAACACCCAGGAGAAGCTCGAATGCTAACCCATCCATTCTTTAATTTTATTTTTCTGAGCACACATGACACCTTGGAGCGTCACCTCAAGGGGGCATGCGGAATTGCATCTAAGGTTAAGACAGAGTGCTCGTGATGGATTTTTGCTCATGAAACGCTTCACCCACCCAGTACGTATTTTTCTTGTCAGTAGTAGCCTACAGGCAAATCTCGTTTCTTTAGAGTTGTCGAGGAACCCGTACGTAGACCCTGGTGCTTAGGTTGGCGACACCGATAATACAGCAGTCATTCATTTACATCATGCATACGGTGTGAGCGTGTTGAGCAAAGGGATAATCCAAGGTCCCGAACGCTGGATGCTGAAGCGCTGAAGGGTGCCGCAGTGCGCCAAAGACGTTCCGGATGACCTTCACGCACAGGGTGCTGTGGTTGGTGTGGGTTGATAATTTAGAGGTTCACGAGAGATTGTGGGAACAGCTCGACGCTCATCACTCGTGGAAAGCCCGTAGCGTAAAAGTGTACTAAATGGAGAAAGCCAATCATCTCTGGGTACGCCTTTATCTTTCTATGATAGTTTACAACAACAGGACTCTATAAATGGCACATTGGCGATGTCTCACAGTCTCCGACATCCCATTTGGACTCCGTTGTTCAAGGCCATATATATATGCGGTCAGCATCTTGAAGCCATGCGCGTGGCTGATCTCAACAATTGAAAGATCTGCCTGGTGGCGAAATGGGTGCGTCTATCCTCTTGAATTTCACTCTGTATTCTTCTGAAAACCCCATGACACCAAAGTTACCACAGGAGACCCATCCCTTTCGAAAACACCTAGTGACATAGTATTCCCACAATCTGACAATGTGGGCAGAGACACCGTTAGCGGTCCTCAGCCGGCAGGGATTGGTGGTGAAGTTCTGGATAGAAACGCAAATCTCAAATTCTATATAACGGGTAAGTTCATCTATCAATCGAAGGGTGTTGACTTAAGGATTGACATTGATAGACCTGCGACTTGAATGCACAACGGAACGGTCCAACTTCCCCTCCTTCAACTCGCTCAAACTCGTCATCTGTGGATCTGCAGTCGAGGAGGAGGTGATTATGTCGCTGGAAAAGGATTCACCAGTGAGATGGAGGCAAAAGTTGCCTGTTGAACTGTATGGATTCAACGGCAAATTTTCTACTTTTGGGTTTTGACGTCGACCGCATTTCAGAGGCTCAGAAGCGGACAGCTTGAAAATTGTGGTGGCATCTAAAGAATTGACGGGCTTTTCGTTCATGACTGTGACGAAGTATGAGCTGGCTTCAGGATTAAAAAATCGTAAGTGTATAATTGGTGTTCCTCGAACAATCGCTCACTCGAATACCATGTGGCAAACATCAGGAGTCAGGAAAACCTTCACCTCGGCGGATGTACCAACGCCAGAATTGTCGTTCCTGATTACCAGGATTCCTGGAGAAAGGCCTACACGAGATAGTGGTGATGAAATGGTACAAATAGGTGAGCTCAGACAGGAACCTCAAAGGAAATGAGTATCATTATCAACTACGCAGCTTGGGCACTGGGGATCCGAGGAGAGGAATTTGCGGAACGCTTCGATCGTACGGGCAATCTGCCGGACATCTTGGAAGCTATTTCTGTAAACCAGCAGGCGGTTCGACTCATCCCCGACGGCCACGAAATCATGCCAGCAATGCTAAATAACCTTGGAACTTCATTCCAACGTTGTTTTGAACTTACAGGCGAAATCTCTGACCTCTCGGAAGCCATTTCGATCCAACAGCGGGCAGTTCAACTCACCCCCGATGACCACCCTGACATGCCAGGACGGTTGAGTAGCCTTGGGAATGCATTTCAGTGTCGGTTTGAACGTATGGGCAACGACTCTGATATCTCTGAAGCCGTCTCAATCCACCAGCAAGCAGTCCAACTCACCATGAATGACCACCCTGACATGCCGATGTGTTTGAATAATCTTGGATCTTCATTTCAGAGTCGTTTTAGGCGCACAGGCAATGTTTCTGACCTATTGCAAGCCGTCTTAATCCACCAGCGGGCGGTTCAACTTACCCCCGATGGCCACCCAGACATGCCAAGAAGGCTGGCTAACCTTGGACTTTCACTGCGGTGTAGTTTTCAACACACAGGCCAGGTCTCCGACCTTTCTGAGGCCATCCCAGCCCAGCAACGAGCCGTTCAGCATACCCCTGATGGCCACCCTCACATGCCGACCTGGCTGAACAGCCTTGGAAATTCATTTCAGATCCGCTTTGAACATACAGGAAATATCGCCGACCTCTCGGAAGCCATCTCGATTCGACGGCAGGCGGTTCAACTCACCCCCGAGGGCCATCCCGACATGCCAGGACGGTTGAGTAACCTTGCAATTTCATTTAAGTATCGCTTCAAACATACAGGCAATGCCCCTGACCTTCTGGAAGCCATCTCAATCCAGCAGCAGGCGGTCCACCTCACCCCTGATGATCACCCTGCCATGTCAGGTCGGCTGAATAGTCTTGGGAATTTATTTCAGAGTCGCTTTGGATGTACAGGCGATGTCTCTGACCTCACAGAAGCCATCTCAATCCAACAGCAAGCAGTTCAACTCACCCCCGATGGCCATCCTGCCATGTCGATGTGTTTGAATAGCCTTGGATCTTCGTTTCAGAGCCGCTTTGAACGTACAGGCAATATCTCTGATCTCTCCGAAGCCATTTCAAACAAGCAGCGGGCAGTCCAGCTCACTCTTGATGGCAACCCCACGATGCCGATATGTTTGAACAACCTGGGAAATTCCTTTCGAAGTCGCTTTGGACGTACAGGGAATGTCTCTGACATCTCCGAAGCCATTTCATCTCAGCAACGAGCCATCCAGCTCACCTCTGATGGCCATCCCAACATGGCCACCTGGTTGAATAACCTTGGAATTTCGTTCCTGTATCGCTTTAAACACACGGGCGATGGCTATGACCTCTCGGAAGCCATCTCAGCCCAGCAACAAGCCATTCAGCTCACTCCTGATAGCCATCCTGATATGCCAAAGTGGTTAAATAACCTTGGAAATTCATTGCAGAATTGCTTTGAACGTACAAGTGATGTTTCTGACCTCTCAGAAGCCATCTCACACAAACAACGGGCAGTCCAACTCACCCCTGATGGCCACCCTGACATGCCGACATGTTTGAATAACCTCGGATCTTCGTTTCAGAGTCGTTTTGAACGTACAAGCGATGTTTCTGACCTCTTGGAGGCCATTTCTGCCCAGCAACGAGGCATACAACTCACTCCTAATGACCATCCCGATATGCCAAAGTGGTTGAATAACCTTGGAAATTCATTTCAGAGTCGCTTTGAACATACAGGCGACGTCTCTGATCTCTTGGAAGCCATCTCACACAAGCAGCAAGCAGTCCAGCTCACCCCTGATGGCCATGCTGACACGCCGCTGTGGTTGAATAACCTTGGAAATTCATTGCAAAATCACTTTGAATGCACAGGTGAAATATCCAGCGCTCATACCGCCGCATTGACCTTTCAAAAATCTGCCACGTCCATTGGACATCCCTTTGCTCGTTTGACAGCGGCTCAACGATGGGCCCAGCTCTCAATAACTCATGATCTTCCACACCCCCTGAAGGCTTATGGGGTTGCAGTTGATCTTGTCTCCGAGATCGTGGGTTTGGATTGCACTATTGAGCAGCGTCATGCATATCTCATCGAGATATCAAGTTTAACCATGTCTGCTGCTTCGGCCGCATTCAGTCTGGGTGATGTCAAGAAAGCCCTGGAATGGCTTGAGCAAGGTCGTTGCCTTGTTTGGAGCCAACTTAATCAACTTCGCAGTCCTCTGGATCGTCTTCGTGCTCATGACGAAGATTTAGCGCAACGATTCTCGAATATCTCAGGCACATTGGAGGCTTTTGGAACCCGCCGTGGGTCTCGAGGCATAGGTATAGACGCTGTGTTATCAGAGAAAATTAGCTTGCAAGATGAAGCCCACCTTCATATCAAGGTTTCTCGCGAGTGGAGTCAGCTGCTCAACGAAATTCGCCACATCCCCCAATTTCATAACTTTCTTCGACCACCTCAGACATCTGACCTTCTGAAAAATCTCCCACGGGATGGGACTGTAATTCTCATCAACGTTCACGAAGCTCGCTGTGACGCCCTGGCTCTCATCTTCGGCTACAATGTCCCCATCCACATCCCCCTTGCCGATTTTACTCACAAGGAGGCGTCTGGGCTCAAACAACGCCTACTGAAACTCCTTTCATCCCACAAGGTTCGCTTGCGGGAAGCAGATCGTGGCCCACGCCCAGTCATAGAGGATGGCGCCGAATCGCAGAGTGATATATATTCCATTCTTGGGACGCTCTGGCTACGTGTGGCGAGGCCAATCCTGGATGGCCTTGCGATCTCCGTGAGTGTCTCTTAGTTCATGATATATTATTTTGTTGATATCATTTTCCAAGCCTACTCCCCCATCAAACCCAGCTCGAATCTGGTGGTGCCTAACTGGTCCCCTTGCGTTTCTTCCACTCCATGCCGCAGGAATCTATAGTCAGAATGGTCGATCTCCATCAGGCTCATGCATTTCTGACTTTGCAGTCTCCTCCTACACACCTACTGTCAGCTCGCTTATCCGGAAGCTCAAAGGATCTGACAATGTAGAACATCCCGTATCGTCAAAGCTCCTTATCATCAGCCAACCAAACACCCCAGGGCGGTCTGCAATCCCAGAAACTACAAACGAACTGAATTGTATATGGAGAGTGATTGGAGCATCTAATGACAGGTCTCTTCGCTTAGAAGGCGAAACCGCATCGGTCGACCGAGTCAAATTCGAGATGGAATTGCACGGGTCAATTCACCTCGCATGCCATGCGACCCAGAATTTTGAGAACCCTCTCAAAAGTGGGTTTTACCTCCACAATGGACGACTCGAGCTTTCGGAAATCATGAAACAGAAGTTCACAGTTCGCGAGTTGGCTTTTTTGTCGGCATGTCAGACGAGCGCCGGCGACGAGAAGCTTGCGGAGGAGGCGGTCCACCTTGCAGCTGGAATGCTTGCGGCTGGATATCGGAGTGTGGTGGCAACTATGTGGTCTATCAAGGATCGGTACGGCCCCGTGGTGGCGGAGAGTTTCTATAAATATCTTATGGAGAGGGGAAAGACTTCCGAACAGGGACGACTCGATAGCAGCCATGCTGCACACGCTCTCCATCATGCCATTCAGAGCATTCGAGAGACACTAGGTGATACGGAGCAAGGTCTTCTAACATAGGTTCCATATGTTCATTTTGGCTGTTAATTTCCCTCCCCCCCCGGTTCGTTGTTCTCTAGTGTATTGTTCTGTCTGAATCAACCGTCTATTATCGCAGAGTTCAATCGGACCGCTATTACTTCCTCGACTTCTTTGTATCTCTTCATCCAGTGCATAATACTCACTAAGAAGTTTCGACCTTCTGTGGTAGAATAGGTAAAGTCGATTTATAGAGTGTGATGTGTCAGCCGTGCTAACGAGTTCGAAAGCTTGAATTACTTGCGCATGGAATCCGTCGAGTCGAGCTCTCTTGCGCATTTGCTTGAAAGTCAGGATGTCCACCATTCCCAGCTCAAGTAAGTCGAAGCTGGTACTCAATGCTGCTTGCTGCCTAAGATATAATGATGACCCCGGTAGCTTCACAGGTATCCTCCATATCTGAACAACGGCATTGTTGAAATTCACTCGTTGGATGAGGGATTTATTCGTGAAAGTTGAGCCAGGAAACAACTTGAGCGTGAACAAGAAGGATCCATAATTAGGTTGGTTATGGAGGACCGAAATGAAATATTAACGCCAGCTCGATCTGGCTCGTGACGATGACCAAGCTACTATTTAGGCGCTCGCCAGGCTAAAACCCACGCCTAATAGCCCCGAACTCTCCGTATACGCTGAACGACGATCCGTCTAGCACACCCAAATAATGTAGGTCCGGCGATGTATCCGCCGTACGACCTACCGTTCATAGTCTCGTTAGGTTTTCTAACCGACTATACTGAGCCACTTTGACTGCCAGTGCCACAATTCACCGGATAATCGAGTGGTATAACACAAGCTGAGTATGCGATTGGAGTCAACGATGCGTCCAAATTATGAGAGGTCCATAGATGCATAAGACCTGAGAAAAGCAGGTTAGATATGCGTTATATCGTCAGGCGTTACAAGGGTGGATGTGAAGGACGGTTTTGATATTGGAAAAATAAACATGAATATTAATTTACATTGAGCATCATTTGGCAGCCGCTTGCTTGTAGCCGGAGGGTCGAGAACAGAGTGCTCGTTCTTAATCAGAAACTTGTATGTCCGAATGTGCACAGGGCGACGTCGATACCATAGGAACCAATGAATGCGGCGAAGAAAGGTTCAGAATGTAATGAATCGCGACATCATGGCTGTAAAGAGACAAGATGAGGCTATATGCCGATGCAGAAGATAAGAATACGCACTAGTGCCGGATGAGATGAATAAAGCATGTTGCCTAGGAGCACTCATTTACGTAGTACCCTTCCGCTACCCGGCAAGAATGACGAGTGACGAGAGCCACAACAAACCCCCAGACGTGAGGTATCTCGGTTGCTCGCTCAGGAAAAAGAGACTTATAGATGGCGGTCGAGCTTCACGCAGTTGTTATTTGGTGGGCTGAACTGATTTCCGTTGGTAGTAAACAACTTGCTGGGGTAGCTGGCCATTGTAACGTAAACCTATCAGGCAAGGCAGATTGATGTGAGTGAGGGTTGACCAGCATGAATGGTCAACCAAAATACCTAGTCGATCTCGTCCATTGAGTTACAGACAGAAGAGAGGGCGACAATGAACATTCATCTTCAAAAAATGCCTCAGCGAAAGAAACGATGACCGCTGCGGTGAGGGTACTACAAGACCTGCATGCGGCTTCCAAATCCAAGCTGGAACTGCCATAAGACGTCGTCGGTTCCATAAGAAAGTAACAGACGAGTTATGTCTACCAACTGGGATACAGGGTTTGGCGTAGTCCGAGAAGGCAACTAAATTCGGCATGCATACTAGAATTTATGGTGAGTCCATCGAGCCCAACGGAGGGCAAGATCACGCACTGGTGAATGTGGGCGAGAACATCTCATAGATGAGGTATAGCTAGGTGTGGCCACGAACGAGATGTTGCTACTTGGGCGTCTCGTAGGTTGGTTTGCTACCTAGGCCGGGGAACTTGCGAGGGGAAAGGGTTGAGCAATACGTATTTTGATCTCTCAGTGGCGAAAGTGGATGTGAGAAGTAGCTGTGAAGAGATTGCGAAGTCTGCGGCGCAGATCGACGTAAGTGCTGGAAAGGATGAGTGGCGTGATAGGGCCAAAAGTACCTGCTATGTTCGTACCTCGATCCACGGAGATTTGATGGTGAAGGAGCTGGGCATAGCTTGTAATAGGTAGATTGAGGTCAGTGAAGGGTGAGTAGCACGAAAGGTCGGCAAAACATACCTGTTGTGTACGGCTGTCGATAAGCGGGTAACGATAGGCGTTCACGTCGGTCTTCAAACTTCGAAGACCACATATAGCGTGGCAGCCAGAGGGCTGCGTACGGTGGGCCGGGTACTGACAACAGGCACTAAGCACGAAATACCCACAGTAGAGTCAGGATCGGAGACGATGTAGAGCAGAGTGAAGGACTTACTTTTGCTCGTATCCACCCAAGCCCCAGGTAGAGTTCAATAAGCCACGACCAGTTTCGACCCAGTTTCCTTCTACAACCTTCTCGGTCGTTCCCCCAACCTTCATTTTTGCCAAGAAGCGATCCTGTACGTAGACCTTAGGTAACAGGTTGACGACCCCCATCCTAAATTCCTTCAGCAGCAGTTCGTTCACATTAAAGATACAGTGAGGATGTTAAGCAATGGGGTAATCGATAATCCTGGACGCTGACTAAAGCGCTGAAGGATGGGGATCGGCGCGGTGCGCTCAAGACATCGTAGACAACCTTTACGGAGAGTGACGAGACAAGAGCTGCCAAGAGACAGAGTTGACATCGTGGGAATTTCATGGCACGCCTAGACCTAATCGTTTTGGGTACGCCTTTGTCTTTGTCTTTCTAAGAACCAACTACAAACGGCCTGGAGTTGTAAAGTCATCTAACGACATAACTCTATAAAACATACTTGGCAATGTCTCACAGCCTCTTACAGGCTCCAATCCGGCGTCCGTTTTACCAGGGCATATATATATGCGGTCAGCATCTTGAAGCTATGGAACCTTGAACCATTTGGGTGGCGAAATGGGTGCGTCTGTCCTCCGGAAATTCATTGCCATGTTTTTCTGAAATCACTCATGGCACTTACAAAGCTACCACGGAAACCAGATTCCTTTCGGAGACACCCAGTGACCTATTCCCGCAAGTTGTAACCGACGATGGGGAGAGACACGCCGCTACCGCTCTGCAGGTAAATTGGGATGATGGTCGAGACGCTACGACTGGTGAGCGCAGCAGTATTGATGTAGATCAGGTACATGCCTTACACATCTTTTGCAATATTTTAGATCCCACCTCCGCGGCTCATGGACCTGTTAAGGGCAATCAATGTGCGCTTGATAGCACGGCACCTGACGAGGACATTTCTGAAACGACAGTATTCCAGTCGGCAGATATTGGTGGTGAAATTCTTGATAGAAATGGGAATCTCAGATTCTATATAACGGGTGAGTTCATCGACCAATCGAAGGGCCTGATCTTAAAACACCTTTATTAACAGACCTGCGACTTCACTGCACAAGGGAAAGGTCCGACTTTCCATTCTTCAACTCGGTCAAACTCGCCATTTTTGGATCTCCAGCCGAGGAGTGGATGACTTTGTCGCTGGAAAAGGACTCGCTGGAGACATGGAAGCAGACGTTGCCCGTTGAACTGTAAGAATTTGAGGCCAAAATATCACTTTTGGGTTTTGATATCGACTGCGTTTCAGGAACGCGGAAATTGACAGCCTGAAAATTGTGGCGACATCCGAAGAATCGATGGACTTTGCGTTCGTGACTTTGACAAAGTATGAACTGGCTTCAGGATTAGAAACTCGTGAGTGTATAATCGGTTTTTTTCTCGAACGATCGCCCACTCAAATTCCGTGTGGCAAATATCAGGAGTCAGGAAAATCTTCACCCCTACGGCTGGTGTACCGCCACCAGAATTGTCGTTTCTGGTTACTGGAATCCCAAGAGAGGATCATACGCAAGACAGTGGTGATGCAATGCTACAAATAGGTACGCTTAGACTGAAATTTTGAAAGAAAAAATATACTTATTGAACCACATAGCTTGGGCACTAGGGATCCGTGGAGAGGAATTTATGGAACGGTTCCAACGTACAGGCAATTTATCCGACATATTGGAAGCTATTTCTGTCAACCAGCAAGCTGTTCGACTCATCCCCGACGCTCACGAAGTCATGCCAGCAATGCTAAATAACCTTGGAACTTCATTTCAATGCCGCTTTGAACGTACAGGCGAAGTCGATGACCTCTCGGAAGCCATCTCAGCCCAGCAACGAGCCGTCGAGCTCACCCCCGAGGGCCACCCTGCCATGCCACGACGGCTGAATAACCTGGGGAATTCATTTCAGTATCGATTTGAACGTACGGGCGATGACTCCGACCTCTCTGAAGCAGTCTCGATCCAGCAACAGGCAGTTCAACTCACCCCCGATGACCACCCTGCCATCTCAGGGCGGTTGACCAATCTTGGAACCTCATTTCAGATGCGCTTTGGACGTACAGGCGACCTGGATGACCTCCGGGAAGCCATCTCACACCATCAACGGGCAGTCCAACTCACCCCCAACGGCCACCCTGGCATACCGATGTTGTTGAACAATCTTGGGCTCTCATTTCAGGCTCGTTTCAAACGCACAGGCGATGTCTCCGACATATTGGAAGCCATCTCCGTCCAACAGCAGGCGGTTCGACTCAGCCCCGATGGACATCCCGACATTCCGGTGTGGTTGAGCAATCTTGGTGCCTCCTTTCAACGTCTCTTTGAACGTACCGGCGATATTTCCGATCTCACGGAAGCTATGTTAAACAAGCAGCGAGCTGTTCACCTTACCCCCAATGGCCACGTCGACATCCCGAAATGGTTGAATAACCTGGGACTATCGTTTCTGCGTCGCTTTGACCTTACAGGCAATATCTGCGACCTCGCAGAAGCCATCTCAATCCAACGGCAGGCAGTTCAACTCACCCCCGATGGCCATCCTGCCATGCCGCTACGGCTGAATAACCTAGGGATGGGACTTCTGAGTCGCTTCGAACGTGCAGGCGGTATCTCTGATCTGTCGGAGGCCATCTCAACCCAGCAGAGGGCAGTTCAGCTCATCCCCGATGGCCATCCCGACGTGCCAATGTTGTTGAACAATCTTGGACTCGCGTTTAAGGGTCGCTTTGAACATACGGGCGAAGTCTCCGACATCTTGGAGGCTATTTCAATCCAGCAGCGAGCAGTTCAGCTCACCCCCCATGGCCACGCTGACATCACAAAATGGCTGAATACCCTGGCACGATCGTTTCTGCGGCGTTTCAAACATTTAGGCGATCTCTCTGATATTCATGCCGCCGCATCGGCTTTTCAAAAATCTGCGACAACCTCTGGACCCCCATCTGACCGCCTATCTGCTGCTCAACAATGGGCGGAGCTCTCAATGACCCATGCTCTTCCCCAGCCCTTAACAGCTTACGGAGTCGCGATTGACCTTATCTCGGAAATCGCTGGTATGGACCGTACCATCGGGCAACGTCATAAAGATCTCGTTGATATCTCAAGTTTAACCACATCCGCTGCTTTAGCCGCATTTACTCTGGGTGATGCCGAGAAGGCTCTTGAATGGCTTGAACAAGGTCGTTGCCTTGTCTGGAGCCAACTCAACCAACTTCGCACGCCCATAGAACACCTCCACGCACATGACAAGCAATTAGCCCAACGGTTTTCGGATATCTCAAGCGCATTGGAGGCGTCTGGATCTCGTCGTGGATCGGAAGGCCTCAGTATAGATACCCCTCTGTCAGAGAAAATCAGCCTGCAAGACGAAGCCCGTTTACACACCAGGCTTTCTCGCCAATGGAGCGAGCTGCTTGACGAAATTCGCCGTATTCCCCAATTCTATAACTTTCTTCGACCACCACAGACGTCAGACCTTCTGAAACACCTCCCACTGGACGGCATTGTAATTCTCGTCAATGTTCACAAAGACCGCTGTGACGCCCTGGCTCTCATCTCCGGCTCTGATATTCCTATACACATCGCTCTCAACGATTTTACCCACAAGGAGGCGTCTGAGCTCAGAGAGCGTCTGCGGCGCTTCCTTTCATCCCACAGAGTTCGCATGAGAGAAGCAGGTCGTGGCCCGCGTCCAGTACTGGAGGAAGGTGACGATACGCGGAGTGAAATACACTTCGTTCTCGAGGCACTCTGGCTGCGTGTCGTGGAGCCCATCTTGGATGGTCTCGAGTTCCCTGTAAGTGTTTCTCGATTTACGACATATCATTTCGTTGATATTTTTATTCCAGTCTCCTGGCTCGCCAAACCCAACTCGAATATGGTGGTGTCCAACTGGTCCCCTTGCGTTCCTTCCCCTTCATGCTGCAGGAATCTATGGTCGAAATGAGCGACTACCACTTGGTTCCTGCATTTCTGATTACGCAATCTCCTCATACACGCCCACCGTTAGCTCTCTCCTGGAGAAACTCAAGGTCTCTGCTAATGTACGAGAGCCCGCATTGTTGAAGCTCCTTGTCATCAGCCAACCGAACACCCCAGGCTGCCCTCCAATCCCTGCAACCACGAAGGAAATGGATTGTGTTTGGAAAATAATTGGGACATATAACGGCGAATGCCATAGTCTTGAAGGAGAATCTGCATCGGTTAGCCAAGTTAAATTTGAGATGGAATCGCACGGTTCAATACATCTCGCATGCCACGCCCGGCAGTCTCTTGAAAACCCTCTCAAAAGCGGCTTCTACCTACATGATGGACGACTCGAGCTTTCGGAAATCATGAAACAGAAGTTCGCCGTTCGGGAGTTGGCATTTTTGTCGGCTTGTCAGACGAGCACTGGGGACGAGAAGCTTTCAGAAGAGGCTGTCCACCTTGCGGCTGGAATGCTTGCGGCCGGATATCAAGGTGTGGTAGCAACTATGTGGTCTATCAAGGACCAGTACGGCCCCATGGTAGCAGAAAGTTTCTACAAAGACCTTATGGAGAGAGAAAAGACTCCCGGAGGAGCGCGCCTCGATAGCAGCCATGCTGCACACGCCCTCCATCATGCCATTCAGGGCATTCGAGAGACACTCGGCGATACGGAGCAAGCCCTTCTGACATGGGTACCATACGTTCATTTTGGCCGTTGAACCTGTATGGTGTAAATAGATTCATTCAATCTCATCAAGGCTTGTGAGCGTTTCATCGGATTCAAGTCTACGTTCACGTTATATCGAAAGATTCGACACTCTCGGGGGGGGGAATATTCCGTTCGTATATCTTCTTTTCCACCATCCACTATTCCATCCATTGTGTACTGCGAATTACTTAGGTCAACGACGAATCACTTACGAATTGACAACGAATATAGCGCCTCCCAGATAACCAATCAGATGTCAATCATGAATTAGTTTTTCGCTCAAGCTGGCATCACATGGGCGCTTGCAGGAACCACATGTACAGTGAACACGAACTGGTTCAGCAGCCCTTCGGAGCAGAGTGCGATGAAGACTGCGTTGAAAGTGGGTGGTGCGAATGTACTCAATGTTTATTCGGTCGGGTATGTCCAGAATCTTCATCTGGGTCTTTGACCCAAAATGTGTGCACATGGTATTCTGAAATTTCCAATTACCAACAGCTATAGTCCTGGCACTGCTGGATGCATTCTGGGATACGCCACCTTCCCATCTACCTACACAAGTAATCCAAATGACGATGGCGTGGTAATATTCTACACAGACTCCGGAGGTGGCGCAATGGTGCGTCCGAGTTGTGTTCCCTCTAATTGCCTCACCTCTCGGCTAGTGCTCGGCATTACTGACTTGTAATTCTCTGCTCTCAGACACTCGTCCACCTAGCCGGCCACTGGGGTGGGCTGTACCAGACATTCCAAGGCGGCTGCTCGAGCCTCGGGTGATGGTGATTTTATCTCCGACACGCCCCCGGAAGCATCTCCCGCATTTGGCTGCCCGACGGGGAGGATACGTGTTCGTGCGGTGGGGTGGACGAACGTCGACATTAGCCCCACTCAATTCTTAACTTATTTTATGAACTTATCTTGGCGCAAGCCCAACGAAATTGCCCTCGAGACCCTGAGGTGATGGGCAGGAGCTGGCTG
>Ga0247742_10001983_pt1 | contig 13695 bp, 16 predicted proteins | sample UWRJL208509C2_FD_180944 | JGI IMG/M metagenome (GOLD analysis project Ga0247742, IMG submission 180944) | Plant litter microbial communities from Arlington Agricultural Research Station in Wisconsin, United States - UWRJ-L208-509C-2 | ecosystem: Environmental > Terrestrial > Plant litter >...
GAGGGGCTCCGAGAAGGACACACAATGAGCGCCTTGAACGTTACGCCAACCCTGACCATCCCCGAGCGGCAAGACATTGTCATCTGGTTGCCTCGGCTGAAGACTCCAATGCCGGACGTCGCGAACGCGCCGACTCGACTCCTCACCCCTACCGAGCGGGCAACGACGAGAGTGCGCGTTGCCGACATCAGCAAGGTGCCACTCTGGAACAGCCTCCTGGCGGACGCCGCCTATCGGGTCTGCCTGATGAAGCACCGCGGCAACCTGGACTATCTTTCCGGCTACAAGCTCGCCGCGCTCTTGCAGACTGCTCTCTGGCCCGAGAAAGCCAGTCGGCTCTCGCCGAAGGGGTGGGAGCTGCTCTATCTGCTCGACGCAGCAGAGATGGGAGTCGCGATTACGGTCGACGCGGAGCCAACTGCGAACAACCCCATGCACCGCCGCACCATGCGCCTCCGCGATCGGATTGCGGAGCTGACCCTGTGAGTTGGGCTTCCGCTCGAACCAAAAGTGCAAACCCCTTAAACACTATTCTGGCCCGTTTCAAGCTGAACAAACCTCGCTTGGCCCGCTCAGCGTAGGGTTAAACCAACCGAGAGACACCGAGGAGGTGGATGCAATGAAGACCTATGGAGTCGGCCTGAAGAGCGCAACGCGCTCGACCCCCACCCCCGAGCAAGCCGCTCGCGCACTGGACAGCATCCGCCGTTCACCCTTGGTGAAGACGGCTCGCGTGGTCGACGCCAAGCAGCGCTCCACGCCGAGCCTCTCCACTTTCGACACCGTTGCCCAGCGCACCGCGTATCTCGCGATCGTTGGCGACACGCTAGCCGTGACGGACATAGCGTTCTTGCCGCCGCGGGTTCCCCTCGCAGCACAGTCTCCGTCATCGCCCAACAGCCCGAACACCTCGCCCGCCGCGCATTCCGCGGTCGGGCTGGAGGCCGTAACGCGCTGACCTCTGCACAGTCCCGATCGCTCACACCCATGAGCAAGGGACTCCAGAATGGCTACCAGCCAACGCAAGACCCCGCACACGTGCGACAGCGACACCCTCCACAACTTTGACGAGGCAGCAGCCCACCTCAAAGTCGTCACCACGCGGCAGCTTCGTCGCTGGCTCGAGAACAAGACCATCGGGCACGTCCGCATGGGTGGTCGCTGTTACTTCACGACGCAGCAGCTAGACGACTACACGGCCTCGCACACCTTCGCCCCTAGCAAGTAACGCCGGACATGAGCAACACATATCCGGAAGCCACCGCAGACGAACTGAAGCTGGCCGCAGCAACAGAGTGCACTCGCTCAGGTCCGCTTCAGTGGAGCGACGGTGTCTGCCCGAACTGCGGTCGTCGCAAGTTCGGGTTCCGCCGCGGCGACAAGCGACCCATAGCGGCGAACTGTTTCCACTGTGCGGCGAATGACGAAATGCGCGATGTCTTGGCGGCTGTCGCCGCGCTGGGCATCGCGCGAGGCAGCGTCATCCGTTCAGTGCCGAAGCGTCAGCCCGCCACCGAACCCGCCTTCGAACTGCCTCCCGCTTTGGAGAACCAGACGTTGCCGTTCCGGTGGCACGACCCCTTCATGGTCGGCAAGTATCCAGACCAGTTGGAGTGGTTGCAGGTCGCCCGAGGTCTGACTCTCGACACCATCGAGCACCTGCGGATCGGTTACGACGGACAGCGCTATACCTTCCCGATTCGTTACCGGGGCAAGTGGCGCAACATACGCCGTTACCTCCCCGGTGGCACTCCGAAGTGGATGCAGCTTGCCGGACACGGAGCCGCGTTGCTCTATCCGACGGAGGAGCTAGCCGGGAACACGTTGCCGGTGCTCTTCTGCGAGGGCGAACTCGATCAAGCTCTCGCCAACCAGAAGAGCGAAGGGCTGTACGTCGCGATCACTGGCACTGGGGGTGCAGGGAACTCGCCAAAGGACCTCTCGTCGCTCAAAGGACGCGAAGTGTTCATCGCCTACGACCTCGACCCCGCCGGAGAGAAGGGCGCACGCAAACTCCTGGACAGTCTGAAGGACGCCGGGGCGGTAGCCCGCATCCTCGACCTACGCGATGTCGGACTCGTGCGCGACTCCGACGACACCTCCGGACCCGACATCACGGACTTCTTCATGCACGGCGGGAATGCGCAGTATCTCCATGGCGAGATGGTCCGGCTGCGTGCGGTTGTTCCTGAAGAAGTCGCGAAGAATTCGGTGTTCGCGAAAACGACTTCTTCTGGGAATACGGGGAATTCTTCAGGATCGTCCCGGGTGCTGTTGCGGAAGGCGTCTGACATCAGATCCCGGCTCCAGAAGTTCTTGTGGAGACCGCGGCTCCCTCTCGGCACGCTGACTCTCTTCGCCGGACGCGGTGGCGTCGGAAAGTCGACGTTCGCAATCTGGCTCGCGGTGGAAGCGCAGCACGGTCGACTCACCGGCGATCTACTCGGGCAACCGGTGTCCGTCCTTTACGTCAGCGTCGAGGACCAGTGGGACACGCAGATGATCCCGCGGCTGGCAGCGGCTGGTGCGGATATGGACCGCTTCTTTCAGCTCTCCATCGCCTATACGGAAGACGACCTGACACACGAACGCATCCCGAACCTCCCCGAAGACACGCAGCGCATCAAGCAAGCGATTGTCGAGAGCGGAGCCGGGCTGGTCATCATCGACCCGATCACGTCCACTATCTCGGGCGACGACCACAAACGTGACGTAGTGAGAGCAGTGCTCGACCCGTTGGCGCAGGTCGCCGGGGAGACGGACTCTGTCGTCATCGGCATCATGCACTTCAACAAGGGCATCGGTAACGCGAGCGACAAGCTCTCCGGCTCGCATGCGTTCCGGGACGCGGCGCGGTCGGTGTTGCTGTTCGCTCGGGACGAGGACTCCGACCACGTCGTCATGTCGCAAGACAAGGGCAACTACGCGCAAGCCGACGAACGCTCCCTGGCGTACCGGTTAGTGGACACCGCAGTCGACCTTGACGACGGCAACACAGGCCGCGTGGCTCGGGTGGAGATCATCGGCGACGTGGACACCTCCGTGAACCAGATCATCAACCGTCCCCAAGGCCAAGACGACGACGCAGTCCAGTTCATCAACGACTTCATGGTCGAGATGGGCGGGCGAGTGCCGGCTTCCGTAGTCGAGGAAACAGGCGCGGCGGAGGGCTTCACCAAGACCAAACTCACTCGCGCCCGCAAGCGCGCCTACCCCGCGGTCGTCTCCCGCAAGACCGGCATGAACGGCGGGTGGGAGTGGTCCTACGAAGAAATCGCCCGTCCTGAAGAAATCCCCGAGATACCAGAAGAAGTCGGAATTTTGAACGGAGACGTCTTCACGATTTCTTCGCGCAAGACCCGCATCAAGACCTCCGACAAAACGTCGAGGGCGGACAAGCAACAGTCCGCAGAAACACCGCATGAGTAACAACACGAGGAGAAGCAGATGATCGACAAGGAGTTGGCCGCCGATCTACGGGATGAGCAACTGCCCGCCATTGTGACCGAGGCATATCGGGCGCTCATCAACGTCTGGGCGAAGTCGAACGACCGGCGCCTGACGCTGGAGCAGTTCATCGAGTATGCAGCCCTCTTCATGGGATACATGGCGGCCAATGCGGAGGACGACTTGGAGGACTGGTCGCCAGAGCCAAGGCGGATCACTAGGACACGCCGACGGACGGTCCGCCGAGTGCCGAGCAAGTAACAACAACCCCTGAGTGGGCGGGTGTGGACATTCGGTCTGCGCCCGCCGCTTGGGCTGAATGAAAGGAAAGTGCAGTTATGGCAAAGAAGTTCATGCGCAAGGTTGACCCTCATACATTGCGAGACCTCATCAATGGGTCGAATGGGAAGGCGTTGACGTCGCAGCGATGCACCGCAACCAGCAAGAGGACCGGGGAGCGCTGCCGCGCCTGGGCGCTGAAAGGTGCCAAAACTTGTCGTGTCCATGGCTCAGCCACAAGGGCCAGCAAGGTCGCCGCGGCTAAGCGTGTGGCCGAGGCGAGTGGATTCGCGGCGGACATGCTGGCGGAGTTCATGGCCGATCCCAATGTCGACTTGAAGACTCGTACCCAGATTGCTCAGGACCTCCTCAACCGGGCTGGGGTCAACGGGAAGCAGGAACTCGAAGTCACCGTGGGCATGGTCCCTGGATGGGAGGCCGGGATACAGGAGTTGTTCGTCCAGTACCCCGACAGCGACCTAGGCGTGATCGAGGCCGTCGTAGTGAGGGACGACGAGGAGGAGCAGGGCGACGAGATAGCCGAGCGTGCTCGGGTGAAGCGGAGGCGAGCCGGGTTCTCAGGCGACCCCGTGACGCCCCCGCCGACTAAGCGCGCTCCCAACAGGGTCAACCCAGTCAATCCGTACGGGCCGGGACCAGTGTGATGCTCCCGCTCACAGGGACAGGCCTACGGCCAGAGATCCCCACGGAGTCAGCCCTTGGTCTGAGTCGGGTGTCTCCGAGGCCTTACGCGGGCGATTTGGGCGGAGTAGCGAGGATTGCTCGGCATGGCGCTTACTTAGTTCGCCGCCAGTTCTGAAGAAAAAGCGGCGGATCGCTGAACGCAACCCAAGGAGAACACCATGACCAAGCCCACTGCACCTCGTGCCAGCTATGCCGAGAAGCCCATCACTCCACTCATGGCGGAGTACATCGCCTGGCTGAAGACCGAGACCGGATACGACGTAGACCCGATGTCGGTCCAGCTGTCAGGAGTGCTGCGCGGCACCTTCCAGAAGAGCGACGGGAACCAGAAGCGTCTGGCTGCTAGCGCTGCTCGCAAGGCGCAAGAGTCGAAGGCACGCGCCGAGCGGAAGGCCGCCAAGCCCGCAACGAAGAAGGCCGCAAAGTGAGGCTCGCTGCGTACTACCGGGTGTCGACCGACTCGCAGGTAGAGGAAGGCAACGGACTCGACACCCAAGCTCGCATGGTGTCTGCCTGGTGCGAGAAGCACGGTCACACCCTGGTCTGCGTTGCTGAGGACGCCGGTATCTCCGCAACGAAGCCCGTCGAGGACCGCCCTGGTCTGGGGCAGGTGCTGGATTGGGTCCACTCCGGTCACGTCTCCGGCGTAGTGATGCGCGACCTCGACAGGCTCGCTCGTTCGGTGACGGTGCAGGAGGCGTTGCTGGCTGATGTGTGGCGGACTCTAGACACGCACGTCTTCACGGCGACCGGCGGAGAGGTGATGCGCGACGACCCAGACGACCCGATGCGCACGGCTATGCGGGAGATGATGGGAGTGTTCGCTGGGCTGGAGCGCCGCATGCTCGTGAAGCGGATGCGCGACGGACGCAAAGCCAAAGCAGCCCGAGGTGGGCATGCCGTTGGCGCACCACCATACGGATGGGCAACGGAACTGCGCGAGTTGGTGCCGGTACCAGCTGAGCAAGTCGCTCTGGCGAGGATGTATGAGCTGCGGTCGACCGGCCTGACCACTCGCGACATAGCCGACGCGCTCGCCGCCGAAGGCCACCCCACTAAGCGCGGAGGCCGATGGACTTCCGCTGTAGTGTCGCGCATCCTCTCTCGCCAACCCGTGACGGCGGAGGTGGCCCATGCCTAAGGGAAGAACTGAACTGGTGCCGGTGACGTCGCTACGGGTCGGTGACGTGTTCGTCGAGAGTGCGAATGACGCTGCTCGCGTGTTTCGCGTTGGCGCGAGCGGTCGCAGGGTCTTCGTTCGCGCTCGGTATGTCTGGACACCCGACAGCGAACCCACCTGGCCGATCGACTTCGACCGCGACGAGTACATCTGGAAGGCGATCTGATGGCCTCCGTTAGAGAAGTGCAGCGCAAGAACGGTCGCGCCTACGAGGTGCGTTGGGAGGTTGCCGGACGGGACAGGCAGCGCACCTTCCAAGCGCGCCGGGAAGCTGACCGGTTCGCACTGAAGATCGAGAATGAGCTAGCCGAAGGCAACTCGACGGAACCGCTGGTGCAACGCGGCAAGACCGTGGAGCAGGTTGTCGAGGCGTCGCTGCTGGCGAGCAAGCCGAAGTTGAAGGCCAGCACGCACGCCGGGTATGTGCACCTCTACAAGATGCGGGTGCTGCCTCGCTTCGGCAAGCAACGGATAGCCGCCGTCACCTCTGAGCAGGTTGAGGCGTGGCTCGGTGAAATGGTCGCAGCGGGTCGAGCTTCCTCGACGATCCACAATCACTTTGTCGCGCTGAACAAGGTGTTCCGGTACGCCCTCCGCCACCGCCTCATCAACCACAACCCCTGCGAGGCCGTCCAGTTGCCTCGGGCCGGGAACACGGCGGACTTCGCTCCGGTGTTTCTCACCGCGCAACAGGTCGAGGCCGTCGCCGCCGAAGTGGAAAGTGAGCGACCGTTCGGGACGATGATCCGGTTTGCCGCGTACACCGGCCTCCGCTCTGCCGAGATAGCTGGACTCCGCGTGCGGGACATCAATCTCGCTGCTGGACACGTCGAGGTGCGGCAGACTGTGCGCAAGGTCGCGGGGGAGTGGACAGTCGGCACTCCGAAGTCCGCCCGGTCGACCCGCAACGTACCGCTACTGAATCGACAGCTGATCTCGGAGCTACGGCTGTTGCTGTTGGCGCACCCGAACTCCGGCGACCCCGATGCGCTGTTCTGGCCGGCACGGACGTACCACGGGCGCGGGCTGGACTGGGAGAGGGCATGTGACGTGGGAGCTATCCGTCGCCACGTCGTGACACCGTCCGTCGCCGCTCTGGGGATGCGCCCGATGCGGTTCCACGACCTGCGGCATACGTTCGCGTCGCTGATGTTCGCCGCTGGGTTCAAGCCCTACGAGGTCAGCCGCTGGATGGGGCACGCGTCAGTCGCCACCACGGACGGCATCTATGCCCATTTGTACCCGAGCGACTACAACGAGCAGATCGCCAAATTCGAGGCCTTTGTAGCCGAGGGCTAGAGCGCGTTGTCGATCGCGACCATCGTCGCTTCAACAGTCGAGATTGCGCTGAGCGCGTCAAGATCAGATAACGGAGTGATTGCCCCAGGAGTCAGAGGGTCTGAGTCGGACTGGTGCACTATTCGGTTTCTGCGAGTCACAATTACGCCGAGGGCGACCTTCGTCTGACTAGCGGAGTTTCCGAACACGTTGCTCCATACCTTCGGCACGCCGACCAGAGCGAGTGCCGCCCCGATATCGTCTGGTTTCTGAAAGGTCTCAAGCGACAGTCTTTGCGATAACTGGGTTTTAGCACTTAGCTCCCTGTCTGCAGGTGTGGCCGCGACGAGGATATGGCGCACAGCGCTGAAGGGCAGGCCTATTTTTCCTGCCGGGGACTGGGTCGACACTCGGCCAAGCATTATGTCCACTGCAAGGTCCAGTACGATCCCGTGCATGTAGTGGTCAAGAGCGGACACAGCTTGCACCAGCCCGGCTCGATACATGTCGGACGCGTCTACACGACCCACTGTCATGTTTCCGAGACTCTGCCCCAACGCGACTACGTCTCGAGCTCGAACTATGTCCGTCAGGAAATGAGGAAGCCGAGGAGTGGTCATCGGTCCGTCAGGATCTCAATTCGCTCGGCAAGCTCCTCGAACAGAGCGCGGAAGGAGTCAATGCTGGCCTTCTGCGTGTCCCAAACGAAACCTCTGCTATCAGTGTCGTCTTTGGTGAGAGCGAAAACGGGTTTTCGTGCTTGCTGTGAGTTAGTGATCAGCGAATTGAAGTCGGGAATGCTGACAATACGAAGCGACTCGTCCATCCCCGCTTCTTTGTATTCCTCGTCCGTAAGAAGCAATCCCGCCGCGCTCAAGCTCGGACTCAGAATCGATTCCACTGCCTTGTCGAGTTCGTCGAAATAGGCGCGGAAGCCTTCGGTCGCGTTCCCGCTCTTTAGTCTGTATCGCTGGATTACCGTGCCAAGGAACTTGAGGTCGGGCTCGGGAAATGGATAATCGGCGCCAGCCAGCGCCTCCAGCTGGGCCGCGTTGATCGCCCAACGGTTCCAGCGGGGCAATACGCGAGACAACGACTCCAACGCCATGACCGAAAACACATCGGGGCTAGCGGGAACGATGAAATAATCTGACGTCGCTACCAAGTTCTGATTGATTGCGCCCAGACCGGGGGAGAGGTCGACTATGACGAAGTCTGCTTCGTACGCTGCGGCCGTGATGTCGAATAGGTATCGGAAGCTGCCGGGAAGGTTTTTCAGGGCCTGAACTGACTCTGATAGTTGTTGAGCGATTCCGAGCGAGACTTCATCTTCGGCAAGGCCGACGTGCCCAGGGATCAACCAGAGATTTTCCATGCCGTCGATCGGAACGCAGTCGACGGGCTGCAACGGCTTTGGTCTCGATGCGAACGCTGGCTCTAGGGCATCCCGCAGATTGCGACCGGGATTGTCGCGATAGAAAGTTGACAGGGCGTCCTCGGCTTTTATGTCGATGACCATCCCGGTCAGGTTGCACTGCGGGTCGGCGTCGACCATCACAACCGTGTGTCCGCGTTCTGCCAACATCCAGCCGAGGTTGAAGGTTGTGGTCGTCTTACTTACCCCACCTTTGTTGTTGAACATCGCGATGGTTATAGCCACGGTCACCCTTTCGAATCGGCGCAACCCTATCGTCTTGCCGTGCGATCCCGGTAGCGATCGCTCGGTACGCTCAAAAGATGGAGTCAATCTGGGAAGATCTCAAGTACGAAAGAAGTCTGAGCCGCAACGAATTCCCAGTTCTGCTTGACGAAATGGTTGAGCGCGGTCTGCTTGACGATCTTGATGAACTCGCAATTGCGTTAGAGGACGCCTGGACCATGGCAGACCTCCCGTTGCTGGCACTGGGTCGTCAGCGTTGGATCGAACTCTTCCGCCGGGTCGGTTACCTGTCGGATACGGTGCGTCGTGAGTCACTCCGGCCTCGCATTCCGTTGACTCTCTATCGCGCCGCCGCAGCTTATGACCGTGTGAAACCTGGCCTGGCTTGGTCGCAGGATATTGAACAGGCACGATCTTTCCAGGAGTACAACCTGCGACACATCCGCGGGCCACTTTTCCTGTTTTCAGCTCAGGTTGAACCAAGCGAAATGCTGGCGTATTTTCACCAGACTCGAGCCGAAAACGAGTTTCTAGTCGACATTCCGCGTGAGCGCGTACATCAGCTCGACGAATGACGGGCGCGGATGCGACGGAAAGTTAGAGCGGGGATTGCGCGGGGATCTCCGCCGGGGCTATCCACCCAATTCGGGGGCGAGAGCGGCCGTGACCAGCATTTTTCGGTGGAGGGGATGACGAGAATCGAACTCGCGTGATCAGTTTGGAAGACTGAGGCTCTACCATTGAGCTACATCCCCGCAGCGGTCTCAGCCCCGGTGTTTCCCCCGGAACGCGACTACCGATGAATACTGTACCCGACGTTGAGGCTCCTCGATGTTCGGACGCGGAGAGCGGATGTCTTCGCGCTCGCGTCAGCAGCCCGGAACGCGGTGAGCGCGGGCATCGAACCCGAACGTCGGCCACGGCGGAGGTCCTCCTCACCTCCACAGGATGCTCGACTGAAAAGTTATAAACAGCCGATCAGGGCCACTATTCGCGCCGCTCGGAATGTCGGTGGTGGGTGAGAAACTCTCTGCATGGAAACCTCCACCGATTCGGCCGCTGAGCTCTTCGCCCGGCTGTCGCGGGCGTGCGCCGATGGGGTCGCCGAGGTGTCTGCCGACGCCCTCCCTGCTGATGGCCTGCTGCGGTTGCTGGCGGATGCGGGGGCCGTGCAACGGGCCATGGATGTGATCCGGGTCCGCCTGGCCGGAGAACTCGCCGCGCAGTCGGCGGAGCATCTGGGCGCGGAGGGGATCGCTCGTCGGGCCGGGCATGCGCAGCCGGCGTCGTTTCTCGCAGAGCTGTGGCAGATCAGCATTGCCGAGGCAAAGCGGTTGTGTGATGTCGGGGTCGCGGTGCGGTCACGGGTGGCGCTGGACGGGTCGATGCTGCCGGCCCGATACCCCACACTGGCGGGAGCCGTCGAAACTTTGGCGCTGGGGGTGGAAGCGGCGGCGGTGATCGTGCGGGAGCTCGACCAGGCCGCCCCGTATTGCTCCGCTTCCGCCCGTGCCGCCGGGGAACAGCTTCTGGTGGAGCACGCACCCGGATTATCGGTGCGGCAGGTCCAAGGTCTGGCCCGGCAGGTCCGTGACCGCCTGGATGAGGATGGTCCGGAACCCCGGGATGCGATTCGCCGTGGGCGGCGTTCCCTGTCTCTGATCCCGCAGCCGGACGGGATGGTCCGCCTGGTCTGGGACATGCCGCCCGAAACCGCCGGACTCGTGCGTGCCGGCATCGACCATCTCGTCGGCGAGCAGCTCCGTGCCGCCCGCGACCAGACCGTGGCGTCGCTCGGTGCCGACGGTGTCGTGGATGTCGATGATCGGACCCTTCCGCAACGGCGAGCCGATGCCGCCGAAGAGCTCCTCCGTCACGCGATCACGTGTGACCGGCCGGGTGGGGATCATCCGGCGGTGACGATGGTGGTGCGGATGACTCTCGACCAACTCGTCGACCGGTTGGGTGGCGCGCAGATCGACGGAATCGACGCGCGGATCTCCGCCACAACCGCACGGCTTCTCGCCGCGGAGGCGAACATCATTCCTGCAGTGCTCGGTGGTGCTGGGGAAGTCCTCGACCTCGGCAGGGCACGCAGATTGTTCTGTCCTGCCCAGCGGCTGGCACTCGCGGAACAGTACGGCGGTTGCGCGTTCCCCGGCTGCGCGCACCCACCGAGTTACACCGAGGCGCACCACATCGGCTGGTGGTCGCAGGACGGACCGACAGATCTGGCCAACGGGATCCCGTTGTGCTCCTTCCATCACCATCGCGTCCACGACGACGGATGGGACATCGACATGCGCGACCACATCCCGTACTTCATCCCACCACCATGGGCCGACCCCGACAGGACACCACGGAGAGGAGGCAAGATGGCGGTCGAGTTCCTCGGTGGCAGCTAGCGAGCCATTCGCACGCCGACGGCGCAGGCCCGCCCTCAGAACGACTGGCCCCAGAACGACTGGCCCCAGAACGGCGGCCTCAGAACGACCGGCCTCTCAGGACGCCTGGCCTCAGAACGACTGCCCTCAGAACGACTGTGGCTGGGTGAAGAAGCCCGACGGATCGTACATCTTGCGCACGGAGGCCAACCGGGTCTTGTTCGACTTGAAGTAACTTTCGAGCGGGTCGGTGAGCGACGCATCCGCGTAATTCACGTACGCACCATCGCCCCACTGCGGCACCATCGCGGCACGGAAGCCGCGCACGTACGCGTCGAGCGGTGCCGGGTCGACACCGTTCGCAAACGTCGCCGTGTACTGCACCGTCATCAACGCGGAGCGGTGGGGGAAGGCGGTCGCGTCGGCGGCGATCGCGGTGACCTGGCCGCCGAGGGCGTCCATCGAGATTCCACCCTCCTTCATTCCGGCGACCGTCTTGGCCGCCGTCGCCTGGGCCACCAGCGACTGGATGCCCTGCTCGTCCAGAGCCGTGTACGCAACGTGCGATGTGGCGGCGAACGACTCCCGCTTCAGTGACCCGCTCGAGCCCGTGTTGCACTGGGCGATCGGGATGGTGGCGCAGCCGGCGTACGACAGCATCGCATCCCGATAATCGTGCTGCGACGAACCGTTGTGCGAGGGAGCCCCGGCCGCGGCGATCAGGGGCGCAAGCTGAGCCTGCAGCGCAGAATATGCGCCCAACCAGCTACCGGAGAGGAACACCCCGAGGCCGTCGTTGTATCCGGCGCCGTTGAGCAGCTTGAGCGTCGACCACAGTTTCGGGTCGGCGGTCGGCGCCCACCCCTGCCAGGCCTTCACCACCGATGCAGCGGATGCCGCGGGCCAGGTCAGCGAGAACATCGTCACCGTGGGCGCGGGCTGAGTGGCGAAGGTCAGCGATGTGACCACGCCCAGGTGGCCGCCGCCCCCACCGCGGCAGGCCCAGAACAGGTCGGCATCCGACTTCTCGGTGGCGGTGTGCACCTCGCCATCGGCGGTGACGATCTCGACCGCGGTGAGCGAATCGCAGGTGAGCCCGTAGGCGCGAGTGAGCACGCCGACGCCGCCACCCAAGGTCAGCCCGGTGATGCCGACGGTCGCGCACGATCCGGCGGCGATCGATCTGCCCTTCGCACCGATGGTGTCGTAGACCACCGCGAGGGATGCGCCCGCGCCGATGGTCACCGTGTTGTCCGCGGCGAGAGTGATGGAGTCGAGCGGTCGCAGGTCGATCACGAGCGCGGGTTTCACCCCGGTGCCGGCGGCACCACCGGCCGAGTATCCGGGGTAACTGTGGCCGCCGGAGCGGAGGGCGACCGGAATCGCATATGTGGCCGCGAAGGCCAACGCTGCCCCGACATCCTTCGCAGCCGAGGCGCTGAGCACAGCGAGCGGCATGGCCGCGTCCCAGCGGGGGTTCTCGACCAGTTTCACGGTGTCATAGTCGGCGCTACCGGGGAGCGCGAGCGTTCCGCTGATCGCCGCTGCCAATTTCGACCACTGCGGCGGCCCGGCAGGGGTGGGCGATGGGCTGGGCTTCGGCGACAGTGGGGCGCAGGCGGCGAGAGCTCCGACCGTTCCGATGGCACCGACGGTGAGTGCGGCGCGGCGGGTCAGTTGCGTCATCGACCCTCGATCCCTGGCTTGGTGTTGCTTGTCGGCCTCGGCGGTCCCGCTCCGAAGTGTGACGGGTTCCACAGCGGAATGGGTTCCGAAGCGGAATGGGTCCCGAAGTCGAATGGGCCCCGAGGAGAGGTGGGCTCGGCGAAGTAACCACAATCCGCCGAGCCCTGGCCGCCTCACCTCGGATCAGGAAGAAGGGGCGACCACATGGCATGCTAGCCCACCACGCCCGGGATTCCAGAGCAGTTGCAGACTGTTTTGGAGGACACACAGAACAGGTGGTCTGCCGCGCCCGCGAGCTGCGTCGTGCGAAAGCAGACCGCGGATAACCGCTGGTCAGCTCGGCATGTCGATCAGTGGCGCCTATGCTCCCGCGCTCGTCGGGTACCGCCGATGCGGTCCTGTCATGGCCGTTCGTGACCGACCGCTCGGTGCTCCATCCAGCGAGCACGACATAGGGTTGATGGCGTGAAAATTCGCTCGATCGGTGTGCTCGCAGTCGGTGCGACGGCGTTGCTCCTCCTCAGCGGATGCTCCGTTCCCGAGACCGAGAATGGCTGCGTTCCGGGCGCCCTGGCCGCCACCCCCTCGATCGTCGAGCCCGGCGAGAGCGTCACCGTGACGGCCGCTCCCGCCGCCTGCACGATCGAGTTCACCGACGGCGGCCGCTACACCCTCGACCTCGGACTCGTTGGCGAGAGCGACGTGCTCTGGACCGATCGGGTGCGCGTCGCGCAGGACGGCACCTTCAGCGCCGTGGTGCCCGTACCCCGGGGTGTCCAGGCGGGGCGCGCCTACGTTCGGGTTGCCGACGGGTACCGGTTCAGCTGCGACGACACCGGATCATGCGCAGACGACAGCGTGAGCATCCAGATCGCGGATCGGGTCGCACCGTAGCTCGGGTCGCACCGTAGCGCGGGTCAGTCTGTAGTTCAGGTCAGTCCCTCGGTCACGCGCTAGCGCGACCGATGGCGACGGTCGCCTCGTGCTCCTCCGAGTATTCCGCGTGAGCATCGAATCCCGCGTCGCGCAACAGCTGCAGTGTGGTGTCCGCCTGCCGGGCGCTGGTCTCGATGAGC
>Ga0247742_10001984_pt1 | contig 13692 bp, 14 predicted proteins | sample UWRJL208509C2_FD_180944 | JGI IMG/M metagenome (GOLD analysis project Ga0247742, IMG submission 180944) | Plant litter microbial communities from Arlington Agricultural Research Station in Wisconsin, United States - UWRJ-L208-509C-2 | ecosystem: Environmental > Terrestrial > Plant litter >...
GATAGGAGCCGGGCACGGCCTGCAGCATATAGGCGAAGTCTTCCGCCGCCATGATCGGCGCGGCATCCGTCACCACCTTGTCGTTTCCAACGGTGGCGCTGGCGGCCTCAAAAGCCTGGCCGAGTTCGAACCCGGAATTCACCATGGCGGGGTAGCGCCGCTCATAGCGTATCGCGGCCTCAGCGCCCTGCGCAGCGCAGACGCCAGCGACGACCTCGCGGAAGCGGGCCTCGACCAGATCGCGCACGTCGGGGGTGAAGGTCCGCACCGTGCCGCGCAACACAACCTCGTCTGGAATGACGTTCCAGGTGTCGCCGCCATGGATCTGGGTGACGGTGAGCACCGCTGCCTCCAGCGGGTCGACCGAGCGCGACACGATGGACTGCAATTGCACCAGCAGATGACCGGCGGTGAGCACCGGATCGATTCCCCGATGCGGCATGGCGGCGTGGGCGCCGCGCCCGATGACCGTGACCTCGAAAATGTCGAACGCCGCGAACAGGGCGCCCTCGCGGCCACGGAAGGTGCCGAACGGCGCGTTCGGCCAATTGTGCAGGCCATAGGCCGCCTGCACCGGGAACAGCTCGAACAGGCCCTGCTCGACCATGACGCGGCCGCCGCCTTCATTTTCTTCCGCCGGCTGGAACACGAAATGCACCGTGCCGGCAAAGTCCGGGTGGCGGCTGAGATGCTGTGCGGCGCCTAGCAGCATGGTCATGTGCCCATCATGGCCGCAGGCGTGCATCTTGCCGGGAATGGTCGAGCGGTAGGGAAGGTTGGTGGCCTCATGAATGTCGAGCGCGTCCATGTCGGCGCGTAGCGCGATGGCCGGGCCGTCACCCAGACGGCCCTTCAGGCTCGCCACGAGCCCGGTGCCGGCGAGACCGCGATGTACGCTCAATCCGAAGCTCTGCAGCTTCTCGGCAACGAAAGCCGAGGTGCGGTGCTCCTCGAACGCGGTCTCGGGGAAGCTGTGCAGTGCCTGCCGCCAGGCGGTCAGCTCAGTCGCTTGATCCTCGATCGACGCAATGATGCCGGCCATACCGCTCGCCCTATGGAAGGAGTCCGGCGCTGTATAGGCCGCAGCCCAGGACCGGACAAGCGAACCGGGTGGCCGGCAGGTATGTCAGTGGGCATCGATGGGGAACCATGACGGGCGAGGGCGGTTGACGAGCGGATAGCGCCATCGCCCCGCAGGAAGCCGGTTGTTCATGCCCACCGACCACCTCGATATTGCTGAACTCGACACGCCCGAGAGCGCGACGCCGGTCAGCGCGCCACCGCCGCTGCCGGCAGGTCCGCTGCTGCAGCCCGGCCGCAATGTCTGGCGCATCGAGCAGGCAGCGCGGGCGGCGGTGCTGGTGGACGGCGCGAACTATTTCGGCGCGCTACGCGAGGCCATGCTGAATGCGCGCGAGACCATCCACATTGTCGGCTGGGATCTCGACAGCCGCATGAAGCTGGTCGGGCCCTCGGGCAAGGCCGATGACGGCCTGCCGGAGACGCTGTCGGCGTTTCTCACCGCGCTGGTGGCGCGGAATCCGCGCCTGCGCATCCGGCTGCTGCTGTGGGACTATTCGGTAGTGTTCGCATTCGAGCGCGAGCTGGCCCCGATCTACTCATTCATGTGGAGCACCCCGAAGCAGATCGAGCTGTGCCTAGACGACGAACTGCCGCTCGGCGCCTCGCACCACCAGAAGCTGGTGGTGATCGACGACCAGCTTGCATTCTCCGGCGGACTGGATTTGACCCAGCGGCGCTGGGACACCAGCGATCATGTGCCGGGCGACCCGCTGCGGCTCGATCCGGCGGGCGCGGCCTATGACCCGTTCCACGACGTTCAAATGGTGGTCGATGGCGATGCAGCGGGGGCAATCGGCAAGCTAATCCGTGAGCGCTGGAAGCGGGCGGCATGCGAGAACCTGCCCCCCATACGCGGGAACAGCTCCGGCGACCGCTGGCCGCAATCGTTGGAACCGGAATTCCACGACATCGGCGTCGGCATCGCCCGCACTCTGCCGGCCTATGGCAACGGCGTCGAGGCGCGCGAGGTCGAGGCGCTGTTCTTCGACATGATCGATGCCGCCGAACACTGCCTCTATATCGAGAACCAGTTCTTCACCTGCGAGCGCTTCACCGCACGGCTGATCGAGCGGATGCTGGCCAAACCCGATCTCGACGTGGTTCTGGTGACGCCGAAAGGCTACCATTCCTGGTTCGAGCACCGCGCCATGGGCGTCGGCCGCGCGCGGGTGATGGCCCGCATCCATGCCGCCGGCCTCAGCGAGCGGGTTCGCATCGTCTATCCGGAAGTCGGCGACGAGGCCGCTGGCACGCCGATAATGGTGCATTCCAAGGTGATGATCGTCGACGACCGCATCATGCGGATCGGCTCGGCGAATCTGTGCAACCGCTCCATGGGCTTCGACACCGAGTGCGATCTGGTGGTGGTGGGCGAAAACGAGACCACCCGCGCCGCTATTGCCGGCGTGCGCAACCGGATGCTCGGCGAACACATCGGCCGCACGGCGGACGAGGTGGCGACGATGCTGCACGATGGCGCCACGCTGGTCTCGGTGATTGACCATCCAGCGCCCGGGCGCCGGCTGGTCGTCGTGCCGTATGACCCCGAGGCGACCGACCTGCTGCCATCCATCGACGCCTTCGCCGACCCGCTGGAGCCGCTCTATGAGGACGGTGGCCGGAGTCGCAAGCCCAAGCAAAGTGGGCGGACCTGGCTGCTGGTGCTGGGCGCCGGCATCGCGATCATCGCCGGGCTGCTGCTGGCATGGACCAATTCACCCTTCGCCGAACCCGACAAGATCATGCAGGCGCTGGACGGCATCTCGGACCGGCCATGGGCGCCAGCCCTGGTGGTGGCGATCTTCATTCTCGGCGGTCTGGTGGTGTTCCCCGTCACTGTGCTGATGGTGGCCACCGTCGCGGTGTTCGGCGGCTGGACGGGCGCACTGCTGGCCGGGCTGGGGGCTGTATCGAGTTCGCTGGTGACCTATGGTATCGGCCGCCGGCTCGGCGCCGGCCTGGTGAGGCGCTTCATTGGGCCTCGCATCAACCGCATCCGGCGCGGCATGCAAAAACAGGGCGTGCTCACCGTTGCCACCATGCGGCTGGTGCCGGCGGCACCGTTCACCTTCGTCAATCTCGTGGCCGGTGCAGCGGAACTGCGCTTTCTCGACTTCCTGATCGGAACGGTAATCGGGTTGACGCCGGGGCTGCTGGTGATGACCGCGCTCGGCCGGCAGATCGTCGATCTGGTGAAATCGCCCTCGCTCGGCTCCGTCGCACTGCTGGTCGGGTTCATACTGGTTTGGGTGCTGCTGTCGCTAAGCTTCCAGTTCCTGCTGACGCGGCACCGGAGAGCGAACTGATGCAGAGGTTCGCTTAATGCTTGCCCGTTCGCCGGGCATCCTCCGGCTGATGACGTGGAACATCCATGGCGGGGTGGGGCCGGATCGCTGCTTCGATCTGGAGCGCATCGCGGCGCTCATCACCCGTCACCGGCCCGATATCGTGGCGCTGCAGGAGATCGACACGCGCGGGCGCGGGCTCGACTGCCTCGCGCCGCTGCATCGGTTGCACAGCGCGCATTTCGCCGAGGTGCGCACGGTGGCGGCGCCGGACGGACATTATGGGCATGCCGTGTTCAGCCGTTGGCCGACCACCAACATCGAGCTTCACGACCTTTCCATGCGCCGTCGCGAGCCGCGCTTTGCCATTGAGACCAAGGTGGAGACGCCTTTTGGCGACCTTCACCTCGTCGCAGTGCATCTCGGGCTCGATATCATCGAGCGCCGGCGGCAGGCGCGCATGCTGGCCGCGCTCGCCACCAAGGCGGCGGCGATGCCGACGGTGATGCTCGGCGACTTCAATGACTGGTTCTCGTTCGGCCAGGTGCGCAAGACGCTGGCGCGCGTGCTGCCGGTCCGCACCGGCGTGAAAACCTTCCCGGCGTCGCGGCCCATTTTGCGGCTCGACCGGGTCTATTGCAGCGATGCCGCCATGCTGGTCGACAGCTTCACGGACGAGGATGCGCGGCGCTTTTCGGACCATCTGCCGGTCATTGCCGACATCCGCCTGCCGGAACCCCTCGTGCCGGGGAACGTTGACCTTGCAATCAACGAAAACCGGAGGGACACGCCATGACACCGAGCGACCAGATTACCCCGGAGCCGCATGCGGTGCCCGGAGTGCCGCCTAATCCCGATCCGGCGCCGATCACCGATCCGGTGCAGCCGCCGGTGCGCGATCCCGACGTGCCGGGCATTCGCGACCCGATTCCGCCGGGCATCAGCGATCCCGACCCGGCGCCGCCAATGCCGGCGCCGAACATCGATCCGTCCAAGAATTGAGCGAGGACGCTATGAACAATCACGATCTGAACGCCGATCCGCGCCGGCCGACCGAGCGGCCGGGATCCGTCATCGACGAGCCGGTGATTCCGCCGGACCAGGATCCGGACATCGTGCCGGATGTGCGCGAGCCACTGGACGAACCGGCACCGGTGCCGATCGACCTGCCGCCGCGCGAGACGGATTCACCAGCGTCGATCTGATTTAAAATTCCGGCAAATGGATGCATGCGGGAACGTTCGCGTTTCCCGCATGTTTTGTTTGTGTATCAGGCGTCGCCATCCGAGCGACCTGTGCGCCGATACCGTAATCCTTAAATGAATACCAACTCCCCAAGGAGAATGTAGTCATGGGTTTCTTTTCAAAAGACATCAAGACGATGGACGATCTCTTCGTGCACACGCTGCGCGACATTTATTACGCCGAGAACCAGATCGTGAAGGCGCTGCCGAAGATGGTCGAGAAGGCCACCAACAAGCAGCTCAAGGCCGACTTCTCCAAGCACCTGACCGAGACCGAGGGCCACATCCTTCGCCTTGAGGAAGTGTTCAAGATGCATGGCGTGAAGGCCAAGGAAGTGCATTGCCCCGCGATCGACGGCATCCTCAAGGAAGCCGACGAGGTTGCCGGCGACATCGACGACAAGGAAGTGCTGGACGCCGGCCTGATCGCCGCAGCGCAGGCGGTAGAGCATTACGAGATCACGCGCTACGGCACGCTAGTATCCTGGGCCAAGCTGCTCGGCCGCGCTGATTGCGCGAGCGTGCTCGCCAAGACGCTGGCCGAAGAGCACAACGCGGACACCAAGCTGACCAAGCTCGCGGAGTCCAAGGTCAATCTTCAGGCCGCCGAATAATCTCTTTGCCGGCCGCGGGTTACCTTCGCGGCCGGCGCCTTTTTGGAGGTTGAAAGATGCCTGCAAAATCCAAGGCCCAGCAGAAAGCCGCCGGCGCCGCACTGTCGGCCAAGCGCGGCGACACCCCGAAGAGCGAGCTCAAGGGCGCCTCGAAATCGATGGAGAAGTCGATGACCGAGAAGCAGCTCGACGAGCTGGCCAGCACGAAGCGCAAGGGCAAGCCCGAGCACGTGGAAAAGGCCTGACTGCGAATATTTCATCCGCGTCTGTGACGCGCGGAACAGCGGACCTCGGCGCGGGTTAGTCCCCGCAGCAACCGGGGTTTTCGCCATGTCGTCTTCAAGTGCCGGCCGACCGAAGCGTTCAATGTTCACCTGCTTCTCGGCATGGGTTGCAAATGCGGCGGGTCGGCCGATTACGTTCGTCGCGGCCTTTGGCATCATCCTGCTCTGGGCGGCGACCGGGCCCTTCGTCGGCTTCGGCGATACCTGGCAATTGGTGATCAATACCTCGACCACCATCATCACCTTCCTGATGGTATTCGTGATCCAGAACAGCCAGAACCGCGACAGCGCGGCAATGCACATCAAGCTGGACGAACTGATCGCCAAGATCGAAGGACCTCGCCGTATCCTGCTCGACCTCGAAGAACTCGACGACACCGAGCTGGAAAAAATCCGCTCGGAGTTCGAAGCATTGGCGCGGGCCGAACGCGAGAGCGAGACCAAGCGCCCAGCTAAAGCGGCGGCAGCGAAGAGCTCGTCGCCGGCCAAAAGCTCGGCCACTAAGACCTCGGCGACCAAGAGTTCAACCGCCAGGACGGCGAAGTAGCCTCAGCCCTTGCCGGCTTTGGGCTTCGCCTTTTCCTTTGCCGGCTTTTCTTTCCCGGAATCCTTCTCGGCCTCCTTCGGCGGCGTGCGGTTGGTGAACCGCGCATTGCCAAGGCCGGTGCCGATGGTGAGCACGCCCCAGCGTGTCACGTCCTGCATGAAGGGCGTCTCCGACAGACCCTGGACCACCGCGTCATTGTGCATGATCACCGTGGTCTCGCGCCCGCCAATGGAAGGGATAGCCTCCCAGATCGCGTGCGGCAGGTTGAAGCGCGAGCTTTCCCAGTTTCCGGGCAGGTTCTGCGCGCCGGTCTCGATCGAGCCGTCATGCAGGATTTCGCCGGGGCAGCCGATGCCGATGAACGGCGCAAGGCTGATGTCTTCCTTTTCCGCCTGCCGGATCAGATCCTTCAGCATGTCGACCAGCCGGTCGATGGCCTCGTCGCGCTTCATCTCGTCCTCGTCGCCATGGCGCCACAGCTCCATGGTGCGCACCCGCGCCTTGGAAAGGTCGGTCGCCTTGTCGAGGTTCAGCCGGATGATGCCGGCACGCATATTGGTGCCGCCAATGTCCACGGCGAGGATGTTGTCAAAGCTGCCGAACATCCAGCTCGGCGCCAGATGCGCGGTGCCGATCATGCCGGCCTCATCGGGCTCGCTGCGGATCGGGCGAAGCTGAATGTCTATATCGCCGGCGCGCAGCAGCAGCTCGGCGCGGGCCATGGCGATCTCGGCGAAGCGGCCGGATTTCAGCCCGCCGCCGATGGCAATGCGTTCCGTGTCGCGCCATTCCTTGGAGCGCAGGAAGCGTTTGATGACGGTGGCGAGTTCGCCGGCATAGTCCTCGACGGCGCTGAGGATCAGCGCCTGTTCCTGCGGCGTGCCGTTGGCGAAGGCCTCGTCCAGCGTCTTCTTGGAGATTTCTTCCGTCGGCGCATCGCCAATGAGCGGGTGGTCCTGCCCGCCGGCCAGTTCGCGCCAGCGGTCGAAGATTTCGAAGAAGGCAGCGCGGCGGGCACGGTCGCCGACAAAGCCATCATCTTCGCGCAGCAGACTGTTATAGGCGTCGATATTGACGGCGGTCAGCCGGCTGGCGCCATGCACGGCGACGACAGGCGGGGCGGACTCAGCTTCGGGGACGATAGTCGGATCACTCATAGGCCTGCTACTCATCCCATATGTTTGACGGTAGCAGGAGAACGTTCCCGCGTGCCGCCCGTTCCCGACGCGGCGTCGTGTGGCTGTCACAATCGCGTCGGGAATAAAATCGGCCCCGGCTCCGTATACGTTTCATGACCCGCGAAACTTCCAGGTCCGACACAAAGCGGTTCGACGTGCCCGCGCAGCTTTCCGCGATGCGCCGCTATGCGCGTTCGCTGACGCGCAACGAGCATGACGCTGAAGACCTCGTGCATGACGCGCTGGTGCGGGCCTATGAGAAGCGCTCCAGCTTCGACAATGGCCGCGGACTGCGGACATGGCTGCTCTCCATCCTGCACAACGTGTTTATCGACGGTCGGCGCTCGCGTAGCGCCGAGAATCGCCGCGAGGAACAGGCGCAGGAACTGACGGACACCTCGGTCGCTCCCGCGCAGGAGCACCATGTCCGGCTTGGCCAGATACGCGATGCGTTTCTGGAACTGCCCGAGGAACAGCGCGCCGCGCTGCATCTCGTGGCGGTCGAGGGCCTCGGTTACGCCGAGGCCGCCAAGACGCTGGGCATTCCGCAGGGCACGCTGATGTCGCGGCTGTCGCGCGCCCGCGCATCGCTGCGCGCGGTGGAAGACGGCACGCCGGTGTCGCGTGTCACTCATTTGAAGATCGTAGGAGGTGCGGATGAACCGTCCCGTTGATCCCGTGTCCGATGACGATCTGCAGGCCTATGTCGATGACGAACTGGAAATGGCACGTCGCATCGATGTGGAGGCCTATCTCAGCGGCCATCCCGAGGAGGCCTCCCGCGTAATGGCGGATCTTCGCATTCGCGACGAATTGCGCCTCGCCTTGACCGACGCGCCGCGTGCGGCGTGGTCTGCCTCGCGCGTGGCGAGCAACGAGGCGGCGCGTCGCCTCGGTAGCGCTATGTCCCGTGCCCGGCTGTTCCGCCGGGTGCAGCAGGCCGCCGTGGTGGCGCTGCTGGTCGGCACCGGCTGGCTGGCGCATTCGCAGATGCTCGGCGTTACCAGCGTCGTCGCCTCCGCTCTGCCGCCGGCCTTCGTCGACGAGGCGGTAAAGGCCCATCGCACCACGCTGGTGCGCGCCGGCATGGCCTCGCAGCCTGGTGCCACCGGCTACGACCCGGCCGAAATCCGCGCCGCGACCGCCATCGTGATGCCGGAGCTGCCGCGCGACTGGAAGGTCGCGGACGTGCAGGTCTTCCCCTCGGCCTTCGGGCCGAGCGTGGAGATCTCGGTCGCGACCAAGGATTTCGGCACGGTCTCGCTGTTTGCCGTGCGGCCCGGAAGCTTCGACGTGGTGCCCGCCACCATGGTGCTGAAGGACGATTTCAATGCCGCCTACTGGCAGGTCGGCGAGGTGGCTTACGCCCTCGTCGCCAAGGCGGATTCCCGTGAACTCGACAAGGCGGCGTCACAGCTCGCCCGATCGCTCTACTGATCTCTCATCCCAGGAGAATAACGATGAATACGCCTAACTTCGGCTCCCAATGGGGCTCCTCCGCCCGCGGCGTCACCCAGGCCGCGCTCGACGAGGGCCTGCGCCGCCACATGCTGCGCGTCTATAACTACATGGCGCTCGGCCTTGTCATGACCGGCGTCGTCGCCTTCGTCGTCGGCACCACGCCGGCGCTGTATGTGCCGATCTTCTCGTCGCCGCTGAAATGGGTAGTGATGCTGGCACCGCTCGCCTTCGTGCTGATCTTCTCGTTCCGCATGCAGTCGATGTCGGCTTCTGGTGCTCAGATGATGTTCTGGGCGTTCTGCGCGGTCATGGGCCTGTCCATGGCCTCGATTTTCCTGGTGTTCACCGGCACCTCGATCGCGCGCACCTTCTTCATCGCAGCGACAATGTTCGGTGCTACCAGCCTCTACGGCTACACCACGAAGCGTGACCTCTCGCAGTTCGGCTCGTTCCTGATCATGGGCCTGATCGGCGTGGTGATCGCCAGCGTGGTCAATATCTTCCTCGGCTCGACCATGCTGCAGTTCATCGTCTCGGTGGTAGGCATTCTGGTGTTCGTCGGCCTGACTGCCTACGACACCCAGTCGATCAAGGAGCAGTACGCCGACAATTTCGATGCTGAATCGCAGCAGAAGCTCGCTGTCTTTGGCGCCTTCTCGCTCTATCTGAACTTCATCAACATCTTCCAGCTGCTGCTCAACCTCACCGGCGAGCGCGAGTAGCCGGCAGCCTCCAAAGGAGCGCATCGAGATGAACGATTCTGATCGCCAGGCCATTGCCGGCCTGTTCTCCAAGCTCGGCGACGTGGAGCGGCAGGCGCCGCCCCGCGACGCAGGTGCCGAAGCCTTTATCAATGAGCGCATCGGCCAGCAGCCGGGCGCGCCATACTTCATGGCGCAGACCATCGTGATGCAGGAATACGCGCTGAACCAGGCGCAGGCCCGCATCCAGGAGCTGGAAAGCCAGGCTCAAGAACAGCAGCAACAGCAACAGCCGGCCGCCGGCGGCGGTGGTCTGTTTGGTAACCTGTTCGGTAGCGGGCAGCAGCCCGCCCGCCGTCCTGGCCAGGTGCCGTCCATGCCGCGTGCGACAGGGGTAGGTGCCGGCGCGATGAACGCCGGCCAGCAGGCCCCGATGCAGCCCCAGCAGGGCGGTTTCGGTGGCGGCGGCTTCCTCGCCGGCGCTGCGCAGACCGCAATGGGCGTGGCCGGCGGCGTGCTGCTCGGCAGCGCGATTGGCAGCATGTTTGGCGGCAGCGAGGCGAAGGCCGCCGAAGCTCCGGCCGAGCCGGCCGCGGCAGCGGATCCCGCCCCGGAGCCGGCAGCGGAGGATACCTCGGCCGCTGACGATGGCGGCGGGTTCTTCGACGGTGGCGGCTTCTTCGGCGGCAGCGACGAGTTCTGATCTCGCCGCTTTGATCACGACGGAAAGGGTCGGCTCACGCCGGCCCTTTTCTATTTTCAGACCGTGATGCGCCCTGTTGCCAGCCCGAAAATGGCGAGGATTGCTCCGGCCGCCGCAGCGGCGAACAGCAGCAACTCCCCCGGCGTGAAGACGCGATGGCCTCGCTCGCGCTGGGCGATGATGAACAGCACGGTGCCGGGCGTGTAGATCACCAGCGACAGCAGCAGGAATTTCAGCCCGCCGGCATAGATGAGACCGGCCGCATAAAGTGTCGCAAGGCCGGCGCGCACCAGATCGCCCGAGCGACCCTTGGGCTGCTCGGCATAGGTGTCACCGCTCCAGGCGAGCTTCAGCGCATAGGCCGCGACCAGCAGATAGGGCAGCAGGATCATCGACGAGGTGAGCTTGAGCGCCAGCAGGAAAGCCTGCTCGGCGAACAGCGTCATAATCAGGAAGAACTGCACCAGAAGATTGGTCAGCCACAGCGCGGCGAACGGCACCTTGTTGCGGTTCTCCGCGCCGAGGAATGCCGGCATGGTCTCCATGCGCGCGGCGGAGAACAACACTTCGGCGGCAAGCAGCGACCACGAGAGATAGGCGCCGAGCACCGATACGATCAGCCCGGCCGAGACGAACACCGCGCCCCAGGGGCCGACGACGGCCTGCAGTACGCCGGCCATGGAGGGGTTGCGCAGGGCCGCGAGGTCCGGGCGCAGCAGCACGCCATAGGACAGCATCGTCACCATCACCAGCAGGCACAGCACGCCAAGGAAGCCGAGCAAGGTGGCGAGGCCGACATCGGAACGTTTGCGGGCATAGCGCGAATAGACGCTGGCGCCCTCGATGCCGACGAACACGAAGACGGTGACCAGCATGGTTCCGCGCACCTGATCGAACAGGCCGGCCGTGCCAGTGTCCCCGCCGCCCCCGAAATTCGCGGCGAAGATGTCGGCCTTGAAGCCGAAGCCGACGAAGACGAGGAAGATCAGGATCGGGATGATCTTCGCCACCGTCACCACGGCATTGATGAAGGCGGCCTGCTTCACCCCGCGCAGGATCATGAAATGGAACAGCCAGATGCCGACCGAGGATACCGCCACGGCAATAATTGTGTTGCCGTCGCCGAAGATCGGGAAAAGCGCGCCGAGCGTTGACTTGATCAGCACCCAATAGGACACGTTACCGAGGCAGCAGACCGTCCAGTAGCCAAGTGCCGAGGCGAAGCCGAGATAATTGCCGAAGCCGTCCTTGGCATAGGCGAAAACGCCGGCATCGAGATCGGGCTTGCGGCGCGACAATGTCTGAAACACGAAAGCCAGCATCAGCATGCCGCCGCCAGCAATGCCCCAGGCGATGAGCGCACCCAGGCCGCCTGTGGCGCGCCCGAAAGTCTGCGGCAGCGAGAAGATGCCGGCGCCGACCATCGAGCCCACCACCATGGCGGTGAGGGTCGGCAGGGCGAATTTCTGTTCGGTCGGCGCGGTCATGCAGGTCTCACCATGGCACAAAAGGCAACGGGACGGCGCGGCCTAAGCCGAACCGTCCCGAAGACAGGCCGTCTGCCAGCAGGCAGGGGGGCGGGGAGCCCGCCGGCACGAACCTGATGGTGTGGCGTCAGTAATCGACGGCGTCGCGGATGATCGGGCAGGTCATGCAATGACCGCCGCCACGACCGCGACCGAGCTCGGAGCCGTCGATGGTGATGACCTCGATGCCGGCCTTGCGCAGCAGCGTGTTGGCGTAGGTATTGCGGTCATAAGCGAACACCACGCCAGGCGAGGCGCAGACCAGGTTCGCACCCGAATCCCATTGGGTGCGCTCGCGCATATAGTCGTTGCCGCCGGTCTCTACGACGCGCATTTCCTTCAGGCCCAGCGCATCGCGCACGGTCTCGACGAGGCCGCCCTTGTCCTTGTGCAGCTCAATGCCGCCCTTGCCGTCGGGGCGATAGGAAAAGCACTCGATCTTGTCGACGATGTCCGGGTAGAGCAGCACGCAGTCGCGGTCGGCGAAGGTGAAGACGGTGTCGAGATGCATCGCCGCGCGCAGCTTCGGCATCGCCGCGATGATGACGCGCTCGGCCGCGCCCTGCTCGAATAGCGCTCCGGCAAGCTGGCTGATCGCCTGGCGCGAGGTACGCTCGCTCATGCCGATCAGCACATTGCCCTTGCCGATCGGCATCACGTCGCCGCCTTCCAGCGTCGCCATGCCCCAATCCTTGGTCGGGTCGCCCCACCACACCTTCACCTTGCCGGCGAAGTCCGGGTGGAACTTGTAGATCGACGAGGTGAGGATGGTCTCCTCATGCCGGGCCGGCCAGTAGAGCGGGTTCTGCGTCACGCCGCCATAGATCCAGCAGGTGGTGTCGCGGGTGTAGAGCGTGTTGGGCAGTGGCGGCAGCAGGTACTCATTGACGCCTGCGGCATCGCGGATCAGCCCCAGCGTCTCACCGCCAATGGTGTCGGGGAATTCATAGGTCGACAGGCCGCCGATCAGCGTCTCGGCGAGCTGGCGATTCGGCAGGCCGTCGAGATAGGAGCGCACCTCGTCGACGAAGCCGAGCCCCATCTGGTTCGGCACTACCTGATGATCGAGAATCCACGCCTTTGCTTCCGGGATCGCGACGGTCTCGGTCAGCAGATTGTGCATCTCCACAACGTCGATGCCGCGATCGCGCATCTTGGTGATGAAGTCGAAATGGTCGCGCTTGGCGACGTCGACCCAGAGGACGTCGTCGAATAGCAGCTGGTCGCAATTGCTCGGCGTCAGGCGCTGATGGGCGCGCCCGGGCGCGCAAACCATGACCTTGCGCAACTGGCCGACTTCGGAGTGAACGCCGAAGGTGGTTTCCATCGTGAAACTCCTAAATGCCTATTCAATTCAAGGTGTGATGGTGCCGGTGAGGAGGCCGTAGGTGCCGACCGCGCCCGCCACGACAGTGATGCCGAAGATGACCAGTTCGACCGGCGTGAACAGGCGCGCGCGCTGCTCGCGGCGGGCCCAGAAGTACAGAATGATGGTGCCGGGCACGAACAGCACGGCCACCAGCAGCACGTATTTCAGGCCGGCGGCGACGAACATGAACAGCGTGTAGATCACCGCGATCCAGGCGAAGATCTGGTCGCGGGTGCGCTCATGGGGCGTCGTCTCATAGCCGACGCCGCTGCGCGCCAGCAGCACGCCGTAGCCGGCGACCAGCAGATAGGGCAGCAGCGCCGTGACGCTTGTCATGTCGAGCATGAAGTTGAAGGCGTCGCGCGACCAGTAGGTCGAGATCACGAACAGCGAGACGACGATATTGGTCAGCCACAGCGCGTTGGCAGGAACGCGGTTGCCGTTCTGCGCCGCGAACATCTTCGGCATGTCCTGCGACTTGGCTGCGGCGAACAGAACTTCGGCGCAGATCAGCGACCAGGCGAGATAGGCGCCGAGCACCGAGACCAACACGCCAATGGAGATGAACACCGCGCCCCAATGGCCGACCACCAGTTCCAGCGCGCCGGCCAGCGAGGGGTTCGCAACGCCGGCAATCGCCGCGCGCGGCGCGGTGGCGTAGGGCAGCATGGTGACAGCGACCATCAGGCCGGTGACG
>Ga0247742_10001985_pt1 | contig 13691 bp, 12 predicted proteins | sample UWRJL208509C2_FD_180944 | JGI IMG/M metagenome (GOLD analysis project Ga0247742, IMG submission 180944) | Plant litter microbial communities from Arlington Agricultural Research Station in Wisconsin, United States - UWRJ-L208-509C-2 | ecosystem: Environmental > Terrestrial > Plant litter >...
GGTTTAATATTAGAATGAGACCGAGAGATTAAGCCACAGAGGCAAAATTGGTGGGCCGGGGGGCGGTGATGATGGTGGTTGTTGTTGTTGTTGTTGTTGTTTATATGGTGGGGCCGTACAAATAAACTAACCAAATCAGGGTGTGGGGCCACTCAGGAAACGAGCCATAATTCGACGGTTACCGGCCATTGAAGGTAATTTTTTGGGAAGAGAGTATTAGGTCGACCAGTGGTGGATGGGCATCTCGATTAGGAGGGGTTTAGAATTATAATAACAAGAAATTGGAATGAAATCTTTGTCCTATTTTGGTTAGTTTTATTTGTGCGGCCCCACCGTACAAACAAAAGCGCTGAGCGCTGCAAAATCAAAACGGCTCTATCGATATGCAATCTGCTGTATACTGTAATACAGACAAAACAACTTCCTACAGATCGAATCGTGAATATTAATCGGACTCCCAGGCCATCAAACTTGGAAAAAACATTCCAGCTATTTTCATATCGATGGACTCGTTTCGATCTTGTAGCGCTCAGCGTTTTTGTTTTTACGGTGGGGCTGTACAAATAGAACTAACCAGAGTAGGATGTGGGGCTGGGGTATCACAGGCCACGTTGCAGATATGACTATCTTGCTAGCAAGCGCCTTCCACCACCCCCACTGCTCAACTTGGAATGCAGAGCCGTAGCACAGGTGGACGATGGAGTGAGAACTGGTCCTATTTTGGTTAGTGCTGTTTGTAAAGCCCAGCCGTATAAACAAAAACGCTGAGCGCTGCAAAATTGAAACAAGTCTATCGATATGAAAATAGCTGTCAAGTGGGGTACGTCTCCCAATACATCGACAACGAGAGTCGATAACGAGATTAAGTGAGTCTGGGGTTACTTTCAATCCACAAGTTGGTAGGGAGATTGAGCGTAATACGAATTCCTCCCCGTAGACAAAGAGTTTGATTTAGCTTCCATTTCAATAGTTCATTAGTCCTGTTCAACTTTGAAATCGCTCGAGAACTGTTTACGGACACGCCCTCTTGTCTACTCGAGTCACTGCAGAATGAAATCCTCCTGACACGTTGATATAATTCGAAACCAATTGTGCCACTCCAACGAATGAATGCATTTATTACACACGCAGGCTCTTCATGGTATTCCTTTCCTTTTTGGTCGGTTGATAAGTAGTCCGATCAATACGTTACATGAGATTCGTGATGTTCAACTTGATGCCAGCCTGACTCATGTCCTATGTTTACTTGGATCGGGGTCATTCATAGCAATCCAATTCGGACACTGGCTCACTAAATTTCATCTAGAACGACCTACAATCGAGATGACTGAAAAACCTTGGTCAAAAACGGCAATTATGACCATATCCAAAAGGAAGGCACAGGGCTCCACGGGGTATGGAAGTTCTTCCAATCGATGAGCCCGGATAGCGCCGTGCTCGGCGGAGCAGTTACAAAGCGGCAGGTTTGGATGGATGGATGGATGGAGGGCTCAATTTCACACTCTCGGGCCTCACGGGGAAACCTTTTCGTTCAAGGGAATGGTCAGGACTCTAGACGCAAGATGCGATAGAAAACGTATAAATACCTATCCCTTTGGACCATTTCCATTCAGCTCCTCTTCCTACATTTGATCAGGTTAGCATTCAAAGCCTCCTGTTCATCATCCTGTCATATAACCTTCAACTCACTCTACTTTTTTCAAAGCTACGCCATCTCACTATAATGCAATTCAACGTTATCTTTGTCGCCACCGCTCTCCTGGCTTCAGCCTCTCTGGCGATGTCAGCAACAGTCACCGTCTTCGCTGGGGCGGACTGTACCGGCTCTCAGAGTGGAAGTACCAACGTGCCCACTGGATTCTGTGGCACTTTGGGAAGCAGCTCGGCCAAGTCCATCAGGTATTCTGGAGTCCCCAACCAGATCCAGTTCTACATCTCTGGCGGTGGGCACGACAATTGCAGCAATGGCTCGAGCTTGACGCGTGGTGCTGGCTCTGGATGTGCTACTGCGCCTGCCGGGTAAGCTCTCTGAGTGAACTTTATTGATGCGGTGGAACTAATGATGTCCGTTCATGGTAGATTCAATTGGGAGAGTGTTAGAGTCCTTTAAATCACTGATGGTAGTAGCCAGAGAGACATCTCTCGGATACGTCCGTCTTGAAATGCGAAATGATGTGTACCGAATTGTAATCGCTCAAGTGAATTGTGAACGTTAAATAAACCTGTTTTCGAGATACTTATGTTGGATCTATGAGTATGTATCAGGATCTCGGCTGCATACAGCTGTGTGTGTGTGTACGCTCTCCACTACCTGCTACCCTCCTCGAGCTCCTCGACAGACGCGACTAGCGTGCTCATCGTTGGGCTTGTAAACTCACTGAAATTATTCAAACAGCTGCCTACCAATCTACGTACGTTTTGGACTTTTGCGGTAGTGTTAGCGGTGGAGAAGAGATGACGAACGAGACTTGATGATAAAACTGAAACCGAGATTGAACATGAAATTCAATCGTGGGACAGAGAGTAGGCGGGGGATCAGACTAGCGGATCACATGCGAGCAAAGAAAATGATTGTATATGCGCGACGAACGAAATCATCGTAAAGCAGGCCGTTGTAGATTGAAAATGGCGAGCTCTCGGCCACCGGAAGAGATGGGCCACACATTTTTCTATCCCGGGGCCTAGCCAACGTCCAATTGTGTCACTACGTCCCGTTGTTATCGTCGTTTGCGAGCTTAGAAGCCACTTATATCCTTCCCAGGGCGATATGACTGGAAGATCACCTCCCTCCAGAGTGAGAATATGTAAGATTTGCGAAAGAGGGTCGTAGGCACCGTTATTTTGGAGCTCAATTCCGAAATATAGACAGAATCTGCATGGAAATCTTGCCGATAACGCTTCGTACAAATAGCAACGCCACGCCAGCACGGGGATAAACTATGAAGAGAACAAGGTAGGTGGGATGATCACTTGCTGTGGCGGATGGGGTATTCCCTCAGAGACCTGAGGAAATACGAACAGGAATCTATCCGGCCAAAACGATGACGAATGACGCGTCCGGGACAAGCTACCAAAGATCAGCCGACCGCTGCGGTCCTTCTCCCGATCATCTCTCTCCACCTCCCGTCCTCCTCTGATCGGCCAATACTCACACTATCTTCGTCCTCACAAAACTCATTACTCGAAACCCGAACCCACCCCACCCAGAATCCAACCCATCCTGGTGGTGTGTGGCTATGGTCGCGCCTCAAGGAACCGATGCTGAGGCAGCCAAATCATGACCTGGGTATCCTGGCCTTGCGCGTAGGATGTTTTGGGTTGGAATTGAGGTTCATTTCGGGATGTCCAAAAGACATGGAGAAGTGAATCAAGGACACAAAATGGATGAGAAAAAGTTGGTACCCCACATCGCCACCGATGATGACTAAGCTACCGTTTAGGCGCTCGAATCTGGTCAACAAACTGGCGAGGAGGGAGAGAATTTGATTTGGTATCTAGACCCCCTCTCGATTATGTGCGCTCTACTTGATTAATACAATATGCAGCCCCGCAGACATGGCAAATTGCTCTAGATACCATGGGATAGCTGTGCACTGGCGACGAGTTACGTAGCATCAAAATTTGCTGTGTGATATGTCCCGACTCCCCATCCCATTCTTAAAACGAGACAAGGTGATGCCTGGCGCAATCGTTTCTAATTTTCCCCACTCTTGATTGCGAAGGTTGGAATTTTTTTAGCGGCATAGCGCGTGTGATTCTCCTATCGAAGATTGTATGTTCCCATAGATAGCTATTTGGACAGTATATAGGTAGGTACCCTAGCCTATTTTCTCCTCTTTGTATGTCGGTCGTTAACGAGACCTGACCCCATAATCACCACATGTGAGTTGCGAGATACCTTGAGCATTTGTTGTGTGGCGTAGCGTAGCGAAGCATTATGGGCAACAGTGCTGAGCACTGCTCGGCCCGAGCCACGGCTCTGGCCTCAAGAACGTTATCCGAAGCAAGCTGCAATGGGCGGGTGGGAGAAACTCGACACTTGCAGCGTGTGATATACAACTAATTGATAGTTGTAGTTTGGATCACTTATATGGCGGATGAAACGATGCAAGAGACGCAAAGGCCCGTAAAACCCAGGCAAAATAGAAACAGGTTGAAGAAATCGGGCTGTGCGTTTGGAGAAAAGAAGGGAGGGTGGGTGGGTGAAAAAGAAGCGGCTGGCGTACAGCGCGCTGTGTGCTCGACTCGAGCCCCACCTGGCGTCGAGGTCGAAGGAGGGAGGAAAGAGGTGAGCGTGACGTGTTACAGGTCACGTCGCCTTTCCTTATACGAAGACAAGTCGTTTGCCTCGCTTCGCTTCGGCATCCTACTTTTCTATGGTCTGAGGGCCAAGTATTGGTTCAAAGTTCTGATCTCTCATTTTGGAGGTGGTGAGTGATGCAATATATATACTCATTGGGTACGCGTAGGGAGTGCTACACGCGATGGGTCAGCGATGGGTGCGTCAGGGTCAGACATATCAAGGCTTGGAACAAATCAGAATGTAGAAACAGAAGTACACTGTGGACACTTACTCGTTGAAAGAGCTGGGTGGAACCATCTGAGACACGGGTTGAGGAAGGGAACTCGTTGATGGCACAGACGGTGCATGAGCACTTGACATAGTATAGGGCAGAAAGTGACGATTGGGAGAAGAGTTCGTGGGTGATGAGGGTGCAGTGATAATCGGGGGACCATCTCGATAGATAAGATTTGCGGCGATAGTACCAACATCAATGGCAAGAAGGCAAGACTTATCAAAAGAGAGACAGCCGCCAACGACGTGAACACAGGCGTTGACCTTCAGGTAGGGAATTTGTGCCCATCGTCGAGTATTGCGGAAAACAGCCCTATATGAATGTCAGTACTTAATAACATGAGAATAGGATAACAGTGCTTACTTTATGATTGATGGCTTTGCAGACCCTTGTATATAGGAAGAAGTTGCGATTGTGATCCACCTGCAGGTTTCGTAGAGGTCGCCATCAGAAGAGAGTGGGCCAGTGACAAAAACAAATGGATAAAGACACTCAGGAATTTGCAGGTCATAAGTGTCGGCGTAGTTCAGATCACCCGGAAAGGGAAATGTATGGGTAGCGTCGATGAGAATGGTGCCCAGTCCAGATGGTATGAAAAAATTGCCAATGAGCAAGACGGTTGTGTAGTCGCTCATAATAGAATCAGCACCGGGAGAGAAGATGCGGATATCAACGGGAGCATCTGTCAGGTTAGAGCATCGCCAAGCAGAGGAATAATGTGTGCATGTTGTAGAGCCTGAGCGCATTCCCTCGGATTTGATTTGACGGCCTTGAGCAAGCGAGAAAAGACCAACGACGGTAAGCGATGACATGGAAACAGGTTTGGGGGAGGGCAAAATGAGAGTGCAATTCAATGAACACAAATGTTTATACCGATTTTGGAACATTTGTTTCAGTTCTACGAACAATAAATGCAAGGCGATAAGTTCATGATAAGACGCGAAACATTGTAGTCCAAACATGTATATACGAAAGTTCGTCATCTGGATATAGTATTTGTAACAAGGCTCTAACCTTCCCTCGTACCTCACTACGGGTAGAGCTGTAACACTTCTGGTATCAACATATCCAAGTTCCACCGTCCAGCCACGGCAGTCTGTCCTCCTTGGTGGCGAGCACAATTGGTACACATACGTTGAGGTCCAAGTTACCCTCGACCGCCATCCTGTTCCTGTCTTCCATTGTCACGGCATAGCCGTCTTTTCAATCGACAGCGAGCTCCGATACGGTATGGAGGGCAACATTCCCCAACGACTTCACTCCAACCTTTCGCCACTGCTCTCTCATCACCGTCGACGGTAAGGTTGACATTCTGGTAGAGCAAGCCCCTATCTCACCAGTTGACTGCTACATAGTCCAGCGGATTCACCACCCCCTATCTCCAGTGGTTCAGGTCCTATTCCATCGCTACCCACCACATTTGACCCCTTCGATCCTCAATGCCCTTTCTCAATTGCGGAAATAATGGCGCAGATGTTCGCAGACCTCCACACGACACATAGGACCGCGGCGGAAGATCTGTTTGATGGTCTGCGTAGAGAGAATTCCTTGGCTGCCGAGAAGCTCCTCTTTTCTTTATTTTCGGGTGAGGGAGCTGTACGAAGGGCTGGTCTGTCCCTTCTGGAACGATTACGGCGGACCGACCGTAAAGCTGCCGCCCGCCTGATGGTTGGCATGATACTTTCTCAGCCTTTGGGGGACATCTCGCCACCTGTATCCCTGTTGGACATTATCAAGTCTAGTAAGTACTCCGTTATATCACCTCATTTTTCAATGCTTATAAAGTCTCACAACAGTCTTGCTCTACATCGTCAGTTTGTTCTAGAAATGGTAACTCCGAGCTCACAAGAGCCTGGAGGCCAGTTGTGTATGCGTTATGATTGGCTCTTTTCTCCTCCACACCTTTTTCTTCTGCCCATCCTGCTCCGCGTCTGTTTCTCACAAACTGTCCTAGATAGAACCTGCTATGCTCAACCTTAATGGGGGTTTCAACCTACAAAAATGTCGACCAGTAGATTCAATCCAAATTATACTATCCAGGCATGTATAAGCGACTCCGATTTTGTACGTGAGGAACTCTTAACCTTGTTTTTATACTATGAGCGCCCGCGAACAGGCTTTGTTATTTCAACTGCAAGCTGCGAATTACATCTACAATTTTCGGCTTTCATTACGGGGCCGGGTCCAAGCGCCCTTGACTTGGTCACAATTCGCGGTGATTATTGTTAGTAGGTGAGGGAGCCGGATAGAAACGATAGAGTTATCGTTGAAATGGAGGAGCATGACACTTTCCTGTGTCGTTAGCAGTACTACTATGGGTTCCCTGAACATCGGTCGGACCCCTCAATCGGACAAAACGTGTCTGAGCCAATCAGAGCGCTCCATTTCTCCAGCTCGCGAGTAATGTCGTCACGCTTCCCAGCCAAAATGTGTGACTGGCCGACTGAGGTCCGACCGAACCCATAGTAGATCTCGTACTATCATTGCCCTGTAGTTCGGCCGGACCCCCATGTCGTACACAGCGAATACTGTGGTATTCCGACCAACTGTTCAGTCACGCGTCACTTTGGACGATGAATCGAACAGATCTGGCACTTGTCACGGGTCACTTGGAAGGTCGAACAGGGTGACATTTTATCCTAAAAAGGGAAGTCTCTCCAAAAAAAAATTCTCCGCTGCGCGGCGTAGACACATTAGAGAACTATGTACCATCCCCTAATCTTCATCCACCGCCTCGTCTTGATGGTCATGCCACCAGTCCCCACTATACAGCACATTCCGACGTCGAACTCTTCGCCCCCGTCCACTAGCTGTGTCATCAGGAGTAACATTGACAACAACATCATCAACGACCTCGACAAGGGTATTCTCGGAACCGGCTGTTGATGTGAGGCCGCCAGTTTCGTTTGGTAAGTAAATTTGTGCGGGGTTAAGAGGAGTTGGGTATGTGTTCAAAGTCTCATCGTGGTGGGCACAAACCTCCGCAAACGGAACGTCGCTGTCATCCTCTGCGCCTTCGTCGGGTGGATTGTCTTCTAAAAATGCTTGTTCTGGCGTCAGAGAAGGCGCGACACCCATTCGTGAACGAGGTTGCGAAATTTCAGCAAAAAGAGTGGGGTCAGTGGTTGGCAGTTCTCGGAGCACTCGACGTGCTTCGTGACTTGTTAAGCTTTCGAACGAGAGATCAAATTCGCCACCTCGACACATCTTCCATGCCTGCACTCAATATAAATAAGTAACCGCAATAATCATGTAATAATGCAAGGAACTCGTACCTTCTTCACAATCTCTGGTTTATTCAGAGAGCTAAAGGCGACCCAAAGCCAGTGGACTGTACGGTTCCGAAGAACCTTCAGAGTTGAGTCAATGGCGACATCACTGACTGCAACGCCACGCCTGAGTTGGCCAAGGACCTCCTGCACAATGTCATCGTGTGATGAAAGCTTCAGCGAGTGCTTGAACATTCGCTGAAAGCCAACATCGCAGGGTTGGAAGAGACCAGTAAGGCCCGCAGGGACAAAGAGTACAATGATGGTCGAATGATAGATGCCGATCCAAGTCAGAAACTCCTTCGAACGATGAACTGACCAACAGTCAATGAGCCATAGCGAGCACTGCTCATGCGGGAGATTCATGGTCACCTTCACCTTTTCAAAGTGAGGGCCAAGGACAGTGTCGACAAAGTGGCGCATTGTCTCTTGAGTCGACCAGTAAGTCGATGTTTTTGATGATTCGAAGAGAAAGCCTGCATTTATTGCCTCAGCCATGCTCTTGGTTTCTTTTGCCGGTAACGATGCTGCTGACGACCCCTTATAAATGCTTTGAAAGGGAAGGAGTATGCCATCATTGGTCAACGTGACAAGGACAGTGAAAGCGCGCTTTTCCTCTGCCCCAATTGTCGCGACTTGGTTGGCGCCGATTGGTGCGTACGTGACATTCGATCCTTGTGCGAGTAACACTTGGGTCTGATCACTGTTGGCAATCAGTTCAGAGGGGATGTCCTCGTGCTTAATGACGTAGGCGATACGGAGGTTGGCGCTGCGTAGAATGCTGTCCGCATTAGATGGCACCTTGCGACCGGCGCGAGTAGAGGCACGAATGGTCCAGCTGAGGGCGCGGTGGACAAATTTGCGCACAAAGGCCTCTGAGCATCGAAAGAGGGTGCCATCAAGGGATGGTGTAGTGAAGATCTGGGGTATGAAGTGCTCGAGATGTCCGATGAGGAGACCACGTATTGTAGTGAGGGTAAGAGGCAGGCGGAGGGCACGGAGATTAATCAGTTGTTCAAGAAAAGGTTGGGTAACTTCCAGATGTGCGACCTGAATGTGAATCTCAGTAAACACCACGTCTTGAGGATAAAAGTATAAGGCTGTACATACCAGAACACCAACACGAGTCGTGACACCACCAGGGCGATTGCCATCCTGGACACGCGCTATCGTCTTATCACTCCATCTGGGAGATTCTCCGGTCCTGTCAATCCATCGCCCTAAGGTTTGAGGGGCCAAGCGGCCAAATTGCGCGCTGTTAAGCTTTTTGAGTTCACGCACAATGTCGGCAGGGGACATCTCAGGCTTGAAGCGCGATGCTACCCTCTCAATTGTCATCCACAGAAGAGGAGACATCCAATTCGTGAGGACAGTCGGCTCATAGGCATTGGCGCGGGGTCGGCCAACTTTGCCTCTGTCCTGACGAAGCTGCTCCTTAAATTCACGGCGTGGACGAGACGCCTCAGCGATGGCAAGCGCTTGCGAAGAAGACGAGGGAGAGGTGTCAGCGGTGAGTTGATTTGATTTAGATGGCTACGAAGGTAAGGACAATGTCAACAGAATATCTATGAACGATGACCTGGAAACCGACCTTCTTGATAAGCTTCCCATTGTCTCCTCGTAGACCTGCAGCAATACCTGCAACAACCTCCCTCCGTCGCTGATCTCGTTTTCGCTCACCAGCAGCTGCCGTCTTTTGACGCTTTCGTCGCGCTTGCTCTTCTTCGTCCTCCTCCCTTCGTTCCTCAATCGTTGTGCGCCACTCCTGTGTCATGCGTTCTTCCATTGCTGCACGTGTAGTTGGTGTGGCTTTTGGAAACCATTTCCTGAGGTCACCGCTCTTCGGAGAATTTGCAGAACCAAGTGTTAAGGGTGCTGTCGACGGGGTAGCGGATAAAATGGGAATTGATTGGCCGGAGGAAGAGGGAGCTGATACAGGAGAAGGTGGATCCGGTGGTGTCGAGAGAGTGGCCTGAGTAGTACACAAAACTGCAGAGGACTGGTCATCTTGTGTGAGGAGTGAAGGCTTCGGCACAAATTGATGCTCGTAAAAATATCCCCCATTGAGTGGCTCCTCTCGCAAGATCATGATGTGGTTCTCAGGTACCATAACAGCGTCAGAATGAAATCTCTGCATAAGAACGTAAGCGTGTTGCAATTTAATCAAGTTGGAGACTTACTGTGTTAACCTCGTAGCGGGCGGTTTCACAGAAAAGCCGAAGCCGTTCAGTAATCACACCACGTTGCCCGATAAGCTCGCAGTCCGGGAGGAAATGGTGCTTGAGAGCGCTGGTGGCAAATAGCCCACAGGAAACACCGTCCGTCTGGATTCCAATAGGAAGAGGTAGTCGAACAAAATGGAGTTTTGTATGAATGTGAGTCCACCAAGAAAGGGCAAGTACGATAACATCGTCTGTCATGGCGAGTGAATCGCCGTACAGAATCGAAGATGAATGAAGGTCAACAACAAACCCAACCCAATGATTCCCGTTGGTATTGACAACCCCGCCAATCCTCATTCGCTGGAATTCCGGCTTCGCAAGCTCCTCACCGCGTGTCCACATCTCCCGAAATTGTTGGGTATCGGCATAGTCATGTTGGTGGTGTTTATAAACACTGATAAGTTTCGTGAAGAACTGGGAGGGTAGAAGATCAAATTCATAGATCGGGAGGTCTTGAATGAGCTGATGACGGAGCAGGTCCAGTTGCTGGTGAATATGGGTGGATGCGAGCCATCCTGAAGACAGATACTGGGCAAAAGTTGAGATGGGCTCCGAGTCGGTGAAGGCCCATGTCTTTCCCGTCCATGGTAAATCACGAAGAATGGAACGAGCCTCGGCTACAAAATCGCGGTTCCCGAGTGACGACAAGGAGCTTGAAAGCCACTGCTCTGCCCGCATCCATGGAACAACGGCATGACGCCAAAGCCGCGATATCCGCAACCAATACATGATAACCCAGAGAGGGAAACTGACATGGCGTAATAAGTGATCGATTGATAGGTGCGCGTAGGAGACACTGGTTGGCAGAACAGTCATCGAGTTCGCGAGATAGTGGAATAGGGCGTCCAAGGTGGGTTGCGATGGGATGGAAAGAGATCTGAGCTGCTGAATGGTGTCAACACTGATAGCAACCGCAGTGTTGTTCGAGAAATATATTGATGGATGTGCACTCGAACTATTCCGGTCTTGCGAGGGTGGCTTGAATGTAAGAAGCTCCTCAACGGACGCCTCTGGTTGAGGGAAGAGAGTGGCATGTAAAGAGAGGGGAATAACGTCGAAATTGAGGGTGACCATGTTGGGTGGATTATCGCCACAAGTGCATGAGAGGCCGCAAATGCGAGCATGTATCTAATATGTTGGTCAGTATACGTCGAAAAATTGGCCAAGCAGCGCACCAACCTCTTCGCATTGTGATCCACTAAGTCACGGTCCTTAATTCCATGGTTTACGCCGTGAGATCACCTCTAAGACACTTTTCGTTCAGTTGATATGAAATGGCGAGTCGGAGAGACCTCGCAGAGATGAAAACATACTTCTATAGGTGTCCAAACAGAGGGTAAAGGTCGAATTATAGAAATAAAAGCTTTTGGAACGCCATGGTCGGTGAAGATTGTGCGGAGAGTCGCACTGGACGAGAGGTTGCGGAGGAGGCAAGAAGGTTGCTGCCAGTTGTCAAACGCTTAACGAACACTTGTTGCTGTTCGAACACTTTTGTTGCTATGTCACACGGTCGTCTCAATTTCGAACACCCCTCCCATCTGTTCGAGGCCGTCACACGTCACATTGGCCGAACAGTTGGTCGGAATACCACAGTATCTCCACCAGTTTTCACTCAAATCGTATCAAAATTTGCCAATGCGTTCTACTATACATTCTACACAAACTAGGGTTTTTTTTTTCGCTGTAAAAGTGGTTCTGGGAAGGCCAAGTTTCAGCTTGTTGTCACGCTCGCCGATTAGTGCCGCGTCGGACTTTGAACAGAAATCATTTAATTAAGCGATGCGACTCCAAGCTGTCGTCGCGTCGTCGCGTCGCGTTCACCAAGGCCGTTGCCTAATGCCCATCGAAAGACGTCCGCATAGGCAACGGGAGAGGCGTGCACATGGCCCCGGCTACAAGGGTCATATTCAAGGGAGCGCTTCGTTCGGTTGCTTCAGGAGAGTCTGCGGCAGGCTGCGGGAGCGAGTTGCAAGCCTGTACATTCTCCCATTTCTTACCTATACTCGCAGATTAAAAATCCGCACTCTCTAAAAGAGCCAAAAGTCGCCATAAAAGCCGAAACGAGGCCTTTCAGCGCCTCCAAAAGCTCACCCCGGAAGAAGTGTAAGCTCTGGTTGACTGGTGTAAACAGAAAGCCTCAGAGGCCACGCCAGGAGCTCCGTACACACACCGAATTGATTTCTGGCAAACTGTTGGGAAGAAATGGCACCAGAAATTCGAGTCTCGCCATCCAGAACTCCGAGTCGCACGTCCCACCAAACTCGGTCCAAAGCGGGCCACGAACTTCAATAAAACAAATGTGATTTCTTCGACAAGTACGAAAACCTATAAGAGATGCTACTTTTATCCTCCACCACCGTTCCAAGGCCAAGCTGGCAGCTCCGTCAATGACTACTATTACACCATCATTATTACATTAAGTATCCCTCCTACACAATTAATACATGGCAGCGAGGGCCGTAACATTGTTATATAGTTTACATCTGGCATTCAAGTTATTGTATCTAGTTGTAGCTCGAATAACATTCAACCTAATTTCTACGTGCTTTGTTTTCAACGCACATGTAGGTCCGTTGCGGAGCTCGAAAAGCTCTGATGGGACAGTGTGACACTTGGTGACCTGTCCGACATGGGGGTCCGGCCGATGTACAGGGCAACGATAGTACATCGGTAGGTTGAACATTCTAAATTTGGCTGGTGGCGAGAAACTACTCAACTTCGGTGAAACTTGACTTGCGAGTGAGGATCTTGATTTCACTGTCTTCTGCGATATACTCGATAAAGTGTGAAGTGATTTATTTTGTGACGGATCTCAGTAAATTAGCAAGCCAAGCTGACGAAGGTTTGGTGCACTTTCTGCGCAAGGGGTGGGAACCAAGCCGAAGATTTAAAGCTGAAATGTGAGTGATGATTTCACACGCTTCTTCTTGAACCACCCGGATACGTGGCTGTTGGTATGGGATTCCAAATAGTGGTGGCATGGCAGACATTTGAGCTCCGCCGGCCGCACCAGGTCGTTCAGCCGGCCGCTCCAGCTCTCGGGATCAATTACTAAGGTCGTTAATTGATATACAGTACAGTCGGCAGGTCTCCGGTAGCTGATTATTAGACTGAGTTAATTGAGAACGAATATATATTACCGTCGGCATGTAGGTATATTTCAATTACTGGATATCACTAAACGGTTGTAACTCAATTAACGTGCGGATTAGCGCCCATATATTGGCTACTGCACGTCTCAGAGTATGCGGAAGTGGATTAATGTCTATTTACGGGCATATTTACACTACTGGACAGCATAAATATATTACCGTTCATATAGGTGTATTTCTGTTACTGGGTGTTTGTGAATTTCCGTGAATCCAGTACTGCCTTGTGACGAATCGGCATGAATACATTATTGCCTAACTATAGACGTATTTACACTACTGGACACTAGTAAAAAGTCGGTAGCTGATTACTATTTCGCGTAAATACATTATATTTCCTAAAGGTGTGATTCAGCTACTGGATGTTTGTGAGTGTCCATAAATCTATTACTAACCCCGTATTAACTTGGTGTGAATATATTACTGTCTACTGTATCCATAAATCCATTACCGAGGACGCATCGACTCAGTGTG
>Ga0247742_10001986_pt1 | contig 13685 bp, 9 predicted proteins | sample UWRJL208509C2_FD_180944 | JGI IMG/M metagenome (GOLD analysis project Ga0247742, IMG submission 180944) | Plant litter microbial communities from Arlington Agricultural Research Station in Wisconsin, United States - UWRJ-L208-509C-2 | ecosystem: Environmental > Terrestrial > Plant litter >...
AACCTCGATGGCCTGGCCGGTCTGGTTGAGCACCGTGCCGGCAAACAGCGAAACCATTTCCGGGTAACCGATACCGGCCGCCAGTGACGAGTTTTTCGCCAGGTTCAGGTATTGGCTGGTCAGCGGCGGAATGATCACGCGCAGGGCTTGCGGGATGATCACCTTGCGCAGGGTCGGGCCGTTGCGCAGCCCGAGGGAACGCGCCGCTTCGGTCTGGCCGTGGCTGACGGACTTGATGCCTGAACGCACGATCTCGGCGATAAACGCCGCGGTATACACGGTCAGGGCCAGGGTCAGCGCCAGCAACTCGGGAATCAGTACCCAGCCGCCGACGAAGTTGAAGCCTTGCAGCTTGGGCATTTCCCAGTGCAGCGGCGCGCCGAACACCAGAGCGCACAGCGCAGGGATCACCACCAACAGCGCCAGGCCGGCCCAGAATTTGTGGAACGGAACACCGGTGGCTTCAAAGCGTTTATTTGCCCAACGGGCCATCAGCACAATGGCGATGATTGCCACCACGACGCTGATCACAAACGGCCAGAAGCCCTCCGCCATCAACGCGGCGGGCATGTTCAGGCCACGGCTGCTGACAAAGAACGTGTCGCCGAAGTTGTGGCTGTTACGCGGCCCCGGCATCGTCAGGAATACCGCGAAGTACCAGAACAGGATTTGCAGCAGCGGCGGAATGTTGCGGAACACTTCCACATACACCGTGGCCAGCTTGTTGATCATCCAGTTGGGCGACAAGCGCGCCACACCGATGATGAACCCGAGGATGGTCGCCAGGACCACACCGATCACCGTCACCAGCAGGGTGTTGAGCAGACCGATCACAAAGACCCGGGCATAGCTGTCCGATTCGGTGTAGTCGATCAGGTGCTGAGCGATGCCGAAGCCGGCACTGCGCTCAAGAAAGTCGAAACCCGAGGTAATGCCCCGGTGTTGAAGGTTGGTTTGCGTGTTGTTGAACAGGTACCAGCCCAACGAGACCACCGCCACAATCGTGATGATCTGGAATAGCCACGCACGCACTTTTGGATCACTGAAGCTGAGCTTCTGTTTTGGTGCGCCGATTTGATTTTGCATTAAGTGCCCCAGGAATAATGGAACAGAACATCACCCGGCGGTTGGCCCACCGGGTGATAGAACCATCAGCGATCAGCGCACAGGTGGTGCGTATTGAATGCCACCGTTGGTCCACAGAGCGTTCAGGCCACGATCGATTTCCAGAGGCGTGCTCTTGCCGAGGTTTTTCTCGAACACTTCGCCGTAGTTACCGACCTGCTTGACGATCTGTACGACCCAGTCTTTCTTCACTTTCAGGTCTTTGCCGTATTCGCCGTCAGCACCCAGCAGACGGGCAACGTCCGGGTTCTTGGTGGACTTGGCTTCAGCTTCGACGTTTTTGGAGGTGATACCGGCTTCTTCAGCGTTGAGCATGGCGTAGCCAACCCAGCGCACGATGGCCAGCCACTCGTCGTCGCCGTTACGCACGACAGGGCCCAGTGGTTCTTTGGAAATGGTTTCCGGCAGTACCACGTAGTCTTTCGGCGAAGCCAGCTTGCTGCGCTGTGCGTAGAGCTGGGACTTGTCGGAGGTCAGTACGTCGCAACGACCGGATTCCAGCGACTTGGCGCTTTCATCGGAGGTGTCGAACGTGATCGGGGTGTACTTCAGGTTGTTGGCGCGGAAGTAGTCGGAAACGTTCAGCTCAGTGGTGGTACCGGCCTGGATGCAGATGGTTGCACCGTCCAGTTCCTTGGCACTTTTCACGCCCAGCTTGTTGTTCACCAGGAAACCAACACCGTCGTAGTAGGTGATGAAACCCGGGAATTTCAGGCCCATGCCGGCATCGCGGGAGCTGGTCATGGTGGTGTTGCGCGACAGGATGTCGACTTCGCCAGACTGAAGCGCGGTGAAACGCTCCTTGGCATTCAACTGGCTGAATTTGACCTTGGTTGCGTCGCCGAATACGGCAGCGGCAACAGCACGGCACACGTCAGCGTCGATCCCGAGGATCTTGCCGCTGGCGTCCGGCACCGAGAAGCCCGGCAGACCGTCGCTCACGCCACACTGCACAAAGCCTTTCTTCTGCACGGCATCCAGAGTGGCGCCAGCCTGGGCGAAACCACTGACACCCAGTACGGTAGCCGCGGTCACGATGGCCAGGGTGGATTTCAATACCTTCATTCAAACCTCCAGTTTTGCTCTTGTTGTGTCGGAGCTCGAACCCCACCGCACCCTTATGAGGCGACATCGACCCGTGTTGGCTTTTTTTGGGGTCAAACAGCATGAGGTTTTTGCTTTAAGTCCAGTTGCTATCCCACAGGCGCCAGTCACTGATAGTGTTACCGCCTGGGGTGAGCCTTGACATCGGGTTTCACATAGCAAGCCCCGTACCAGACTGATGGCTGAGTCGTTTCAGCCCATGGTCAAGAGCAAAAGATTCAACCTTGCGACATTCTCTTAACAGATCAACCCGTCGCGCACCGTTCCGACGCACTCAATCGGAGCGCACGCACATATATGGAGCAGACATGACCGAACCCTTGATTCTTCAGCCCGCCAAGCCCGCAGACGCCTGCGTAATCTGGTTGCATGGCCTGGGTGCCGATCGCTACGACTTCCTGCCCGTGGCCGAAGCCCTGCAGGAAAAACTCCTGTCGACGCGCTTTGTCCTGCCCCAGGCGCCGACACGCCCGGTGACCATCAACGGCGGCTATGAGATGCCCAGTTGGTACGACATCAAGGCCATGAGCCCGGCACGCTCAATCAGCGTTGAGGAACTGGAAGCCTCGGCAAAAATGGTCACTGACCTGATCAAGGAACAAAAAAGCAGCGGGATAGACGCCTCGCGGATTTTCCTTGCCGGTTTTTCCCAGGGTGGCGCCGTGGTGTTCCACACCGCTTTCCTGAAATGGCAGGGTGCTTTGGGTGGCGTGATCGCCCTTTCCACCTACGCTCCCACTTTCGGTGACGAACTCGAATTGTCGGCGAGCCAGCAACGGATTCCGGCGCTGTGCCTGCACGGCCAATACGACGACGTGGTGCAGAACGCCATGGGTCGCAGCGCCTATGAGCATTTGAAGTCGCGCGGTGTCACCGTTGCATGGCAGGAATACCCAATGGGCCACGAAGTGTTACCCCAGGAGATACACGATATCGGTGACTGGTTGGCCGCCCGCCTGGGCTGAAAACCACCCATTGTGTAGCCGCATGACCAACGCACTACGCCGCGCCCGATTCTTGCATTACACTGGCCGGCGTACATTCCTTAACCAATTGATGAGATGACCGTGCTCAAAGCACTCAAGAAGATGTTCGGTAAAAGCGAGGCTGAGCAGCTCGCGCCAGGTTCCAGTGCCCCCGCCCACGTTCAAGGCAGCCGCAATGACGGCCAGCAGCCTGGCCGGACCGCACCTGTAGCCTCGCCAAAAAAAGAGCCGGTGACCACACCCGCCACGGTTAACGTCGCTGAAGAGTCAGCCGCCGACCAACCACGCCAGGAGCCACGCCAGGAAAAGCCGCGCCGTGAACGCGCGCCCAAACCTGTGGTTATTCCCTGGAAACTGGAAGACTTCGTTGTCGAACCCCAGGAAGGCAAAACCCGCTTTCATGATTTCAAACTCGCCCCGGAACTGATGCACGCCATTCAGGACCTGGGTTTCCCGTACTGCACGCCGATCCAGGCGCAAGTGCTGGGCTTCACCCTCGCCGGCAAAGACGCCATCGGTCGCGCCCAGACCGGTACCGGCAAGACCGCTGCGTTCCTGATCTCGATCATTACGCAGTTGTTGCAGACCCCACCGCCAAAAGAGCGCTACATGGGTGAACCCCGCGCACTGATCATCGCCCCGACCCGGGAGCTGGTGGTACAGATCGCCAAGGACGCCGCCGACCTGACCAAGTACACCGGCCTCAACGTGATGACGTTTGTTGGCGGGATGGACTTCGACAAGCAGCTCAAGCACCTGGAAGCGCGCCACTGCGACATCCTGGTGGCCACGCCGGGGCGCTTGCTGGACTTCAACCAGCGCGGCGACGTGCACCTGGACATGGTCGAAGTGATGGTACTGGACGAAGCCGACCGCATGCTCGACATGGGTTTCATCCCGCAAGTGCGTCAGATCATTCGCCAGACCCCGCCGAAAAACGAGCGCCAGACCCTGCTGTTCTCCGCGACCTTCACCGAAGACGTGATGAACCTCGCCAAGCAGTGGACCACCGACCCGTCCATCGTCGAGATCGAGGCACTCAACGTAGCCAGCGAGAACGTCGAACAGCACATCTACGCCGTGGCCGGTGCCGACAAATACAAGCTGCTCTACAACCTGGTCAACGACAACGGTTGGGAGCGGGTCATGGTGTTTGCCAACCGCAAGGACGAAGTGCGCCGCATCGAAGAACGCCTGGTGCGTGATGGCGTGAATGCCGCGCAACTGTCCGGCGACGTGCCGCAGCACAAGCGCATCAAGACCCTGGAAGGTTTCCGCGAAGGCAAGATTCGCGTGCTGGTGGCCACCGACGTGGCCGGACGCGGGATTCACATCGATGGCATCAGCCACGTGATCAACTTCACCCTGCCGGAAGTGCCGGACGACTACGTGCACCGGATTGGCCGTACCGGCCGCGCGGGCGCGGCGGGCGTGTCCATCAGCTTTGCCGGTGAAGACGATTCGTACCAGTTGCCGTCGATCGAAACCTTGCTGGGCCGCAAGATCAGTTGCGAAACGCCGCCGACGCATTTGTTGCGTCCGGTGGAGCGCAAACGCCCTTAAGCTGGAAGACCTCAGGCCGAATTCCATTCGGCCAGGATGGGTTGGCGAACACGCGAGGCCTCCTGCGAAAAGGCCTCATGGAAAGTGAAGCTGCTGCCCGACATATCGACAAGGCGATGGGCCTGAGGCTGGGGTTGCGGCTGCCCCAGTGGCTGCTGCAAGTTCTCGGCATCGCCCCCGATAGGCGCTGCCGGTTGGCGCTTTCTGATCCGACCGTCGACCGAGCGGTACAGATTGACCACGCGCAAGCCAAAACGCGTCACCCCCCAGGCTTGGCTTGGCAGCGTGATGTCATTGAAGAACTTGTAAGAAGTACCGGTCAGCAACTTGCCAGCGGCCTGCAATCCAGCCCTTGTTTGGGAACCCAATAGACTGAAGCTTCGGACCGCCGGGCTTGCGGCGACTTCAACCGCCCGGGAAGCGCCCGTCGCCGCTATGCCTGCGCCCCCTAAACTGGCCGCGACACCCACCGCTGAAAAGGTCAGCGATGCCCAGTTCAGGACGTTGATTTGACGGGAGCGATCCCAGCCCATCTGATTGTCGACCGCCTCAACGCTCAGTGCGGCAATCCCCAACGTCCCACCTACCGAGGCCGCGCCTGAGGCTACCAACAGCGCGCTCTTGCCGGCAATGGTCAGTGCCGCGGCTTGAGCGCCGATGGCAGCGAGCAAGCCCGCGGTTGCAAGCCCAGCGGTGACCACCGACATGCCCAGTGCAACACCGGTCAGTGCCCACCGGGCCCATGTTGGAAAACTGAAGAGGCCGCTGGGGTCCGACCAATTCACCGGGTCACCGCCACAATAGGCGTAGCTGTTGATCCCGCCCTCGTCAAAAGGACTGAGGGGATCAGGAGAGAGAAACACCATGAGTTCGGGATCATAGGCACGGCGCCCATTACCCAGGTGATAGAGGTTGACCGGTACGTCCAGCCGCTCGCCGTTGTAGGCGGGCAATTGCATTTCCATCATCGTGGGCGACACGTCATCCCGCAACTCGATCCTGGCGTCACCGTAGGGTGCGTAATGCCGGCGCACCTGGTCCGTGATCGGTGCCACCACACCGCGGACGCTGCCAGCGCCGTCAAGAACCAGTAGTTTCTGGTAATTACCACTATCTCGGTAGGCCACCACCTGGTCACCGTCGCGCACGTAACGTGCCCGCATGCTGACCTGCGCCAGCGTGTCGAGCCGATCCCCGGCATAGGCCAGCATCACGGGAGCTTCGTTGCCTCGCGCAGCAAGCACCTGGCGTGCTTCGCCGTCGTACTGGTAGCTGTACTTGTCTGTGGCGGTCTGTACAGCAGTGAGCTGGTCAAAACCGTTGTACGTGAAACCGCGACCGAAGGTGCCCTGTTGCAAATTACCGGCGGCGTCATAGCTCAGGGTCAGGTTTCGTACCGGGTTTGTATGGGTCAGGTGCGTCAGGCAGGCAGGGTCCTTACCCTGGAAAAACCGCTCGCTGCGGTCGCTACTGCCATCGATAAACGTTGTCCGCACTTCAGTCATATTATCGAGACCGTCATAACTGAAACGCTGTTCCTTGATCGCCCGATCCAATTTATCCATCGGGTATTGCGTGCCCTCGCACACATAGGATTTGAGTCGCGAATAACCATCGTAAGTGAACGTCTCGCCCGTGACCACGGCGTCATTCGCGTCTTTCAACGTGCGAGTGGCCAGCAGGCCATCGTCGTAATAGGTGCTGACAATGTTCTGCAGTAGCGCACCGTCCTGTTCCAGCTTGCGTTCCGACTCACGCCCCCATGCGTCAAAGGTCACCGAGTCGGTAAGACGCATTTGATAATTGAGGGTTCGCGCCGAAAGGCGGCCCAGACTATCGTAAGTCCGGATCATGCGGACGAAACCGGTGGTGGTCTGTTGGAGGCGTCCGAACTGGTCATATACGAGGTCACTGTGCTGCCCATCCGCCGCGGAGTGCCGCAACAGCCGCCCACCCGGCGAATAACTCGTCAGGCTAGTCAAGGGCTGGCTGCCCAGCGTCTGGACTTCCTTGGCGAGATAGCCGTTCTCGTCGTAACTCATCTCATGCTTGAGCCCGGCGGTGAGTGATTGTCGCATCGCTCCACTGATGGGGTCGTACTCAAGGTCTATCGGTGCATGCCCTGCCATCTTGACGCTCGTTAATGTCTCCAGCTCAGGATCATGACCGTACTCTTGACGATCACCGCGCGGCGAAGTCACCGCCACTGGCGCAACCTGGTTGGGCTTGTACTCCCAGGTCGTGGCTGTTGCGTTGCCACGCGCTTGGGAAATGACGCGGCCCAGGCTGTCGTATTCACGCGTGCCAAGCAGCTTGCTGTCTACGGTGAGGGTGCGCACCATTGGCTCGCTGGTGCCAAGCGCATACGTCGTCAACCGCTCACGGGGCGGCGTTCCGTCGGAGGGGGTTTCCAGGCTGCGCACCACACGATCAAAAATGTCATAGGCGTATTCAGTCTTGGTCTTCCTGGCATCGATGCGCTCCGTGCAGCGGCCCAGCCCGTCATAAGTACGGGTTTCCACCACAATGCGCGCACCGCCAACGCTCACCCGCTCAACCCGTGCCGGTTGATTGTGTTCGTTGAACCAGGTTTCCAGTTGCGCGTCACCTTGCACCCCCGTCACCCGGCGGTTGAGGAGCGGGTCATATTCATCGATCAATACCCGACCATCGGGTTGAGTTACCGTCCACGGGTTGCCCCAGATGTTATAGGCGTGGCTGGTTTTCAATGTACGCGGCCCATCACCCAGATAATCCAGACGGGTTTGCTTCACGAGCCGCCCGAGTGCGTCGTACGCCCAGGAACCCAGAAGCCTGTCATTGTCCGCGATGCCATCAAGCGATTGCGCAGCAGAGAGCTGGCGTCCCATGCCATCGAAATACGTGAAGAGCACGGTGCCTTGTGCATCCGTGGTGACCAAATGGGCCATCTTGGCCCCGGCCGAAAAGTGATAGGCATAACGACGTCGGGCCATCTGGAGCGTGCCTGGCGCGGCGGTTTCCGATGTCAGCCGCCCACTGACATCGTACGTCATCGCCAGGCTGCCGACGGCATCACGTGTCATGTCGAGCAGACGCTGATTGGTCAGTGACCACGTGCGCGCGGACTCGAGCCATTGACCAGGCTCACGCCCCTTCAAGCTCCGGACTTCGGTGATCGAGTCGCCATTGAAGGTGCAGGTGAAATCGGAGACCAGAGAGAGTTTGTCGATCGTCGTCGTGGAGCTTTTCAAGCGACCATGCAGGGCGGGGTTGGCGGCCGCAGAATGATAGGTATAAGACGTATGGGTGCCTCCTTCAAGGTTGATGGCAAGCGGCATGACGAAGTAGCCGCCCCCCGTTATCGAGACGTCGGTGTGGGAATGTTCAGTGGTCCGAGCCGCAGTGGTCGATCTGGCCGGGAAAAGCTTTTCCAGCTTCAGGTAACGTTGAAAGAGTCCATGGGGGTCGGCAGGGCATCTTCGGGGCTCGCCGGTCACCGGGTAATAAGTGTATTCGGTGCGTACGCCGGAGGCCTCGATGCGGCTTAGTTCGTTGCCGAAGTCATCGGTGGTGATACTGACCACTTCCGCCCTTGGGGGTTTGCCACCCTGGGGATACAGCTCAAAGGTCTTGGTGATGCGGCTCGGAAGTTGGAGATTGGCGGGCTGATTTGGAAACTGGATGCCCAGAACTTCATTGTAGACAGTCTCGGTTTTGACCTGGCTGCCATTGGCTAGCATTAATTCCTCAGTCATCAGGTGAAAACGATTATAAGTGGCGCGGGTCGACCGCAGGGGCTTGCCATTATTATCAACGTAAGTTTCTTCCGCCCAATAAGCGTACTCGCTATCCACCCGATACAAATTATCCTGGCCCTGGCGGAATCCGCCATTCAGAGGATATCCCGTGAAGTTACGGTTGGGACTGTATTTATAAGAGCGGACGACAGAGGGCTGCCCGCGCCCAGGGTTTTGCTCCCAGTGGGTGACGACCGGAATATACAAACGGGCATCGTATTGAAGCCCATTGGGGTTATACCGAATTATCTCTTGCCCCCCCATGGGTGTCATAACCTGCGAAATAGCCACCATTGCGTCAGGCAACCTGAGGTACTGAAACGAATAGGCCTCACTTGCGACTGGCCCGGCCAGGTCATAAGGAACCGTGACCTTGGTCAGTTGGTTGTCGATATGACTATATTCAAATCGCGTACGGGCATAACGATTACCATCAATTAGTGTATCGGCGGTTACCAGCGATCCGGCGGAATACTTCAGCATCAACAGGTCGGTTTCTTTATCGTCAACAATGCTCTGCAATAAGTTATTACCGCCATACCGGAAGCTCAGCCGCTCGCCATTTTCGAACTGGATGGCACTGATCTTATAGGGACCGGGAATGCTGAGGGGACGCAGGATTTCGATGGTGCCATCCTTGTAAATTACGTGCAGCGTATTTTGCGCAACCCGTTTTATGGTGAGGTCCTTCAACTTATGGTCGGTAATAACAGCATTGTCCCCTACGGAGGGCAGCCCTTGGGTTAGATATTGTTCACCGTTGAGTAGCGTAAGCTTGAAGCTGTTCGGGTCAAATTCGGTATTCGACAAGCTCCAGCCTTTACCGTAGCCACTGTTGCGGGTATCCATCATCGAGAACGCCAAGGCAATCTCTCGACTGACCTCTAACGGCCCTTTTGGGCTCAAGACTGCCAAACGAACCAGACAACCATACTGCCCGGTACGCAGGTCAACCGAACCGCCGAGGTGGGCACTGAAATTAAACGCGTTCGAATAGATGTCCATAGGTCCACCGCTTCGCACTTGGAGAGGGGATGAAATGCCTGGAACGTCAGGGTTTTGAAGTGGCGCGCAGCACCATCACATTGTAATTGTCGGTCTCGGTCAGGTAATAGTGATGCGAGCAGCCATAACTATCGACCATTGTCCAAATACTGGCCCCTTGTTGATCGGTGTTGGGGTTATCCAACCAGGCCTTGACTCGCGCAGCACGCATGATGGTATTGCGCTTGTTCGCAGGAATTGGGTCATTTCCCCCTGAAGATTTTTTCAGCAGGCTATTCATTGTGATGTTTCCAACAGTATTACCCCGTATGACACCGCCGATCTGTCTAATACCGTGCCCAATGTCCCGAGTGTAGTAAATATCAAAGTGATCCCCCTGAACAGATAAATCTTTTAATTTTACGGGATCAGTCGGAGGTATATTCTCGACAAATCTCAACCCAAGGGGGGGCGTCCAATAATAAATATCCACATCCACACCCTGCACTGAAAAGGCGTCAGTATCAGCCCAATGATCGAGCCGCTCAGCAGACAATGTATAGGGCTCTTGACACTTAACAGTGACAGATGATTGATAATTAACATTATCTCTCTCCATATTAGTTGTATATGTTTTACGTCCCACCGTAATTTTTGCCATAAACTGCTGATTACCACTTGATCTCAGATCACACCTCAGGTATCGCTTCTCATTTTCGAGCGGACCAATACCGGGCATCGGCTGAATAATAGGGTTAGAAGGGGCTGTAGCCATGCTGGGTTCCTCAAGCACCCCCGACCACCGACCCATGTTAAATTCGTTCCTTTTTGTATCACAATACCATCCGGCCGGAATTGTCGCTTCTGGGTTTGTGGAATACTCAACCACCGTGGCACTTTCAAGCTCCGTCGCCTCAAAGGCTGCCAGCTCCCATATACCTTCAGCGTTTCTCCTCTCCTTTTGGACAATTATATTGACTTGACATTGCTGTTTGCCACCCAGATACACCTCATTATTAACTACATTGCCACCATCGCGAGGGAATTCAATATCAAACGTTTTTAAACGAACATTGGGATCTTCCGCTTTCATTTCCTTCTCCTTATCCAACATAGAGAACAGTTATCATCAACGCCACATCTTGTACCGGCCTGATGCAAGTAAGCGCTTTATAGAAGGGACCGCCTACTGTTAGAAATAACAGTTTTTCCGGAATTTTCAGGTCAAAAGGAAATAGCGATTTCCTGCTTTATCGCCAGGCTGAATATAAATGTGAAAGCGGGCTTGTGGAGGAGCAAGCAAGTCTGCACATTTGGTTTCAGCATTTTCAAATCCAGGAGGAACACATGAACCAGGCCGACTACCTCATCATCGGCGGTGGCATCGCCGGCGCATCCGCCGGCTACTGGCTGTCACACCATGCCCGCGTCATCGTGCTGGAACGCGAGTCGATGCCGGGTTACCACTCCACCGGCCGTTCCGCCGCCCTGTACATCGCCGCCTATGGCACGCCCCAGGTCCGCGCACTGACGCTGGGCAGCCGCGCCTTCTTCGATCAGCCGCCCGCAGGCTTTGCCGAACACCCCTTGCTCACCCCACGGGGCGAATTGCTGGTGGACTTGATTGGCGACCCCGGTGAGTTGCAGCGCCAGTACCTGAGTGCCAAAGCCCTTGTGCCAGAAACGCGACTGCTCGACGTCGAGGAGTCGATGGCCATGATACCGATCCTGCGCCGGGAAAAAGTCCATGGCGGGATCTACGACCCGACCGTGTGTGACATCGATACCGATGCGCTCTATCAAGGTTACCTGCGCGGCATTCGGCGCAATGGCGGAGAAATCCACACCGACAGTGACGTGCAGAAACTGACCCGCGACGGTCAGGGACTGTGGCAAGTGCGCACGGCCCAACAACACTTCAGCGCCCCGGTGATCATCAACGCCGCCGGCGCCTGGGCCGACCATATCGGCGAGTTGGCCGGTGCACAGAAAATCGGCCTGCAACCCAAACGTCGCAGCGCGTTCGTCTTCTCTCCACCCGCCGAGCTGAACATCCACGCATGGCCGGAGCTGGCGGCCCTCGATGGTTCGTTCTATATGAAACCCGACGCGGGCATGTTCCTCGGCTCACCGGCCAATGCCGACCCGGTGGAGCCCCACGATGTGCAACCGGAAGAGCTGGACATCGCCACGGGGATCTATCACATCGAAGAAGCCACCACCCTGAGTATCCGCCGACCTGCGCGGACCTGGGCCGGGCTGCGCAGTTTCGTCAGCGATGGTGATCTGGTCTGCGGGTTCGATCCACAGGTGGAGGGATTATTCTGGATTGCGGCTCAGGGCGGCTACGGGATCCAGACGTCTCCGGCGATGGGCCAGGCCAGTGCGGCGCTGGTGCGCGGCAAGCCTTTGCCGGATGCATTGGCGGCGTTCGGGTTGACCGAAGTGATGCTTTCTCCACACCGGCTGCACGCCTCGACCTGACCTGTGTGGCGAGGGAGCTTGCTCCCGCTTTTTTTGGGGCCGCTTCGCAGCCCAGCGGGAGCAAGCTCCCTCGCCACAGCAAGCTCCCTCCCCACAGCAAGCCCCTCGCCACAGCAAGCCCCTCGCCACACGTTATTTCCAGCGGTCAGCGGCTGCATGATCGCTGTCGCGCCCTTCCACCCAGCGTGGCCCTTCGCTGGTGTTTTCCTTCTTCCAGAACGGCGCCCGGGTCTTCAGGTAGTCCATCACAAAGGCGCAGGCATCGAACGCCGCCTGACGATGGGCACTGGCCGCCGCAACAAACACGATCGGCTCACCCGGCTCCAGGGCGCCAATGCGATGCAACACTTCCAGCTTGAGCAGCGGCCAGCGTTGCTCGGCCTCCACGGCGATTTTGCCGAGGGCCTTTTCAGTCATGCCCGGGTAGTGTTCAAGGAACATCCCCGCCACATCCAGGCCATCATTGAAGTCGCGCACATAGCCGACAAAACTCACCACCGCGCCTACGCCCACATTGGCCGCATGCATCGCATTGACCTCGGCGCCGGGATCAAACGCCTCGGCCTGCACCCGAATCGCCATGGTCAGCCTCCGGTCACGGGCGGGAAGAATGCCACTTCGTCGCCAGCTTGCAGCGGCTCTTCAAGGTCGCACAGTTCCTGGTTACGAGCGCACATCAGGCTGGTCTCATTGAGCACTGCGAATTCCGGGTCACCGGCCAATGCCTGGCGTACAGCGTCGACCGTCGCGAAATCGCCTTCCATCTCCAGGGAGTCCAGGCCAATCGCTTCGCTGTAGCGCGCAAAAAACAGTACGTTGATGCTCATGCCTGGTCCGCCTTGAAATGCCCGCTCTTGCCGCCGAGTTTCTCCAGCAGCCGAATGGTTTCGATGGTCATGCCACGGTCCACGGCCTTGCACATGTCGTAGATCGTCAGGGCGGCAACACTGGCCGCGGTCAACGCTTCCATCTCCACGCCGGTCTGCCCGGAGAGTTTGCAGCGGGCGACGATGCGCACCGCGTCCAGGCCATCGGCACTGAGCTCGACCTTGACCCCGGTGAGCATCAACGGGTGGCACAGGGGAATCAGATCACTGGTTTTTTTTGCGGCCTGGATCCCGGCGATACGGGCCACGGCAAACACGTCGCCCTTGGGGTGGGCGCCGTCGACAATCATTTTCAGGGTCTCGGGCAACATGCGCACCCGCGCTTCGGCCACGGCTTCACGGAACGTCACGGCTTTTTCAGTGACGTCGACCATGTGGGCGCGACCTTGGGAATCGAGATGAGTCAGCACAGGGATACTCCTGATCAGGAGCTCCGATTGTAAACCCAACGCCGATCAAATGTGGGAGCTGGCTTTTGTGGGAGTCGGGCTTGCCCGCGATGCAGGCACCTCGGTATGTCAGTTACACCGAGGTGATGCTATCGCAGGCAAGCCAGCTCCCACATTGACCGTGGTTACAGGTGAGATTCGGCGTATTCGGCCAGAATCGAGCGAGGGACGCCTTGCAAGGCGATGTGCACGCCGTTCGGGAAGTCCTTGAAGCGTTCCGTCAGGTAAGTCAGCCCGGAGCTGGTCGCGGACAGGTAAGGGGTGTCGATCTGTGCCAGGTTGCCCAGGCACACCACTTTGGAACCGGCGCCGGCACGGGTGATG
>Ga0247742_10001988_pt1 | contig 13680 bp, 9 predicted proteins | sample UWRJL208509C2_FD_180944 | JGI IMG/M metagenome (GOLD analysis project Ga0247742, IMG submission 180944) | Plant litter microbial communities from Arlington Agricultural Research Station in Wisconsin, United States - UWRJ-L208-509C-2 | ecosystem: Environmental > Terrestrial > Plant litter >...
AGCCAGGTCCCCGCGAAGCCGCGTGTTTTCGGCCTCGTAGGTGGCACGGCCCAGTTCGGTGTCGCGGGCGAGGATTGCCGCGGCATCCCGTGCCTCGCCTGCCTCGCGGGCAGCGACGGCTTGCAGCTCAGCGATCTCCCGCTCGCCTGCGGCACGGAGGGCCGCGGCTTCGCGTTTGGAGGTCGCGCGTGCTTCTGCCGCTTCTGTGGCGACGGCACCGCGAATGGCCGCGGCTTCGCGGACGGCGTCCTTCAGGAGGGTTTCGCCCTCCGCCGTGGCGCGCGCCAGGGCATCGTCTGCATCGGCGCGGGCGGCATCACGGGTTGCCTCCGCGGCGGCGTTGGCATCGGCGATGAGCTTCGCGGCGGCATCGGAAGAATCACGGGCAAGCTTCTGAGCCTCCGCCTGCACCTGGCCGCGCATCTTTTCGGCGTCGATGTCGGCCTGGCTGATCAGGCGGGTCGACTGCTCCTCCGCAACGCGAAGGGTGTTTTCGAGTCGTGTTCCCAGACCCGCATAGGTCGGGCTGCCCGCTTCGTCGAGTTCGGCCTGGAGATCCTCGGCCACAGCAGCAAGCCGCTTGACCTCTTTGGCCGCGTCGGCGCGGTCAGCGTTGGCTTTGATGAGGTCGCGGCGAAGAGCTTGGATCGAACGATCTACCTCTTCCTTCTTGTATCCGCGCAGTTCAGTACCGAAATCTGCGTCGTCTGCAGCCACGAAATCTCCCTTGAGTGTGTAAAAGGTGCCGCCAGTTTAGCGAGGGGACATTGGCGACGCGCACCAGCTCCTGTCAGTGGATTCCCAGAGCGCTGTTAGGTGCCCGGCGAGGCCATCCGCTATTCTGGAACGTCTTTGATGCTGCCATTCCCGGTGTGTCTACCGGGATCCCTCCACTCGCCCCAGGTGCGAGCGGCCGAAATACCCTCGGCGGAGTGTGCCAGATCCATTAATTGGGGCAGGGCAGCACGATAGGAGTAGTCCGTGCGATTTGTTCTCGCGATCATCAGTTTTGTCCTTGCCGTTGTGCTTGTTGGGTTCGGTGTCGCTCAGCGCACGTTCCTCGCCGGGCCGGACAGCGTAATGCTGTCGACCAGCCAGACCAAGAGCGCACCCGTTACCGTCATCGATGGCGCGGCACTCAACGCCTACAAGCAACTCCAGACGGTCCGTATTACCGGCAGCTCCGTGATCTCAGCGGCGTATGGCCGCACGGACGACGTCATCGCCTGGGTGGGCGACACCACCTACAACCACGTCACGTTTGACGCGTCGAAGGGCACCCTGGAGTCCACGCTCGTCTCCGGCACGGAAACCACCGTTCCCAAGATCGCCGGGTCTGACCTGTGGTTGAAGGAGTACTCCGCAACCGACAAACTCCGGATGCGCGTGAATCTTCCGGCGGACGTCTCGGTGATCGCGATCTCCAACGGCGTTGAAGCTGCGCCGTCCGGGGTTAGCGTGCAGTGGCCGCTCGACAACTCGGCGCCGTTGTCGGGCCCGCTGTTGATCGCGGGTGCCTTCTTTGTGCTCCTCGGCCTCGCTTTCCTCCTCTGGGCGTTCACGCACCTCCGCAGCAGCAGGGGACCGCGCCGCACGGCGCAGAAGCCTCCGAAGATGCCGCGCCTTCCGCGCCAGCCGCGGTACCGTCCCAGCAAGCCCAAAGCGATTGCAGCGCAGAAGGGCCGCAGGGCAACGCGCCAGCTGATGGTCGCGGTGCCGGTGCTGTTGGTCGGTTCGCTGACCCTCGCGGGCTGTACCGCCAGCGGCATCCCCTCACTCACCGGTGGCGGCGCAACCCCCACACCAACCGCAACCAGCACGGACCCCGCGTCGGACACCCCGGTGCCCGCGGTGACCAAGTCGCAGGTGGCCCGTATCGTGCAGGACGTCTCCGATGTCACGGCAGACGCGGATGACCGGTTTAGCGAGAAGCTGCTCTCCAGCCGCATGGATGGGCCGGCGCTCGCGCTTCGCCTGGCCAACTACTCGGTGCGCAAAAAGAACGACAAGCTGGCCGGGCCGGTGGCGATCCCCGCAGGCGCGATCGGTGTGACGCTTCCGCAGCAGAGTGCAACCTGGCCCCGCACCGTTTTCACGGTTGTCCAGGAAGACAAGACGGTTGCCCCGCTCGCGCTGGTCCTTGTTCAGCAGGACCCACGGTCGAACTACAAGGTCGAGTACGCCACGAGCCTGGTGCCCGACGTGCCCCTGCCGGAGGTGGCCTCGGCCGCCGTGGGTGCAGCTCCCGTGTCGCCGGACTTCAAACTTCTCCAGATGGAGCCGGGGCTGGTCGCCAAGTCGTACGCGGACCTTCTTACCAAGGCAACCAAGAGCAAGAGCTACAACGCGTTCGAGGCGAAGGGTGATCCGCTGCGGGTGGCGATCGGTGCCGCCGCCAAGGCGAAGCTCAAGAAGAACTTCCCGAAGACGGGCACCGTGGCGTTTACGACAACGGCGGGCAAGGCGACCGTTGTTGCTCTGTCCACCGTGAACTCCGGGGCGATCGTCGCGGTCGACATCAACGAGACCGAGGCGGCCAAGCCCAAGCAGACGGGCGCCACGATCAACGTGAAGGGTGCCGTCAGGGCGCTCATTGGGAAGGCCAAGAGCAAGACCGGTGTTACCACCGTGTACAACGACCAGTTGCTGTTCTACGTCCCGTCGGTCAACGATTCCGGCAAGATAGTATTGCTCGGCTTCTCGAGCGGTCTGGTCTCTGCCAAGGAGTTCAAAAAGTGAGTAACGCCCCCCTCAACCCGTCCAGCCTGCGTGGCGCTGTCGACCTCTCGTCGTTGGTGAACCCGCGGCCCGCGACTCCGCCTCCCGCCGCGCCGGGGGCGGGAGCGCCCGGCGGTTCTACGGTGGTTCTTTCGGCCGACGACGCGTCATTCACCCAGGTGCTTGAACTCTCGAGCACCGTGCCCGTTGTCGTCGAGTTCTACGGGCAGGGTGTGCAGCCGACCCTCGCGCCCATCGTCGAGAGCTACGGCGGACGAATTGTTCTCGCCACCATCGACGGGTCATCCAACCCGCAGCTGGTGCAGGCGTTTCAGGTGCAGCAGGTTCCGACCGTCGCCGCGGTGGTTGGTGGCCGCCCCGTGCAGCTCTACGTCGGCGAATACCCGGCCGATGAGGTGCGCAAGGTGCTCGACCAGGTGTTGCAGCTCGCCGAACAGCAGGGTGTGACCGGAACCGTCCCGGCCGGTCCCGGTCCCGATGCGGCGGCCGAGCCGGTTGAGGAGCCGCTGCCCCCGCACCACCAGGAAGCGTTCGATGCGATCGCTGCCGGCGACTACGCCGGAGCCATCGCCGAGTACAAAACCGCGATCGCCCAGAACCCGCGCGACGCCCTCGCCGTCGCCGGCCTTGCGCAGGTGTCGTTGCTGCAGCGTCTCGATGGCACGTCAGCCGACGAGCTTCGTTCCGCCGCTGCCTCCGACCCGGCAAGCGTGCCGGCCCAGCTCGCGGTGGCCGACCTCGACATCAGCGGTGGGCACGTCGACGATGCGTTCGACCGCTTGCTCACCCTCTTCCCGCAGCTCGATCAGGACGGCAAGAACCAGGTGCGCACCCGGCTGCTCGAATTTTTCGAGGTCATTGGAGCCGACGATTCGCGCGTTGTGGCGGCACGTCGCCGGCTCACCGGCCTGCTCTACTAGGGCGCGACCGTTATGAGCGGGGTGGATGCCACGGCTGAACTGCCCGATCACCGGGGCCGCACGGGCCTCGGCAACGTCGGACGTGACCTGAGCGGTAACGACGGTGTCGTCGTCACCAATGTCGAGGTGCTGGCAGCGGCGTGGCATGTGCTCCGGCGGACCACCTTCGACTTCCGCCACTCAGACGGCCACTGGTCCACCGAGCAGCGCGAGACCTACGACCGCGGTAACGGCGCGACGATCCTGCTCTACAACGTGGAGTCGCGCACCGTGCTGCTCTCGCGGCAGTTCCGCTTCCCCGTGTACGTCAACGGGCACCCCGACGGTCTGCTCATCGAGACCGCGGCCGGTCTGCTCGACGATGACGACCCGCAGACAGCGATCCGCCGTGAGGCGAGCGAAGAGCTCGGCGTGACGGTCGGCGAGCTGACCCACGTGTTCGACGTGTTTATGAGCCCCGGCTCCATCACCGAGGAGCTGTACTTTTACGCGGCGCCCTATTCCGCCACATCCCGCACGTCGGACGGTGGGGGACTCGCCGACGAGGGCGAAGACATCGAGGTGCTCGAACTCGACTTCGATGACGCCCTCGACCGCTGCTTCGACGGCCGGATCGCGGATGCGAAAACGATCATGCTTCTGCAGTGGGCAGCCCTGCGCGGTCCGTTCCGCCCGTGAGGGCCTGACGACACCCTCGTTAACGCAAGAACCGGGACGGCCGATCGGCCGTCCCGGTTCTTGTTCAGGTGCTACTTGCGCAGCTTGAGCCAGAGGCCGGCGAGCGGTGGCAGCGTGAGATCTGCGGAGGCCGGACGGCCAGCCCACGGTTCATCCGTCGCCTCAACCGAACCGAAGTTGCCCACACCGGAGCCACCGAACTCTGCAGCGTCGGTGTTGAGCAGCTCGTCCCAGGTGCCCGCGAACGGGAGGCCGGAGCGGTAGCTGACCGGGTTGCCGCTGAAGTTCATCAGAACGGCGATCGGCTGGCCGTCGGTATCCCAGCGCAGGAACGAGATGACGTTGTTCTGGGCGTCGCCGCCCTCGAGCCACTCGAAGCCCGCGGCATCGTTGTCCTGCTCCCAGAGAGCCTTCTCTCCAACGTAAACGCGGTTGAGCTGGCCAACAAGCTTGAGCAGGCCCTGGTGCACCGGCTGGTCAAGAATCCACCAGTCCAGTCCACGCTGTTCACTCCACTCGGAGGGCTGGCCGAACTCGCTCCCCATAAAGAGCAGCTGCTTGCCCGGGTGCGCCCACATAAACGCCAGGTAGGCGCGTACGTTGGCGAGCTTCTGCCACTGGTCGCCGGGCATCTTCGACAGCAGCGAACCCTTGCCGTGCACAACCTCGTCGTGCGAGATCGGCAGCAGGAAGTTCTCGCTGAACGCGTACAGGAAGCTGAACGTGATGTCGCTGTGGTGGTGCGACCGGTACATCGGGTCGAACTGCATGTACTGGAGGGTGTCGTGCATCCAGCCCATGTTCCACTTCATGCCGAAGCCGAGCCCGCCGCCATCGGTCGGAGCGGTGACTCCGCCCCACGACGTGGACTCCTCCGCGATCATGATGATACCGGGGTTGCGCTTGTACGCGGTGGCGTTGACCTCCTGAAGGAAGCTGATCGCCTCGAGGTTTTCCCGTCCGCCGTACTTGTTCGGCAGCCAGTCGTCCCCATCGCGGGAGTAGTCGAGGTACAGCATCGACGCCACAGCGTCCACGCGGAGGCCGTCGATGTGGAATTCCTCAAGCCAGTACAGCGCGTTGGCAACAAGGAAGTTGCGCACCTGCGAGTCGCCGAAGTTGAAGATGAGGGTGCCCCAGTCGGGCTGCTCACCGCGGCGCGGGTCTGAGTGCTCGTAGAGCGGCTGCCCATCGAAGCGGGCGAGGGCCCACTCGTCCTTCGGGAAGTGCCCGGGAACCCAGTCCATGATCACGCCGATGTTGGCCTTGTGCAGCCGCTCGATCAGGTACTTGAGGTCATCCGGCGAGCCAAAACGGCTGGTCGGCGCGTAGTAGCTGGTGACCTGGTAGCCCCACGACCCACCGAACGGGTGCTCGGCCAGCGGCATAAATTCGACGTGGGTGAATCCGGTCTCCAGCACGTACTCGATCAGCTGGTCGGCCAGGTCGCGGTAGCCGAGGCCGGGGCGCCACGAGCCGACGTGCAGCTCGTAAACGCTCATGGGCGAGTTCAGCGTGTCGGTGGCGGCGCGCTGGGCGATCCATGACGCGTCGTCCCACACGTGCGTGGTTTCCGCGACGACAGAGGCAGTGGCGGGCGGATGCTCCGTGTGGCGAGCCATCGGGTCGGCGCGACGCACCCAGTTCCCCTCCGCTGTCTGCAGTTCAAACTTGTACGTGGCGCCGGGGCTGACCCCGGGAAGGAACAGCTCCCACACGCCGTTGTCGTCCAGGCGGCGCATCGGGTTGCGCACGCCGTCCCAGTCGTTGAACTCCCCGATAACGCGCGCGGCGATGGCGTGCGGCGCCCAGACACTGAAGGAGGTGCCGACAACACCCTCGTGCGGGCGGAAGTGCGCGCCGAGGACCTGCCAGAGCTGCTCGTGGCGACCCTCGCCCCACAGGTAGAGGTCGATGTCCCCGACGGACGGGACAAACCGATACGGGTCTTCGATGATCCAGGGCTCGCCGTTGTCATAGGTGGTCTCGAGCTTGTAGCCCTGGCCCGGTCCGGCAACAAACCCCTGCCAGAGGCCGTCGGCGAGGTGCGTCAGTTTCACGCGGGTACCGTCGGCCTGGATGGCGGTGACGGTCCACGCGAGCGGCCGCACGGCGCGAATGACAAATCCGCCGTCGACGGGATGCTGTCCCAGCGTGTCGTGCGGGCGTGGGTGGCTACCGGACACCAGGGAGGTAATAAGGCCGGGGTGAAGCTCGGGTAGTTCGCGCGTTGACGCCATTACGAACCCTTCGTGTAGTCGATCGCCAGGATATGGACGGGCTGGGTGAAGGCATCCAGCCGGACATAGTTGTCCGACCCCCAGGTGAAGCGCTGGTCGGTGATGAGGTCCTTCACCTCGAACGTGGTGCCCGGCTCGATGCCGAAGCGTGTGACGTCGAGATGCACGGTGGTTTCGCGCACCGAGTGCGGGTCAACGTTGGCGACAACAATGATGCCGTCCGGTTTTCCCGGGCGGGTGAACTCGGCGTCGAGGAACTTGGAGAACACCAGCATCGAGTCGTCGTCGCTCCAGTGCACATCGAGGTTGCGCAGCTGGCGCAGTGCCGGGTGTGCCGCCCTGATCTTGTTGAGCTGGGCAATGTACGGCGCCAGCGATGCTCCGAGCTTCTCGGCCTTCGCATAATCGCGGGGCTTGTACTCGTACTTCTCGTTGTCGATGTTCTCTTCGCTGCCGGGGCGCGCGACGTCTTCGTACAGTTCGTACCCGGAGTAGACACCCCAGGTGGGGGAGCCGGTCGCTGCCAGTGCTGCCCGGATCTTGTACGCGGCCGGGCCACCAAACTGCAGGTACTCGGTGAGGATGTCCGGGGTGTTCACAAACAGGTTGGGCCGCATAAAGTCAGCCGTCTGCTTGCTGAGGCCGCTCAGGAACTCCTCGAGCTCCTCCTTGGTGTTGCGCCAGGTGAAGTACGTGTACGACTGCTGGAAACCGACGGCACCAAGTGATTGCATCATGGCGGGGCGGGTAAACGCCTCCGCAAGGAAGATCACGTCGGGAAACTCCGTGTTGATCTCGTGCAGCAGCCACTCCCAGAACTGGAGGGGCTTGGTGTGCGGGTTGTCGACACGGAAAATGTTGACGCCGAGGCTGATCCAGTACTTGACCACCCGCAGCACCTCTTCACGAAGCCCAATCGGGTCGTTGTCGAAGTTGATCGGGTAGATGTCCTGGTACTTTTTGGGCGGGTTCTCCGCGTAGGCAATCGATCCGTCGGGCAGGGTCGTGAACCATTCCGGATGCTCCGTCACCCACGGGTGGTCGGGCGAACACTGGAGCGCGAGGTCGAGTGCGATCTCCAGGTTGTGCTTGCGCGCCACCTCAAGGAACGACGTGAAGTCAGCGACCGTGCCCAGGTCGGGGTGGATGGCGTCGTGCCCGCCGTCCTTGCTGCCGATGGCCCAGGGGGATCCGGGGTCGTTCGGGCCGGGGTTCAGGGTGTTGTTCGGTCCCTTGCGGAACGATTCGCCGATCGGGTGGATCGGCGGCAGGTAGACCACGTCGAACCCCATCTGGGCGACGGCCGGGAGGCGATTCTCGCTGGTCTTGAAGTTTCCGGACACCCACGAGCCGTCGGTGTTTTTGCGAGCGCCTTCGCTGCGCGGGAAGAATTCGTACCAGCTGCCCGCACCCGCGAGCGTGCGCTCGACGCGGACGCTCAGCTGGTCGCTCAGGGTGACGAGGCTGTTGATGGGCTTCGCGTCGATTACCGCGACCAGCCGTGGGTCGGTTGCGGCCTTGAGACGGATCGCGCTGGGGAGGTTCTGGTCCTTGAAGACGCGGATCGCGTCGGTGACGATGCGTTCCTTGCCGGCACGACCGAGTAGCTCCACACCCTCGCGGAACATCAGTTCAACGTCGATCCCGGCGGGAATCTTGATTTCCGCGTTGTGCAGCCAGCTGCCCCAGTCATCGCTCCAGGCCTGGATGCGGTAGCTGTAGGTGCCGGGGGAGGACAACTGAACCTCGGTCAGCCAGCGGTCCATGCCGGGCGCCCCCGGGTGCATCCGGTGCGTTGTTGCCGTTCCCTCCGGGTCAACCAGCAGCAGGTCAACGCCCAGCTGGTCGTGTCCCTCGCGGAACACCGTTGCGCCGAACTCGACGACCTCGCCGGCGTATGCCTTGGCTGGCCAGCGGTTCTCCGGCTGCTGCGGGGTGACATGGCGGATGGGAATCCGGCCTATGCGCGGTTCGTACCCCTTTGCCGCCCGTCGGGTAGCCCGGTGCTCTGGGCGCTTGATTGCGCGACCGTCGGTGGGTACGGCCGCCTTACCTTCGTCAGATTTAGCCACTCTTCGAACGTACCGCTAAAACGGCGTTCGTTGGCTGTGGGTACTGGCGAGGCGCAAGACACCTATTATGTTCACCTTGCGGCAATCAGACGCTGGCCTAGAGTGGTGTCTCGTGAAGGCAATTCGTAGATTTACCGTGCACACCGTCCTCCCCGAAGCGCTCGCGTCGCTGGAGGAACTCGCCACCAATCTCCGGTGGTCCTGGCATCAACCGACGACGGCCCTCTTCGCCTCGATCGCGCCGGAGGTCTGGGACGAGATCGGCCACGATCCCGTCGGACTGCTGGGCGCGGTTGAGCCCGCCCGCCTGCAGGAGCTGGCGGAGGACCACGACTTCGTCCAGCGCGCCAACGCGCTGCGCGACGACCTGCACGCCTACCTGAGCGAACCGCGCTGGTACCAGAACCTCACGGATGCCCCGGCCTCCATCGCCTACTTCTCTCCCGAGTTCGGCATCGCCGCAGCCCTTCCGCAGTACTCGGGTGGCCTCGGTATCCTCGCCGGCGACCACCTCAAGAGCGCGTCCGACCTGGGTGTGCCGATCATCGGAGTTGGCCTCTTTTACCGCGCCGGCTACTTCCGCCAGGCCATCTCGCGCGAGGGCTGGCAGCAGGAAACCTATCCGGTGCTCGACCCCGACGGACTGCCGCTCAGTGTGCTGCGCAACCCGGACGGCACCGCCGTACTGGTGACGCTCGCTCTTCCGGAAGGTCACGCACTGTCGGCCCGCATCTGGTTGGTGGCTGTCGGACGAATCCGCCTGCTCCTTCTCGACACAGACATCCCCGAGAACGAGGACTCGCTTCGTTCCGTGACTGACCGTCTCTACGGCGGCGGTGGCGAGCACCGACTGCTGCAGGAACTCCTGCTCGGCATCGGCGGGGTGCGCGCTATCAAGGCGTTCACCGAGCTCACGTCGACTCCCAGCCCCGAGGTGTTCCACACCAACGAGGGCCACGCGGGTTTCCTGGGGCTCGAGCGCATCAGCGACCTCATTGGCAACGGCCTCTCGTTCGATGAGGCCCTCCAGGTGGTTCGTGCGGGGACGGTCTTCACTACCCACACCCCGGTTCCCGCAGGTATCGACCGGTTCGACGGCCAGCTGGTCGCCCGCTACTTCTCCACCGACCTGCTCCCGGGCGTCGCCCTGCACGATGTGCTCGCGCTTGGCGCGGAGAACTACCCCGGCGGCACGCCCGATACGTTCAACATGGCCGTCATGGGCCTCCGCCTCGGACAGCGCGCGAACGGGGTGTCCAAGCTCCATGGCGATGTCTCCCGCGGAATGTTCGGCACCCTGTGGCCCAACTTCGATCAGGATGACGTGCCCATCACCTCGGTTACCAACGGCGTGCACGCACCCACCTGGACCGACCCGCTGTTGCTCGACCTCGCGTCGGAGCGCCTCGGCACCACCGACACCACAACGGCCGACTGGAACTCGCCGGCGATCAGCGACGCGGACATCTGGAGTGTGCGCGGCGACATGCGCCAGCAGCTCGTTGCCGATGCGCGTCGTCGGGTGTCGGCCGCCTGGCAGGAGGAGAACCCGGGCAACGCCGGCGATCCCAACTGGATCGCGAAAACCCTCGACCCGAATGTGTTGACGATCGGGTTCGCGCGCCGCGTGCCGACGTACAAGCGCCTCACCCTGATGCTGCACGACCCCGAGCGCCTGCGTTCGCTGCTGCTGCACCCGACCCAGCCGATCCAGCTGGTCATTGCGGGTAAATCGCACCCGGCTGACGAGGAGGGCAAGCGCCTCATCCAGCAGCTGGTCGAGTTCGCCAATGGTGCTGACGTGCGCCACCGCATCGTGTTCCTGCCGAACTACGACATCGCGATGGCCCGTGTTCTCTACCCGGGCACTGACGTATGGCTGAACAATCCGCTGCGACCGCTGGAGGCCTGCGGAACCAGCGGTATGAAGGCAGCGCTGAACGGCTCGCTGAACCTCTCCATCCTCGACGGCTGGTGGGCGGAGTTCTACGACAAGGAGAACGGCTGGGCTATTCCCACCGCCGACTCCGCTGGTGACGGCGCCGAGCGCGACAAGCTCGAGGCCGACGCCATGTATGACCTCATCGAGCACCAGATCGCACCCCGTTTCTACGACCGCGATGAGGACGACGTACCCACCCGCTGGGTTGGCTCCATCCGTCACACTCTTTCCACGCTGTCCCGCCCGCTGAGCGCCGACCGGATGGTGCAGGAATACGTCACGCGCCTCTACATCCCGGCGGCCCACGCCGAGCGCACCATCAGTGCGTCGCAGTACCGCCCTGCGCGGGAACTGGCGGAGTGGAAATCCAAGCTGGTCGCCTCGTGGCCGAGCATCCAGGTGACGCACGTCGAGTCCGGCGGTGTTGACGCGGTGCCGCAGGTGGGCGACACGCTGCACGTGCGCGCGATCGTCGAGATCGGCACCCTGTTGCCGAGCGACATCAAGGTCGAGGTTGTCTACGGTCGCGCCCGTGAGGGCGACAAGCTGTCCGACATCCAGCGCCAGGCGCTCACGATCGCCTCACACGAGCCCGGTCAGCCCGCGACCTTCACCGGCACGGTGACCCTGACCCACCCGGGCAGCTTCGGCTACAACGTGCGCGTTGTGCCGTCGAACCCGCTGCTGGCAACGCCCGCGGAGCTCGGCCTGATCGCCGTCGCGCACTAGCGACTGGTCGGCTCCGCAACAGCAAACGACCGAAGGTTCGCGAGGGCGGCCTCGAGCGCAATCTCAAGGCCATCCCGCGTTCCCGTCGCGCGGTCGAACAGCGCACCACCGTTCAGGCTCGCGACGGTTGAAATCGCGAGCTGCCGCGGGTCAGCGTCATCCCGAATCAACCGGGATGCACGCATCAGGGCAATGCCGCCCTCGATTCGGCCGACCCACTCCGTAAAGGCGGCTCCCACAATGCGGCGCGACTCCAGATCGGGGTCCACGGCACGCCCCGCGAGGGCAGCGACCTCGCACGCGTCGTCCTCCGACTGCTCCCGGTGCAGGCGCACCATGGTGTCGACCCAGGCGCGCCAGGCGGCCCAGCTGTCCAGAGCGCCCGGATGGGCATCCGAGTTGCCCAGCACCCGCTCCGTCTGGCGGGCCGTTGCGGCGTGGATGAGTTCATCCTTGCCGCCGGGGAAGTAGTGGAACAGCTGGCTCTTGCTCGTTCCGCTCGCCGCCATCACGTCGTCCAGCCAGGTGCGCTCCGGCCCCCTGTCGACCAGCAGATCGACGGTGGCTTCGACGATACGGGACCGGGTGGCGGCGCCCTTAGTGGTGACCATAGGGCAAGGATACGCGATCTGGACCGCGGGGTCCATTAAATCGCTATGGTTATTGGACTTACAAGTTCAAAATCGAGCGAGCTCGCCACAGAGCACGCTCATTTACCCTCGAAAGGCCACCATGTCTCCCCGACTCGCGTCGCGCACTGCCCTCATCACCGGATCAACCAGCGGAATCGGCGAGGCGATAGCGGTCGCGTTTGCTGCGGAGGGCGCGCGCGTGATCGTCAGCGGCCGCGATTCCGCCCGCGGCGCGAACGTTGTCGCCACAATTCGTGAGGCGGGAGGTATCGCTGACTTCGTGGCAGCCGATCTCAGTGCCGGTCTCCCGGCGGTGACTGCGCTCGCCGAGGAGGTCCTCCGCCTCACCGGAGGCACGCTTGACGTACTCGTCAACAACGCAGGGATCTTCCCGCCCACCACAACACTCACCACGGACGAGGCCACGTACGACGCCGTTTTCGCTGTGAACGTCAAGGCGACCTTTTTTCTTACCGCAGCGCTGGTGCCGTCAATGATCGCTCGGGGTCGCGGCGCCATCGTCAATATCTCCTCAACGGTAGCAACACACGGATCGCCGGGCGTGCTGTACGGCGCCACCAAGGCCGCCGTCACCCTGATGACCAAGGGGTGGGCAACCGATTTCGGCCCGCAGGGTGTTCGCGTCAACGCCGTGTCGCCGGGCCTCACGCACACCGGCGGAACGAGCCCGCGCGCAGACACTCTTGATGCCATGTCCGCCTCCACCCCCGCACGCCGGGTCGGGCGTCCCGACGAGATCGCTGCTGCCGCCGTGTTCCTCGCCAGCGACGAGGCGAGCTTCGTGCACGGCGCCATCCTCTCCGTGGACGGCGGCCGGTCGGCACTGTAGAACGATGGGGTGGTGGATGCCGCGGGGTCGAGCCCCGCGGCATCCGCTACCCGTTCATTGCTGAGTTCATTGCTGCGCTGTCAGAGCAGCCCGGCGCTCAGTCGCGGGCGATGGCGGCGACGATCGCGCCCGTGACGCCGATTAGGTCGGCGGGGGAGAGCTCGATATCGAAGCCGCGTTTGCCGCCGGAGACAAACACCGTGTCGAACAGTTCCGCGGTTTCGTCGAGGACCGTGGGGTGCGCGCTTTTCTGGCCGATCGGGCTGATGCCGCCCAGCACGTAGCCGGTTTTACGCTGCGCGACGACGGGATCGGCCATGGCGGCGCGTTTACCGCCGACCGCCGCGGCCAGGGCGCCCAGGTCGAGCTTGCCGGTGACCGGGACGATGGCGACAACGAGTTTGCCGTCGACATCGGCCAGCAGAGTCTTGAAGACCTGCTCCGGGTCCAGCCCGAGGACGGTTGCGGCTTCCTCGCCGAAGTTCCGGTTGGCCGGGTCATGGGTGTACGCGTGTGGGGTGAAGCTGATGCCCGCCGCGGCAAGCGCGACGGTTGCGGGAGTTCCTAGCGCCATACGGCCAGTCTGCCCGATGCGGGTGGGGCTCGGTGCAACCAGCGGTGTGACCCCAGCGGGCAGTCAGCTCGCCCGGAACAGCAGGAGCGACGCCCCGGAGATGGTGAGCTCGCTGCCCGGGCCGTGCTCCGTGGTGGCGGCGGTGCCCAGGTCGTCCTGGGAGGAGTCCCACAGGAGCGTGTACGAGGTGACGCCCTCGTGCTCGGGGAGGGTGATCGTGATGGATTCCTCGAGGCCGTGCACCACCAGCAGGATGCGGTTGAAGTCCTCGACCTCCGGGGTCGACGCGGCGAGGTACTGGAGG
>Ga0247742_10001989_pt1 | contig 13676 bp, 16 predicted proteins | sample UWRJL208509C2_FD_180944 | JGI IMG/M metagenome (GOLD analysis project Ga0247742, IMG submission 180944) | Plant litter microbial communities from Arlington Agricultural Research Station in Wisconsin, United States - UWRJ-L208-509C-2 | ecosystem: Environmental > Terrestrial > Plant litter >...
CAAAAAGTATGTAATTGGAGTGCTTTTGTTCCACAACCACCACGACCACGACCACGACCGCGGCCACGACTATTGTTCATGCAAGGCCCAGCGCTCATCATCTCTAGTTTTCTCCTAGTTGTAGTCCTACGAAAGCTCGTCAACTTCGTTCTTGCAGTCCGCAGAATCAAGTATGCAACAATTCCCATTAGTCAATGTCTAGCTGAAGATTAAAACGTGTTGTTCAGTCACTTGTCGGGATATCGGACGCTGTTCTCGTCATATGGCTTCATGGCCAATGTCCTGCCTGGAATCCAAGGCGTCACTCCTGGAAACAATCCATTTTTTCGCGATAAACATAATTGCACGCGAACTCTTTCCTTCCATCCGTCGGATTCAATATTCTAACCTTCTCAACTCAGTGTGCAATGTTTCGGGATGGGACATAACTTCAATTGTGGGTCGATAGCATTGGTTACTATCAGACGACTCTTCTCACATAAACTATTTCATTTAGGTCTCAGCGCTGCCCGAAGCTGCGACAACAATCGTGCTTTCCGATGCCGATGCAATCAAGGTAAGTGGAGTATTGAAGCCATACTGGGAGAAGGTGGATCCTAATAAATCTCGTTGATAACAGGAAGTTAACTCATCTAGGGCGCGCTTTCCGAAACCCGTCGAGAGATATGAAATAGTATCGTTCTATGGACCGAGCATGGTTGCTTCCGAAGGCGAAGACTGGAAGAAATACCGTAAGATATGTGCGCCAGCATTCTCTGACGTACGTGACCATTCATTGACCTTGGCGTCCCTTGGTTCTATTGATTAATTTGGAACCCGATTTTAGAGGAATAGTAGGCTTGTCTTGGACGAGACTATTCGAATTATGAGCGAACTCTTTGAGGTTGAATGGAAAGGTGAGGAAGTCGTATCGGTCGATAATATGGACGACGTAACACTGTCGGTAAGACCCTACTCCTTTATTCGCTTCATGAACTTATATTTACTTGACTGGTGATGTAGATCGCCCTCTTTACTATCGCTGCCGCTGGTCGGTAATTATCCAGTACAGCCTACATGATATCTTATTCATGCCTAATGCAGGATTCGGCCGTCGAATTCCATGGAACGAAGAAGCATCAGCAAACGCAGGACACCAAATGACATTCAAGCAGTCGTTGCAAATTGTCTCTGATGACATATTCTTCAAGATTTCAGTTCCAGACTGGGCATTTGGAGTTCATAAGCGCCTTTCTAGAGTTAAGACCGCTTTTGATGAACTTAAGGCAAGGATTGCGGCCTAATCCAGTCAATGGCCAATGGAATGACATCCTACCTAGGAATATATGCACGAAATGATAGTCGAACGACGAATGTCCGAGAAGATAGAAAGGTTCGACCTCCTAGCAGGCTTGCTGGAGGCAAACACCGGCGTCGACGAGCAAGACATTGACTCGGCAGGAATCACGGAGCGTGAAGTCATGGGTAACATATACATGTTCCTCCTTGCAGGCCATGAGGTGTGTATCATTTCCTCGTTTCGTTGGTTTCCATTTGATCTTCTAACATCTTACATATTCAATTTACGCCAACAGACGACGGCACATACGCTTTGCTTCGCATTCGCTCTTCTTGCATTATACGAAGATGAACAGGACAAACTCTTTACCCAGCTACAACAAGTATTACCAGATAGAAGAAACCCAGTGCGTTTTCTCATGTGTGATGTTTAGAACTAAAAGAGATTGCTCATCAGACACCCTTACTTATTATTCGCAGACATATGACGACATGCCCGCCCTAACTCGCTCACTCGCGTATGTGACTCATTTGTCGTCAAACCATGCTGCTAACCAATGGCTCTATCCCCAGTGTACTCTACGAAACTCTAAGGATGTTCCCTCCAGTGAGTCTTCGCTTCATTTAGCTCCACCCAGCTTCTCAACAGGTTATTATTGATGTCCCCTCCAAAAGATAAACGAAATTCCCAAAATAAGCGCTGAAGATACAACGCTCACCACCACCAACATACGGGGCGAAAAGCTTGTCGTTCCAATCCCGAAAGGTAGTATGATCGGGATTAATGTACCTGGGATTCATTATAACCGTGAGTGGGCATCAAACCTCCATGTTGAAGAGCAATGATAGCTGACTGTCGAGTGTATGCAATAGCACGATATTGGAAGGATCCTTACACTTTTGATCCGTCCAGGTTTCTTGGCGCCTGGCCACGAGATGCATTCATAGAGTTTAGTTCTGGTCAGCACCATAAATAAATCGCGGATCGAAGTGTTTTCTGAAGTTCTGATACGATTGCAACAGGTTCTCGCGCCTGCATAGGAAAGAAGTAACGCCCATGCCCGCCTTCTATCATCATTTACTATTTTCTAACTTTCCATTTACAGATTCTTCGAAACCGAAGCAGTTGCCGCGTTGACTATGATCGTGCTCCGATACAAAATCACTGTCAAGAAGGAAGATCGGTTTGCTGCAGAAACATTCCAAGAACGACGGGAACGTGTCCTGAAGACGCAGACTACATTGACGTTGACGTGAGTTGACTTATTTCAGAGTGTAGAAGATCGGTGACTGACTCCAAAACCCACTCCTTGAACTGAAGTCCTGTTCGTGCGCCCTTGACGTTCACCCGTCGATGACCATATAAGACATCTCGTTCATGTCCTGATACTGCATACAATAACTATTTCTATATTATCAATTGGTTTAGAGGGGTCCACACCCTGCCTTGTTCGAAATCCTTCAACCTGGCCAACGAAGATATTGTGGATAGATGTTTATGTTTGCGTTCAGGACTCGAATTTTCAAAATGAAATCGTAACGCATGATGTACGCATGAGGAGTGGATTAGCAATGAACATTCATTTATTGGCTAGATTCAGAAGGCAGCGAAGGATAACCAGAAAGAGTCTGAGCCATGACTCGGAGCTCTAAAATATCTAAGGATATATCAATGTGACTCAGAAACATGACATACAACAGCTGCGGTATGAGGACGCTCAAGGTAAAGAAAGAAATGAATAATTCTAGATCTACTGAGCTGATTTGATACTTTGTCGCAGATACTTTGAGTGTTAAACTCGAGAGAAAGTTCTGAATGACGGCCACAGTATCGCGACCAGCGCGATTTGATTGGCGTCACCGTATCGTGGGCGAACATATCTAATTGTGCAAGCGACTTAGAGGAATCACTGGTGACCACAAAAAACAGTGATCAAATGTTCGTCATCTAAACAGTCAACTTGACGGACGTGGGTTCTCCAAACCTTGGAGCCGAGCCTCAAGCCTCAATATCGAATCGTTGTCTTCGACCTTACTGGTACATCCACCTTGTCTGAATTGATATTGATGTACTGAGTAGGTAAAAAGAGTGAGAGAGAGTTTGGGATATCGCAGTTGTGGAGAGAGCGACACAATTTAGCTGCAGAGAACATAAAAAAATCAGACGACAACCTTACAATCTTGAGATAAATCTCAGGTCGCTGAAACTACTAAAATCCGGATTCCGGAGTCACTTGGTGTAGAGTCCACTCTTGGCCAGGATGAAGGGCCCAGTGGCAAGACGAAATATTACATCTCCAGAGTCGGAATAAAAGAAGTTACAGAAAGCGCGAGCCAGGATGTGGATGGGATGACAGATCGTGCTTGATAAAAATAGGGCCTAGACTCAGGCAAAATCTCATGACTGCAGGTGATCGTCGTCGCTTGGCCTGATAGGTAGCGGGATCGGTTAACCGTTTAGGGTGACAGCCGGCTCCATCTTTCCCGTAAAGTGTCGAGAAATGATATGAGCTTGAATTCAATGCATATCCTTGCAAGATAAGTTACTATGCATTCGTGCTTGCATGCACTGTATTTCCTCGATATGATACTGCTGCTTATTATGAACGCAGAGGAAGCGGAATATAATTGAAGGACGCCTAGAGCGACTGAGAGATTGCGTGTGTTGTTCACGAATGGTCTGTCAGTGTAAACTTGTGAGAAGAGGCAATTAGCTGGCCCCGTATGTGGATGTGGGTGTGGGTGTCATTCTCACTGCTGGCATGGATCAATTGTAGGCAACCAAAAATGTTTGTAAGGCTCCGTTCGGCACCAAGAATCAAAATCCGATTCTCAGAATTCGTGGCTGTGTATCGCGGGATAGCTGTGACCCGCACGTGACACGCATCAACGCAGTGCGAGCTTTTGACTTTCCGCCCCCCACACGTGACTTCTTCTGCGCGTCATTTATCTGGCATTTATAGAAACAAAGTAATAGGATAATAAATATTTTATTGAGGGCCACTTTTCGAGTACATCCTGCAAATTCAACATGTATGTGGCCCCCGCCCATTTCTCTCAATGCCCTACCCACCATCCCGCCACCTCTAAAAGCATCACCGACGCACCTCTCAAAATTCAAGCGCCCATCTATCACTGCTGTCAGCGCCTGAACGTCATTACCGCCCAATATAGACATGCTTGACGACGCTGATCGTGCCCGGCATATCGGCTCCTTTGAGCATGATCTCCGCAGTGGGTACCGCCTACGCTGGAAAAATAGAAGTGCTATGGAGGATTGGAAACTTGTAGAGGAGGAGAGACTTACCATGGAATTTAGATCCAAGCAAATCAAACGGCCAGAGGGCATGATGGCGGAAATATGGACAACGAAACAGGTTTTCGTCTGTTCTCACAACAACACTGGCGGCAAGAAAGCTTACAACAAGAAGCATGACCGATTTAGGAATATTCCATCTAAGAAGCTGGGCAAAGGGTGCCCATGCCGTCTCACAATCAAGACATATCCAAATACTGACGAGATACTCGGGCTGTATGGAGAAGAACACTCGCACGAAATAGGAATGACAAACTCGCGTTTCACGCGACTCCGCAGGGAGACCCGCATTGAGATTGAGCGCTTGTTGCGGGAAGGGGTGGAGCCAGCAAAAGTGGTATGTATTTTTTTCTATCAAAATATTCAGTACAAATTTAACCCACAACTTTTAGCTCGAACGTATTCAGGGTTCTATTTATACAGAAGAAAATTTAAACAACCTTCGTGAAGATGGTGCCCGGAGAAGCCAATTCTGTACACGGGCCGACGTTCGACGGATTCAGAAAATGATCGAGCAAGAGTCAGTTCGCTTAGCCACGCAGGATGGACCGTCTGTCCTCAAATGGGTGGAGAAGCTTCGAGCGGAAGGTGCACATGTTGCAATCAAGACAAGTTCAGATCCTTCCCCATCCGGATCAGACTTGGAGAGCGACATCTTTGTTTTAATCATCCAAACAGCCTATCAGAGGGAATGTTGGAGGAACCATGGTGGACGCTTTGCAGGAATAGATGCGACGCACAATTCCACCCATTATGAGAACATGAGTCTCTTCACCCTTTTAGTTCGCGATAAATGGGGACATGGTGCGTCTGAATATTCTCTTTAGACCCTCGATTTCTGATGGCTTATGCGTAGGGATACCTGTTGGTTGGATGATTTCGTCAAATGCAAAAGAAGATACTATCAATTTCTTCCTACAGTCTATCCGTCTCCAAAGTCCAGATGTAATACCTGAATATTTTATGTCAGATAAGGACCGCGCTCAGATGAATGCTGTGAGACGACAATATCCCACATCGACACTTCTTCTATGCTGGTGGCATGTACTTCATGCGTGGCATCAGCACTTTTCCATCACCGTCTACCCAAGTATCTGGAGCTTATTGAAGAGTTGGGTCAGGATCACTGACAAAACCAATTTTTGGGAGTGCTGGAACCAAATCAAGGTGGCTAGTGCACCAGAAAGTCTCCTCGAATATTTGGAGACTTATTGGATTCCGGACATACGCCTATGGTCTGCCGTTTATCGACAGGACCGCAATATTTTCCAACTTTGCGACACCAACATGCTTGTCGAGGCGTGGCATCACCTTCTAAAAGGCAACTTCATGCAAGGGAAGCGCAACAGGCATCTTGATCAGCTCATCTACACGTTGGTCAAAGTCGCCATCCCCCACTATATTCACAAACACCTTCGCCAAGTCAATGGATTTGAAGGTCCTGATCTGGAAGTCAAGCGAATGATCGAAATCGAGACGAGCGCCAATCTCATCAAACCTGAAATGATCCGCGCTGCAGATGAGGCTGACATCTATTTTGTCAAATCAGGCTCACACCCAGATTTAGAATATCGTGTCGACTTGGACACCTATGATTGCTCATGCCCCTCATTTCCACAGGTATCTTTTTGCAAACACATTTGCGCAGTTCAAACTCAATATCCTGAGAAGTACGAGTCTGTTCCCACCTCAAAGCTTGCAGTTCACTCGAAGGAGACTGTTGAACCTGAAAAACTCAATTTCCCAACTTCTACTCCGATGCCAGCTCAAGATACGAACAGGACCCATACCGAATCCCTCATTCGGAAACTCGTTCTCCTATCCTCCCTCATGTCTTCGTCACATTCTCCCATTCCATATTCGGAAGAGCTGACAGTGCTAAACGACTGCCTTGATCAAGCGGTGGAGAAATTCTCGCCCGCCCCCGCCCCCATCCTCCCGAAAGCAAAAGTTGTGGCACCAAATCAGCACTCATGGACCGAAACAGCAACTGTCATGGGCGTAAATGTCAAGGGGAAAGGAAAGTGGAAGATTTACACAGACAGATACGCTGGAGGCGAGAAATCAGGTAAAAAAGCTCGGTTTGATGCAGTGAATCCACCCACCATGACGTTGTGAGTACATTTTAAGCATATCTTCTCTTTTCATCGTTATATACTGATATTTACTTTTTAGAACTCCATCAGCTCCAGCGCCTACCGTCGCACCTGCACCTGTGCCCACACATACTATTCCTCCCACACCCACACCTACCATCTCTCCCGCGCCCGCCACATTGCCTTGCCCATCACCTACTCCCACTCATATTGTACCTCAACCCTTACAACCTATTTTGAACTTAGCCCCATTGACACTCCAACCCGCCCAACCAAGTTCGGCATTACCCAAATCCCCAACATCAGCCCCAACGCGCACTCGGGAGAATTTTGATCCGCATACGGTTGACATCCATGACCGTGTTGCCCTCGTTGCACTTAAGCGCCCGCTACTCAACGAGCTTTGCTACTTTCATGGGGGGATTCACGCGGGTGGCAAGAATGTAGATATTATAAATAGACTACACGCACACGCAACTTCGTGTATGCATAAGTAACTTCTGCACCTCAATCTATATTCGTGGGCCCTCACGAACTTCATTTTCTTTCTGCGGGGGTGCCACTTCACTTACCTTCGAAAACACCCCAGATAACCTTCATGTGCCGCTTATGCCGACAGAACTTAGCATGTATTATATAATAGACAATGTCACGTGCGGGGGGCGGAAACTCGTCAACTCGCAGTGCGCCCGCGACACCCTCCGAGCGCCTCCGAGTCTACTCTGCAGATTTACTATGTGCAACAAGTACTCGAGGAAAGTAGGATACAGACAAATCATGTAGGTGTACCTATGAGCCTTGCGGTTTATATACAGAGGTCCTACAATGTTACTATGTATATACATATACATGCCACTGCAAAAGGAGCCAGTTGGCATGTTTTTCATGAAATGCGAGACACCAAGAGATGAATTTGTATGTTGTGAAGGTACCATCTTGGGTTATGGCTTTATAAATGAGAGGGACCAATCATACCATATTTCAATCCCAGGTCCAAGTGGATTGAACACCACCGTGACCCATGCTCCCTCTGGCAATACTCCTCCCAGTCCAAACGTCTGCAGGGGACACGGTTATCCAGCGTGCCATTGGTCTCTTCTTCCTCTGACAGGTCGTACTTTGTCCAAGCCCACTTGAGGATGACCCTTTCGTGTCCTCGTCCTTGATGAAAATGACGAATGGTGACTGAAATGTTGTCTACATGCGTGTATTTGACAGTGATGCTCCTGGTCTAGAAAAGTATGCAGCATACAAGTGAATATGTCTCAAATCTCGCTTTATTTCTTAATTGGGGTGCATGAGTGGTGTACGAGCGAAGATGCATTCAGATTTTTCGAGACGAGGCAGTGGGAGGCTGGAGCCCTACTACTTCCCAAAACGGACGTGTCACACTTGAGGGGCACAGCCACGAATTCTGAGAATCAGATTTTGATTCTTGGTGCCGAACGGAGCCTAAAAATGTTTAAAACATGCTAACATTTTTGGGGGCATTTACCCGATTGAGAAATTGATCAACAACGATACGTTGTGCGAGCAAGGCAATTTGAGCGCAGATTCTACGTTTATTGTCAATTTTAGCACCAACAAAATAGACGGTTTAATTTTTATTCTGGGTATATCTAACTTGCGACGCAAAAGCTATTGTTTCCCTCTTTATTGTTGCACGCGCAAAATGTCACATTTTGGGCAAATTTTAGTTAACATAAGATGTATTAGAAACTTTCTCAATTCAGTTTGGCGGAGAAACATTTTCAACGCTATTGTCTGGTGAACAAAAAGCCACCCTAAATTTAGAATCTTTTCGACAGGAAATTAGAGTAGGAATGTTAGATTTGACCAAAAGTTCTTTTATGGCAACAACATGATGAAAATGACACATTTTATGCGTATAAAAATTTGACTAAAAAGGTAAAGTTGTACTGTCATTTATTTGGTCTCAAATTTTATCGTCGTCATTAGGTTCTCATTCGAGAAAATCGCTACCAAAAATTTTGGCATGTGTGAAAGATTTTGTAATACATTTTAGATCGCCTTCAATAGTTCCGTGCCAGCAGTGTCTAGGCCATTTGGTTATCAAAAAGACGAGTGCTTGGAACCAGTGACGTACATTTAGACCCAGGCCCGAAGTCACAGTGTGGTTCCCACAATGCCATGTGCCAAGGTCGTCCATGATGTCGTCATGATCACACACTGATTACCCCCCCTCCAGCGTTCAGGATTATCAACCCGTTCTAACTCGCTCATCTTGTATGCTTGATTACGGTAAACTAACGGCTTTTATCACACAGATCTCGTCAGTACAAGTACTGATAGCACTGATAGCACTGGTAGCACTGGTAGCACGCACGGGTGCTGCGGCAAGAACATCACTGAAGGCTCAGACAACTATTGCACGATTGAAAGGAATCGGATCGTGGTGTCATTTATCTGAGGCCGGGCGTGAATACACGTTCAGTTATGTCTGCAAGGATTGTCTGCGCCTTCTCACGATCTAACTTTGGTAGAGGTACTGGCAGCTCGCAGGAGGTACATTCATCACAGAGTACTTGGGACGCCAGAATTTCCCATCTAACGATTGACCAATAATAGTTTCTTATCGGAAGGCCACTTTCTAGGATCTATTAGGCAGACACCAGCTCGCGAGGCATCTGGCAGCAGCGAGCTGGATGCTGTAAACATGACTTAATGCAAACAAAAGCACCCAGGCATTGTCACTCAAAATAACTTTATCGACGTCTGTGGGAGATGCTGTGATCCAGGATGGCCTCCTTTTCTTTGGTTTGAGGATGACCTGATGTCGTCGCCTACGTCTATCTTGTCACCTGTGTGCAATCTGGGTTCTGTGAGTAGATTTATCTGCACTACTTGTGGTCTGTGACAAGTAGCCCGCATGGCGACCTGTACAGAAATTCCTACGAATGCCAACCACAACACGCTCAGTCCAAGCAACTTCCGAGAAGTAGCAGCTGTCCTTGATAACTATCTTCCCATGATGGGCCGAAGTGGGTTCATTCAGCCTGTAACCTCGCATCGCCATCATATTTCCTCGGCGATACCGAGGCAGTTTGCAGTTGCGGTGTCGACTTTCGGTGCTCAATCTAATCTATCATCACCTGGAAGACTTCTCCGATCATTTCCCTCAACATTCATTGAATTTGACGAGTTCGACATCGCATCTTTGGGACTTATGAGACTCGTTCTCAATTAACATGTCGGTGTCTGGTTCTATTTAATACTGGTTTCCGCCAGCCATGATTGCTTACCCTTCGCTTACAAGGGTCTTTTCATACAGAAACATGTTGTACATTCTGTGGACAGTCTTCTTGGTTATTTTCTTCACCTCGGTACATCCGGTGAGTTGATTCGAGAGATGGGGTTCTGTAGGGATTTTCATTGATCGTGCACTCGACAGGTCAACTCATCCCCCGACACATGCAAGTACCCAGCGCACTCAATCCCGTTGCCGATATTGGGTCTTCCGTGTAATTTTATTTGCACTGACGGGTGAGCCCTCAACTGTTTTAAAAGCCGTTGGGTTACTCTTAACATTAATCGCCCAAGCTTCTTACCATCCCCCCTCCTCGCGCCGTCCGAGTGTATATGCCTCCCACCTTTGAAATCATGCAATGGTGTATGTGGAATCTTTGTAGCTTGCTCCAGCCCACAGGCCAGGCGAAGTTTCATCAAAAGAAGTGATCTCCGTTGCTCGAATGGACTGACTGCCTGTGGGATCATTGGAAGAAGCGCCAAGTCATGGGAGTGTGTGGACACTCAAAACGATTTGGAGAGCTGTGAGTTTCAATCCTCGAATATTTGCCTTGAATGGATGATTGAGGATTTAACACAGGTGGCGGCTGCATGATTTCGGCACAGTCTGGCAAAGCCATTCCAGATGGTGTTGATTGCACCGCTATACCGAACGTGTTGGACGTGTCCTGCCAGAGGGGTAAATGTGTGGTTCGTAGATGTGACGAGGGCTTCATAATTGATCCCCTTGGCCAGTCTTGCGTTAGGCTCGACGCTTTGGATGAAAGTCCAGAATTGTTCGCTTCCCAACCTGGAAGTGGTCAAATTCTGGTCAACTAGAGACCTTCGAGTCATGGCTAGGTCCAGTAAAGACATTCTTGTTTCACTTTTCCTCGATTTTAACTTCCATGTATTATATATATTTCCTCTCTCTTTTTGTTACTAATGACATAACGTGTATTCGGTTGCAGCTGTCGCAGCGTGGATCCATCTACGCCATCGGCGAGCTTGTCTGGGAGATAGTACTAAATTTTTTACTACAGTAATTATGCAAACCGTGGTGTCGGATAATCTCCGTAGAGAGAGTTTCTTAGGAAATACTAGAGATCTAGATATGAATCTCGTTAAGCGCCCACATATCTATTTACACTCGGTCAGGTGATGTACTTCATGAATTTTCTATTCCTGCTATCACACGAAGTGCAGCTTCGATGGGCCAAACTGTGTTACTCGACTCCCTGTGAGAATTCTGGAGGTAAAGCTCAATGGTTCGCGTGGCAAACAACTGAGTAATCTACTTGTAAAGCTACGGTACGGCGTTAGTCCCACGATATACGAGGCAGCAATGGAATGAGCTTACCTCAGTGGTTTGCGTGGAAAACAACTGAGGAGAGGTCCACGGTGTCTCGTAGTTCAAATACGTGTCTCTGGATGTACAGGGAGAGCGTAGGGGAAGACAGATCGATACTAGAAGTAGGAGTAAGTATTTTCGACGCTCGTCAAGACGCAGGGCGAGTACCATTCTCAAGAGCACGTACACTCTTCGGATACGCCTTCATTCATTCTATTTATTGCTTCCGTTGGCTGCGCTCATCTGTGCATGGAAATAATTTTTTTTTACAAAGGGAGGAAGTTAAGGCTGTTGGTAACACGGAATGGGCTGTATACTGTTTGGAATCGCACAATGTAAATTTTTCTTGCGTACTTTATTTTGGGAGAAGAAAACCATGGTGCTGAGGCGTCAGCAACTCCGGCCAAGTGATCGTGAATTGGATCTTGGAACGCTTTATTACTTTATTGGTCGTGATTTCAATTGCAGTTTCCTACTCAAACTTTTATAACTTCTTGAACGCATATATTTTGAAACCATATTCTAGGACACCTATGACAATGGTAGAGCGTGGACCCTCCTTGTCCTCGGGCTCGCCTACAAGTCTCTCGCACCCTTTAAGCAGCTTCGGCTGAATCCTCGCTGGAAGAACCGACTACCACAACAGCTTTGACAGCATTTTCAGTTTGACGACTCTGATGCCCATGGTGTCCATCTTTCAGGCGGTCTTTATGAGGTGTTCAGCATTTGTGTGGGAGTTGTACCTGCCGAAAGGACGAGTCCCAGTGAAATCAGGGTATGGCTAGACTGGCTCTTAGAAGTTCGAAGAATGAAGCAACCGTTGGTTCTTCAAAACACCGTCATGATTCGTTCGAAGATAGAAGTGTTACACTCCCTTGCATTTACCACAGAAATTTAATCTTGATGTCAACGACAATAATATCAAGAACCACCTACCTGCCATGCACTGCATCCTTTTTTTTTCCCCTGTCCTCCCCAGTTACGGACCTGAATTCGAAAGCTGCAAATCACTTTTCAGCAGTTTGTTCCTGGAGATTCAGACTTTGGCGAACCGTAGCAGTTATATCTTACGGACGGATAAGTTCTAATCGCTGAAATCTGCATACTTGTACGCGTTCCTTTTTCTATCCCTTACATTCAACTAATGCAAATAAAAAGTGTTTCCTGCTACGTTAAGGCCGCACAAAATGGCCATATAATGCTTGGGATGGGATCTATATGGACGGCGCGAAGAGAAATCATTGTGGATCATCGTCTCTCAGGATTGCGGCCGCAGTGTTCACGTCGATCTCTCGTCTATGATTCACGAATAGCTCTGGTAATCAAAGCAAGGTTGCAACTGCCGTAGGTTGGAATACTTTAACGTATTAATTATGGAACCTCCACTTGTATATTTCTTTGTAGGAGCGAAGAGTACCATATTTTGAGAGGGATCAAATAGTGGACCGTCGACGCGACTGCCCCTGTTAATCCCGCACGTGCCATGTGCTGAGCATATGTCGGAAACTTCCAAATCGCCTGATTAGATCGATCAGGACCAATCCGGCAGCCAAGCCTGCGCATGCATAATCTTAGGAGAGTTAGTCGGATCAGGCCGCTCTGGATCAGACCAGGACCCTTCTGATCAGGTAGATGATCCCTGATCATGTAGGCTCTGTGCAGGGCTTTGGAAAAGATTAGACAACGCTCACCTACTCCTGCGCACTTATTATGATAGGGTATCTAATCAGTTAATTAGTCAATTCGAGTCTATTCATACATATCTATATCTATATACCTGATTTTATTCGATTTACTTACTCAGGATTCGAACGCTGGGCCTCGGCTGATCAATCACATGACTTCCTACTTAAACTTACCATACTTTCCGCTAGAGCATATTACTGATAATATATGTAGAGTATAATTATAATATATGCCCCCAATCATCGTATCGCTTGGTATGATCATCATCGTCTCTCCTGCCTGCGCTTTCCTTTTACATATAACTTCTTTGACTGTGTAGAACGCATACAAGAATATTTATTAGCCTCAAATAATACTACTATGTACAATGAGCATTATTATAATATTGACAGAGGCTAAGCAAATCAATGAACGAGTTGTAAATGTAATACGAATCATACCCGACGTGTCTTGGACCTGGTAGCACGACCAACGACAGCTTCAATAGGTGCGTCATTGTTGACGATGGTCTTCTTGCGAGGTCCACTAGTGCTGCCCAAGTTTGGTTCAAGACCAGTCAAACCACAGACTGAGCCATAAATTAACCGAACGGAACCGGCTGGCTGGTAACCAGTCAACCGGTGGTCTGGTTGTTGGTTTATTCCGGTTCGAACCGGTCAAACCTGTGGTTTGTACCTGTTTAGGCAATTTGAGAGCATCTCGC